>Ga0255777_10005472_pt1 | contig 10216 bp, 1 predicted proteins | sample 101ome_15_FD_179975 | JGI IMG/M metagenome (GOLD analysis project Ga0255777, IMG submission 179975) | Coastal salt marsh microbial communities from the Groves Creek Marsh, Skidaway Island, Georgia - 101402AT metaG (version 2) | ecosystem: Environmental > Aquatic > Marine > Intertidal zone > Salt...
CAAAGTTGATTTCGAGCAAAATTTCATTCTCTTGCCTTTCGGTTTACCGGCGCAACGCGCAATCATCGGAGTGGTCAAAACTTCTTTCGTTCTTCGGAGATGATTGCGAAGGATTTTATCGATGGAAGCGTCGTCGATGGAAGCGTCTATGTCGATGTCAACGTCTGAGATGTCAAATCCAACGCCATATTTCAACTCCATGGTTGTCGTTCCATCCAAAAAATTATCAGCCCACGCTCGATCCGGTTGAGAAAGAGTTGTTTCTGGTCTATCTTTCGATCGTTTCGATCGAACAAAAGTTGTCCCTAAAAAGCGCAACGGATTCGCCGTCGGCGATTCGCCGAGTGCAGCCATGCTCTTTCCACGTGCACTGTCGTCGTCGTCGCCGTCGTCGTCTTCATCGGAATCTTCGTCGTTGCCGCCGAAATGATTGCGCGATACTCCGCACAATTCGCACAAGTCACGCGAACACAAATACTGAGGTGGTGCAACGCGCGTTCGATCGAGGAGCATGAAGCCACTCGCGTTCGTTTGCGTGAGGCCAAAGAGTGCGGTTGATCCTTGGGTATTCACCGAAAGGAACATGTGCGAGTCGAAGAGCGACCAATTTGGGAGACCTCGCGCCGTCTCTTCCGCCGTTTCTTGCTCTTCTCTCTTTGCTCTCGAGCGGTTTTCGCACTCGAAGCATTTCGCACCACGAGTTAGCAATGCATTGTGCAAACACTCGCCTTTGCAATCATTCGTGGGTTGAAAGTTTAAAATCTGTTCGCAAATCTTCAACCCCTCACCTTTTCTTCTCTCTCTGGTGGCGACGAAAAACAAGCGCTCGCGCGTGTGGTCCAATCCGGCGTCGTGCGCGTTGAGAGTGCGCACGGCGAAGGACATTTTCAATCTCACACACATTTGGAACAAGAAACAAATGTATGGCATTCGGTTGTTCACGCGCTTGGCTAAACCGGTGACGTTCTCAATCAGAACAACACATGGTGCTGGAATTGGAATTGACGCTTGCAAACGACTTTTTCGAGTCTTCTTCATAATTTCTTCGTACGCTTTCATGTGCGCGCGTTCCACCATGGTTTCGATTTTGCCGACAAACAAAAACGGCCGCGCGACTTCCTCGAGCGACTTTTCTCCGCGTTTAAAATTCTTAGAGGAAACGTCGTCGCATCGAACGCCTCCTTCTATCAAATCCACGTGCTTATATTTCGCAACGACTTTGTCTATTAAATCTTGGTCGATATCTTCGACCTTTTCTACAAACTGCCAGCTTTCCAGATGCGAGTTGTTCTTTCTTAAAATCTCTCGTCTGTACGAATCCTTTTCCGCGAACAACACACACAACCCTCCGGCGTCGCTCAATCCTCTTGCGCTGACGCCACAACCAGAAAAGAGTGAAATAAACGTGAACGTGTGAAAGTTTGTTTGCATCTTTTTCAAACTCCCACGGATGAATTTTATCGGCGCCGGTGGGAAAATCTCCACTTTACTCGCGGCGTGGAAGGCTAGAGATGTCATCATCGTAACCGTCTTCGAATCGCACGGGGCCATGTTTAATTTTTCCATCACAGTTTCGACCGAATATTGAAACGTTTTCGGCGCGAGCGACGGTGTTTTCCCCTTTTTCTTCAAAAGACCGGATGCTATTTGATATATTAATCGCGAACTTGGAGAAAGACCTCGAGCGATTGACGCCACTTCATCGCTCGGTTTCCAATCCACTTCAACCTCCGTCGTCATTTTGATGTCGCCAACGCTCGCTAGTCTGACGCAGAAGCGGAGGCGAAAACAGGTGTGATTTGCTTTCGCATCATTGGCCATCGCTAAATATTCAACCTCAATCTCGGAATCAGACAAATGGATAACTCGAGCGGTGTCGGAGCTCAGCACTTGGAAGTGCGAGAGAAAGACCCAACAAGAGGTATCAACCGCTGCTTGTTCGATGACGTTTCTCAACAAAACTTTGAGTTGATTTTCACCCTCCTCACTTGCGCCCATCGAGTAAAAATAAAAGCACGCCTCGTGGACTCGCGCCAACGAAATCTCCAAAGACTGTTTGAGGGCATTTCGTGTCTTGGTGGATAGTTGTTTCGCGATTTTTCTTCCGTCTTTCGCGAAGGCATCTTTTCCTTCTTCTTCATCGTCATCATCGTCATCTCCAGCTACTTCTACTCGCAAACGTTTCCGAGAAGACGATGGCAAAAACGAACTCAAATAGGACAGCATTTATTATGTTGTTGTCTTCTTCTTCTTCTTTCTTCTTCTTCTTCTTGCTCGTCGTCATCACATAGCGTGTTGTTTGTTTGCGCGGGTGAAAGAAGAGCTTTGCTTTGAGGACAACTCTTAGCCGGCGGCGCTTTTAGCTTAAAACCCTAACGCAAGAAACGCGTGACCGGTCTCTTTGGAATCGAAGGAACACAAAAAAAGGACCACAAAACTCGCTAAAAACCACCATACCGTACACACGGCGATAACGAATTAGAATCGATAAAAAGCATTCCATTGCAAAGTAGGGAGCAGCGTAGGATCTTACACGCAATTATTGGTTCATTTTGGATTGAAATCTCTCTTTGGTGTGCGCGCCAACACGCGCTAGGTTTGTGTATAGGCGGAAATGGGAAAGGCGATTTTAGGGGTAGGGTTTACTACTCGTCATTTTCTTCTCGGTTACGCAGTGCGTTCACAAAGCGGTAGCAATGCAACGTAAAGTAATATATAGTTGTTCTTTTGCGAGGAGTGGAGGATCATATGTTTTCGTTCACTAGATGATATCGGCCGCGCGCAAAATTACAAAATTGTCGAAAAAGTTTTCTGAAGGGTGTTGGTGAGAGAGAAAGAGAAAGAGAGAGAGAAAGAGAGAGAGAGAGAGAGTAGTGTGTGTGTTTTGTTTTTCCTGTTTCAATCTAATCGCCCGCGGTCGCTTTGCTCAACAAAGTACTTGTACGCTGAACGTCAAACTTCTTGCTTTTTCTCTCGTTCAAATTTAGTATTGAACGTCTTCTTCTTCGTCGCTTTCTTCTTCTTCTCCGCCATCGTTTGCAACGAGGACGTTCTTGAACTTGTTATCGAGAGCGTTCAAAATCTCCACGATAGCTACGTGCGTTTGCTTCCTTTTTTCCATTACGCCTGGAACTATGTTCCATTGGATTGAGGGTCCGAGCCAAGAGCCGCTGTCGTCTTGATAGTACATATTATCGGTCTGCTTTCCGCTTGGCGCCGTCGTGCGCTGAAAGCACACGCGCGTATACCACCACGGGCGCTCGTCTTTGTTTTTATCCAGAGAGCTATGAAACGTCGCTACTACTTTGGATTCAGTCGCGAGTTTGTCCAAAAGTTTTGTGAAAAACTCGTCGTCGGCGAATTTAAACGAGCCGTCCTTGTTTTGCTCGATTTTTTTTTGCAAGTGGATGCGCTGACCCAATTGGTTAGCGTCCATGTCTTTTGGCCGCAAGGTGCCGAGCGTTGTGGGAAGGATCGTGTCTTTGAAAAACGTTCCGCGTTTATGGTATATGTATCTCGGAATCGCGGCGAGAGAGGTCGCCGAAGTCTTCGTGGACCAAGTCTTTTTGGCACCGGTGCAGAGCACATCGTCCAAGAGTCTCTCGAAGTACTCGACGCCTTGGAATGCGGCGCGCCGGTACACTTTGTACCGCAGTGTAACTTTATCCACATCATGTTCATAGGAAACTCTAAACGCCCAATCGTTGAGAAATTGCGCCTTTTTTGTTTCGATCTGTTCGGAGAGAATCAGGAGTCCATACGCTCGGAGCCCGGAGCAGATGTCTTCCACCATGTTCGCGTGGCCTCTCGTACCTGGGAGATGGAAAACTCCGCGTTCTATATTTTTCTTTTGCCTTCCTTTCTGAAGACGGATAACTCTGATTTTATCGAGATCTTTTTCGGACAAACCTGTGATCGTCTCTTGAGGTAAGCCCAGCGAGAGGGCAAATGTCTCTCGCATCGCCTGTTGCGTCGTTTTACCACCTTCGCGCTTCACGATCAAAGTCTGTATCTCCTCGATGGTCATTTCCATCGCCTCTTCGTACGTCAATTTTCCCGTAGTCGCTTTGACGTCATCGGCGCCGTCGTTTTCGTCACCATCACCCGCTTCGATGCCTAACTTGCTGAGAAGCAACCCTTTTCTGTATATATGTTTGACCTGCCGGCGTTCTTCTTGCGTCATGCCTCTTACGTCTTTAGACGAGTAACCCAAACTTTCCGCTCGGCTCAGAAGCTTAGATCTCTCGATGAGATCGCGGCGATCTTGTGGCGTCCACGACTCTCCTTTCACTTTATCAAAGTCTTCACCAAATGTTACGCACGCTTTTTTAAGTCTGGAGAAATGATTGTGTTCTGCGACGAGATCTTTTAAGAGCTCGTTCTTCGCGGCTCCGTCCATATTTGCAAGCTCTCCGTCCGCGAGTTTCAAAAAACGATCAACTGCAGTACTCTGCTGCTGCTGCGTCGCGGTCGACGCGACGATAGACAAAGAGGTAGATGGGGAGGTATCGATTGGCTTCTGCTTACGGGCCCAAGAAATGGCTGCTTCAACCTTACCGCAAAATTTATGATCGTTGATCAATTCGTCCAGCTGTTTCTTAGTCATCTGCGCTAGAGAGTTTCGGTCGATGTTCTTCTTCTTGGCCGCAGCTTCGATCGTACTCTTGCGAATATGAGCTATGATCACGTTCTTCTTCTGGGTGTCGTCCATGATCGCGAGATCTTGTTCGGAGATGCTAAAGAACTTCGCGGCGGCGACTTCCTGACCAACGCGACTAGTTTCGCGTTTGTGATCCTTGACCAACTCATCTTTTTCTGCCTCAGTCATCCCCTTGAGTTCTTTATTAAAGTGCTTCGCGGCGGCGACTCGACTAGTTTCGCGTTTGTGATCCTTGACCAACTCATCTTTTTCTGCCTCAGTCATCCCCTTGAGTTCTTTATTAAAGTGCTTCGCGGCGGCGACTCGACTAGTTTCGCGGATATGATCCTTGATCAACTCATCTTTTTCTGCCTCAGTCATCCCCTTGAGTTCTTTATTAAAGTGCTTCGCGGCGGCGACTGCCTGACCAGCACGGCTCGTAACGCGGATATGATTCGCGATCAACTCGTCTTTTTGTTGCTCGGTCATCTCGCGGAGTTCTTTATCAGAGATGTCGAAGTGCTTCTGGGCGGCGGCAAGTTGACCGGCGCGTGTATGATTCGCGATCAACTCGTCTTTTTGTTGCTCGGTCATCTCGCGGAGTTCTTTATCAGAGATGTCGAAGTGCTTCTGGGCGGCGACTTCCTGACCAGCACGGCTCGTAACGCGGATATGATTCGCGATCAACTCGTCTTTTTGTTGCTTGGTCATCTCGCGGAGTTCTTTATCAGAGATGTCAAAGTACTTCGCGGCGGCGGCAAGTTGACCAGCACGGATGTACGTTCGCACCATATCATCGATTTCGTTCTGCATCATACCTTGAACGTCAGCCCACGATATGTTTTGAAAACGCGCAGCTGCGCGAAGGAGTCCGTCGTATCTGTGCGCCTCGATCAAATCTTTCACGCCTTCCTCGTCAAGCTCCGCGACTTTCTCTGCAGTCAAACCCGCGAATCTCATCGCTGCCTCGAGCGCACCGTCAAACATCACCAGCTGTTGCGCCAGCTTTGCGCTCAATTCTTCATCCCCGGTTTTCTCAAAATACTCAAGATAGTACTTGTTCTTTTCACTCTCAGGACGACCTTTCGATATCCACGCCAACATGCCTAGAGCAGACATGGTTTCATGAAGTTCTCGCGCCATTCTGTCGCGCTCTTCTGGCGTACACTCGGCGACTCCGACATATTTGCGAACTACATCGCCATCGCGGACTTCACTACCGGATGCTTCGATAAATCTGCAAATTTCTAAATCCGTTTCCTCAGCTGCAACCTGCACCACGGGGTTCTCTCTCCACATCAGATATTCCGGGTGGAAGATGCCAAACAATTGTTCGTCAATACCTTTTTGCACGAACGTTTCGACCATTGGCGCTTGCGCTCCGGTGCGTTCAGAGTCACACTTTACTCGTCCAGCGTTCCAAACTATCACCGGAGCTTTCGTCGGCGATCCCATACTGTTTGCGCTTCGAGTCAAAATAAAAGCTCGTCGATACTTGATGAGGTCCGCAAAAAGATCGTCTCCTTGAATGCGATAATCCATGCCGAGCTTCGAATCGATGATTTTCTCAACGTTCACTTTGTTATCGTCGAATGTCGGATGACGATCAATGAAGTCGTGCTGGAGAAACGTTATCGTGCTCATTGTCACTCTCGCGTTTCGTTGTACGCCTGCGTCGTCGTAATACTCAACGTAGTCGTACGCGTATTTGTCGTCTTTTTCCACGAAATCAACGACTCCCATCGCTCCGGCGACAAATCTAGCGTGTGTTTGCATGCACGACGATTTGAGACGGAGAATTTGGTTTCCGTCGTTCTTTTGTGTTGCTTTTCGGTGTACCTCAATAGCCACGTTTGTCTTCTCGCCACACTGACTCGACGGCGGGTAATGCGCAATCGCTATCCCGAGCGCAGCTCGACTGAAGTAGTCTCCACGCTGCTTCTTTGATATGGGTACTCTCTTATCGTCCATGAGACGATCGCGGACGCTTGCGATGTTATGTTGTCGATGTTTCTGATAGATTTTTCGTATTTTTTCGTCCCATTGGTGTGGATCGTCGAATAGCAGTAACGAAGACCCATCAATCTCTGTAGCCGTATTGACGCAGTTCTGCTCTTTCTCCGCACGTTGCGTCGCCTCTTCGTCCGTTGATTTGAGATATTCGTCGTCGAGACGTTTCCGAACGTGCTTCATTTTTGTCGTCATTTCCTCAACCTCCGTCGCCTCTTCCGAAACCGTGCTGATGGTTGAGCTCGGACTACCACCCTGCGCATCTGCATCCATCGCATCCAGCTTCGCGACTTGCGTCATCAGATCTGCCAGTGCTTCTTGGACACGATCAGATGCATCTCTAGATGCATCTAGAATTTCCTTCTTCTTCTTCTTCTGCGCGGGCGAAAGACCGGTTTTTTCTCGAGGAGGAGGCGTCCTAAACGCTTTCTCGGAGTAGGCCTGCGACTCAATTTTCTCTACACTCGTCGGCGTAGACGATCCATTTTCATCATCACCATCACCACCACCTGTACATCGAAGAAAAAAAAAAGTCAGAAGATGATGAAGAGTGAAATAAAAAATATACGTACCTCTAAGTGTCAGCACCACGTGTATCGTAGATCCATTGTTGATGTCGTAAGATGACAACAGTTTGCCCTCGTCCGACAATACTTCACCGTTCCCAAGTAAACGCTGCCACTGTCGCCCGAAACCACTTTTCTCCTCGATGCGCATCTTGAGGTCGCCGACAGTTGTCCAAGGGTAGAAATCCATCCGAGTTTCGCTCTTGTTCATCAGAAGCACGAGAATGATTTCCATTCGCATTACGGACCCAATCGCGATGTACCACAAGCTCGGTAGTACCACAATCTCCAGATAAAACGCCATCGCGGCGATGAAAGATGGCAAAAGATGATCCACAAGAACCCGAGCTCGGAGCAACCCGATATCATCCACACCGTTGTCTGTGACATTACATGAGTCGAGAAGCGCGGGAATACCGCCGTTCTCGATCCAGTCGTCGAGACGGTTCGCCGTCGAGACACCTTTGCCGTTTTCAGGAAGGCCGCATATATCGCCGCCGTCACCGACAACCTCCACCGCAGCCGGCAACGCCAGTAAAGGCGCTTCCGCAGCTTCCACATCCCCGCGTGATCCTAAGGGGGCAGCAAGAACCGAAAGAAGCGAGCGCGGCTGCGGTACCGCAGGAGGCGGGACCGTGGTTGATGGTGGCGACGGCGACGGTAGTGGCGAAGTCGCCGTCCTTCGTGGTGACTCAAACGAGAGAACCGTAGGCGACTCAAGTTCGGATTCACCGAGTGTCTGAAAGGAGTTAAACGCGGAAATTCCGACCGAAACTGCTCTAGGAAAGAGATCCACGGCGGTCAACACATCGCGCGGCAGCGCCGGAGCAGCGCTTGATACCGCAGGTTGCGAGGGCGACGGCTCGCCTCCACTCCACGGCACCGTTACTATCAGAGACTGACCAACAACCGGGGACCGGGAAAACGCCGGACTCCAGTCAGCACTCGAAACGCAGCTTTCTGGCGGTGGAATGTTGACGAACGAAAGGTTGCCGACGTTAAAGTCGGCAAGCAAAGCGTCGGAGATGCAAACACTCTCTCCCTCGTCGCACGTTGCCTGGACCGGGAAGAACTCGGGGTCTCGAAAAGCGCTCTGCGCGTCGGCTGAGACGTCTGGAAGAACCTTATGCTTATTCTTCGTTAAAGGCAGCTGTTTTGAAACAGTTGGTGGAGGAGTAAGAGAGAAGAACCAAGAGAGAGGAACGAGTGTTGAAACTCGGGGAGGAGATGGGAGTGTTGGAAAGGTCAGCAGACAGAAGAGGAGAAGAGAAAGGACGAGTCCCGCGTCAAGCCTAATAAAAGGACTTTGACAGAATCCCAACGCCGTCGTTAACAACAACAACGCGACGATTACCGAACGCATCACGAGCGTCGGTCTCTTCAAACGATCCACACTTGCACGACGGCAGCGACGGTGACGCTGCCTAAAGCGAAACGGAGTTCGAATTTGCGTTCGTCGTCGCATCGCCGGGCAACGCAGGCGATGAACCAACGCCCGAGGGAGCCGTTTCGGATCGCGGCAACGACGACGACGTTTGTAACGATACACGATGATACTCGCGATGAGCAATTCAAATCCAGAAGTGAAGAGTGCGAATGCACAGCTCAATGCGGCCATCAGCATCGACATCATTACTAACCAAAGCGTCGACGCTCCTTCCGACGGTTTCTCGCTCTGACTCTTTTCCCGTCGACGTCGCAACTGACGACGCGCCAATCGAATCGAACGACGACGACGACGACGTTGTCGTTTGCCATTGCCGTGATTCACTTTGTTATCGCTCGTACGCATTGGCGACATAAACGGTTGCCGACAAAACCACTCAGTTCCGGACACAACTAACCCAGAGATGCCTTTGACTAGTTTTCTCACAAACGCGTACACAAAAAAGAACGCAAACGCAAAAATCGAACTTGAATCTTGTTCTCGTTGCCGCTCGTCCGCGGAGACCGAGCTCGCAATCTTTCTTTTCTTGTCCGCTCTTTTCCTGGTTGGACCTCTTACTCGTCCTGATTCCATCGCACGAAGAAGGAGAAAAAAATGAAAGCCAAGAGACGGATTGTATCCGCGTATTTTTTGTATCTATTTAAGATAGCACTCTCGAAATGCGACGAGACCGTGCGGAGAAAAAGATCCACGCAGAGAGAACGGTCGCCAAGACGAAAGAAACAATGTGCCCGCTCTCAAATTCGATATGGAAACCACTGTTGAAAATTCGCAACGATGTTGTCGCGAGTACAAGCGCGCGCTCTGTCTGTTTTTTTTTTTGCAGTTTTTTTTCTGAACGCTCCGAGGGTTCTCGAATAGAAAAAGGCAGCCGGGGAGAAAAGTTGAGATATTGAGGCTGCATTTTTCCACGTCAGGCGTCAGGCGTGATGGATGACGTGCATACAAAAAGTAGACAAAAAAAACTGAGTCGAGTGATATCACTCGTAATAAGCAGTCGCGTATCACTCGCAGATAATTAAATCTATTGTGCACTACTACTTTCTCTGTCGAAGAACAGCAGTCTTTGAATTTGCCGCGCGGGTGCTTCTCGTTGTCGATTCCTTCTTCTTCGAAGATGAACTTTTCTTACTACCGCCTCTCGCTACTCCCGATGATGATGACACCGACGTGAACACATCGATCGCTTTTGCTACGGCTGCAGTCATCAACGACCCCAAAACTGCGCCGTACACGTACGGCCTGTTCGCTTCGTGTCTCGCAGCCTCGAGTACGCGTTCGAGCGAAAATATATTCTTACTCTTCATCATCGTTTTCCCCCACACAATGTGCGAGGCTAAAACTACCGCCGGGTTCATGTACCCGCACGAGTACTTGCACTTCTCCACGGTGATGACGAGACAGTAAAAAAAAGCGCCAAACGCCGGTTGCACGGCTTTCGGCATCGTCTTTGCGGCGAGTTCAAACGCCAGAAAGTTTAGAAACGCAACCAACGCTTCGCTCGCGATGGCTTCTCTTCGTGAACCAACGGCAATAACCGGCGATCCGGCGGGT
>Ga0255777_10005481_pt1 | contig 10205 bp, 11 predicted proteins | sample 101ome_15_FD_179975 | JGI IMG/M metagenome (GOLD analysis project Ga0255777, IMG submission 179975) | Coastal salt marsh microbial communities from the Groves Creek Marsh, Skidaway Island, Georgia - 101402AT metaG (version 2) | ecosystem: Environmental > Aquatic > Marine > Intertidal zone >...
ACCCGGTTGCAAACTTAATCGCTGATGCGTGTACTCGATTAACCGCGCGACACGCTCACGACGAGACTCGTCTTTTGCCACACCGCGCGAAGCTAACAGTGACTCGAGGAGCGCTGAGCCTGCTTGAATCGCTTTACGCTCTTTATCAGTCAACTCTGCTTTGGCTACATCCACCGGAATCGCAACTTGAGGCCACAGGATTTGGCCTTGTAAGAGACGATCAGAGAACTGTTCAAACTCGGTAATCTGAGGTGCATTAAATGCCGTGAGCTCTTGGTGAGCTGGCGCATTGGGGGTATCCGATATGACGACTCGCGCTGAAAAATAAGCAGTACCAGTTAAACCCAAGGTCGCAAGCAAAGCGAAACAGACAAGAAAAAACCCACGAAAAAAATCCGCGAACCGATGGAACAATGCATCGGGCGAGATGAGTTTCTTAATGACCGAATCGCGCGCCATCGTAGTGACTAAGAAGAAGGAGCAGCTTTCGCGCGTGACGCTGGTTTTTGGGTAGCAGATGCTTCCATCGCGGCATCACCAAAGGCTAACGTATCTTCAGCCTTTGCGGCTGGTTTTTTGCCACTCAAGACCGTGATATCCAAGTCAGCTTCTGAAAACTGACAGTTACCATTCATCCGTGCACCACGAGCGACTGACAGTGATTGATAGTGAATGTCGCCTTCAATAACTGCCGACTCTTCCAGAACCAGTTCGCACGCTGTGATCGAGCCAACAACCCGACCAGAAATCTTCACTTCACGGCCGAATACACGACCCTTTACCACACCAGATGCACCAATCGTCAGATGACCTGTTTGAACGTCGCCCTCAACAGTCCCATCGACATGGATATTGCCTTCTGAAACCAGATTGCCTGATACAACAAGATTCGGTGCAAGAACCGCAAAGGTTTCATTGGGTGACTTCATTGATTGACTCCTGTTATCACTTCGCGTCGGCGACTGTGAGCTTTTGTTCTTTGAAAACATAACGTCCTGCTTCGATAAATTGATATGGATCGACGGGTTTACCTTTAATTCGTACTTCATAGTGGACGTGAGGCCCTGTGGAACGACCGGTACTACCGACTTCACCCAGTGTGTCACGATAGGCGAGCGTGTCGCCTTTTTTCACATGGATCTTTTTCAAATGCCCATATGCAGTCTCGATGCCACACCCATGATCGACGAGAACGAAACGGCCATAACCACCTTTGTGACCTGCATAGGTCACAACGCCCGGGGCAGTCGCTCGAACACGCGTACCCGGCCACGCACCTAAATCAACGCCTTCATGCCAATCAGGCTTTTTAGTGAACGGATCTTTTCGATTGCCGTAGTCACTGGTGAGATTGTAGTAATCAACTGGCGGCGCAAGTGGCGCACACTCAAGCAATGACTGCAAAGCTTGCCAATCCTGGCTAAGCGTCATCAGTCGGTCAGAACGATCTTGGAACTTCTCAAACACATGTTCACTGCTGCCCATTTCGCGACTCGGGCCACCAGTCCCAAACGATGGCGAGAAACCCGCAAACTCTGGGTCTGCAAGAGGGGTTCCGTCGATTGTCGCAAATCCTTTAGACAGCGTCAGGGTCATGGCGTCGTGCAACACTTCCATGGCCTTCGACTGGGTTTCATAGGCATCTGACAGGTCAGATGCCACATTACTTAACCATGAACCAACATTGTCTATTTTCTCAGGCGCTTTGCGGCCTGAAATTTCAGCAACAGAATCTGACATATCCATGACCAGCTCAGTCAACTCGGCATTGGACTGCTCGACTGCGCGGATTCGGGTATCCAACTGGCCTTCAAACCAAGGGATAAATGCAACAATCGTCTCTGGTGATGTTTGTTCTAGAACGGCATTCGAGACGCCGCGAATGGACTCAAATCGGGAAGCCCATTCCTCATTCTTACGCACTTCTTCATTGAAGGCTTGCCGCAACTCATAGGCGTTTTTTTGGTCGTTTTGTAGTTGCTCAATAAACGCTTGGTTTGCCGCCAATGTATGAGCAAGGTCTGACTCGACCGCTAACCGTTCATCGTGATTCCAAGAAAATCCAACCGAAGCGACAACTGTCCAGATGAAGAATAAGGAAACTAAACAAACGGCCGAAAGCTGATGCCAGGTTTTCAGAACGACATACCGCGTGTCAGACCCTGATCGTATGACCAAAGATCGCTCTGGGAATCGCGCAATTATCTTCTGGATAGTTGTCTGCATCGGTTTCACTCGTAACAAATCGTTACCAAATTGGGGCTTGGCTCAGGCCGTATTTGCATCCAACTCGGCCGATCATTGTTCGACAGAATCCACCGCGTTTCAACCATAATATGGACTAACGCAATAATTGCAGGGCACCATCACTAAACACACGATGTGATGTCTCACCTTGAATTGTAAAATTCTCAAATCCTAACGACTCTCGAACCGCGAGAAGTGACGCACGATCAACCCCGCGCCATGCAAAGATCCGGCGTTGTCCTCGATAATTTATAACGCGAACCAAGGACTCTTCGCCGAAGTCAAGAACCACTTGGGAATGAATGACACCCCGCTGACTTGAACGTTCAGAGAACCGAACCGCAATCAACTCACACCCGTCCATCACCAGTTGCCGCAACACTCGAACTTGATCTTGCGCTGTGAGCCCATGTGACACAGTAAGTCGACGCTCACATGTCGCTGCTGTTGCAGATTGCTGGAAGAGGAGGCTTGATAATATCGATGCCAACAAAAACCGTTTCATGGTAAATGTATCGACTTATCGTCCGATAACTTAATCAGTTCTTGATATTTGAGGTCTCAATGAAGCAGTCGATTCGCGCGCTCGCTCTCGTAATGACAACAGCCTATGGCACACAGGCATCCGCGTATTCCGGTGAGCTCTGGCTGTCACAGGCAAACCAAGAATTTGGAACACCAGCAAGCATGCTTGCCCATGGGTTTCTCGCAGGTGTTGTGCATAGCTGGAACAACCGTCGAGAACAAAGTTTTCCGAAACTTTGCTTCAACGCGCCGGCGGATCAAATGCAAATCAAAAATTTGATGAGCATCGTCAAAGACTACATCGGTGACCGCGACCCAGACCTCAAAGCACCGGCCCAAGGGGTCATCCGTGTGGCGATGATGGGACGCTTTCCCTGCCGAAAAACGAACTAAAGTTGCTTCTCAGCCAGTATCATTTCGCGACGATGATCCTGATAAGCGCGCATGATTGCTGGTTCGACCTTTTGACATTGCAGCATATCGCCAGTTGGCAACTGCATCGATAAATCATCTCGGCTTAACGTCCCAACATCCGAGCCGAAACGATCGATCAGTCTGTAAGATTCAACGGTCGTCTCAACGACAGTTGCGACCGGGTAGCTAACAGCTTCTCTTGCATCAAAACGCCATAACGACAGTTCCATGTTTGGATGCGCAACCTGGATCACATATTGATGCTCAGCGGGACCCAACAGTTCAGTCGGCGCCTTACCCGGTGCGCATTCAAGTGCGGCGTAATCATCAAGCTCAACGTCCGGCTGCAACAAATAGTCCCAGGCCCCTATCGGGTTATTCATGCGTACCACAAAATCCATAACACGCGATGTATTAATTGAATCCTCCGGATGCAGAGCCAACACAAACGCCTGCAAAGCAGACTGCGTCTCTGGGGAATAAAATCCTTCTGTTTTAAGTCGCGAACTGACTTGTGATGGCTCGCCTCCGGCAATCAAAATATCGCGAGCGCGATTCAATTGCCGAGCAAACACATCGGGTTTCTCTAATGCAATTTGCGTCAGGTATTGCTGCTCCGATGGCGTCTCAATTGACGCGAGCTTCTCAATTTCAGTCTGTCTATCTGCATTTGAAATAAACGTCATGTCAGAGCGATACAAGCTTTCTGCCCCAGCCGGCATTACGGCAAGCATGCTAAATACGACAAGAAATGACCGAGTGTTCATGAATCCGACTCTACCGAGCTTTGCGCAAATTGACATCATTATTTCGATAACTCATCCAATCGTTCGCTAACGCCTGGATTGTACGCGAATGTCCTTGGCTTAAGTTCAATCTCCAAAGAGTTAAGTACCGCGCTGAGCGCTGAAAGACGACCTTGCTTCTTGTGATTGGCATCAATCCGATGCCATGAACTGACATTACAACGCGAACACATTGCATCAAAAGCGACCTCGTACTCTCCGCGATGAGCGAAGCTTTCGATATCACTTACCGTCAACTTCCAGCGTTTTTCAGGATGTTGCGCTCGGCGTAATAGACGGGATCGGTGCGTTTCGCGATCCGTCTCCAAACACAGCTTAACGAGAGTGATTTGATTTGCTTGGAGCATGCGCTCAAACGCATTGATCTCCTCAATGCTCGACGCATAGTCAGAGTCCGACAATCCATGTTCGACTCGCTCAACAAGGAGTCGGCCGTACCATGAGCGATCAAATACAGCGATTTGACCAGGGCCTGGAAGGCGATTCCAGAAGCGCCACATAAATGGATGACTCCCTTCTTCAGCACTCGGCGGGCCAATCGGGTAGACCTCAAATCCACGCGGATCCCATGCGTAAGAGAGTTCTCGAATCACACCGCCTTTACCCGCCGCGTCATAGCCTTCAAGAACAATGATCGCTTTACGATTTTGGCGGTAAATTGCTATTTGGGCGAGTCGCAAGCGCTTGTGTAAGTCCCCGAGTGCATCCTGATAATCAGGTACAGGGTCTTCAAAGACCGTCACTTTGGAAACACCACGAGGTGCTCAATATCGAGGCTTACACCGATGCGCTCACCAATCGCATGATTGTGGTGTGACGGCGCAAAGCATCCGAGCACGACGCCGTTATCAAGCTTCACTTCGTACAAATGATGTGCACCTCGAAAGTGCTTCCCGACGAGAGTTGCTTGATAACTCGAGTCATCGTCATGGATCAAATCATCAGGCCGTAGAAAGATCTGGACATCGGACCCAACCTCAAATTCGAGATCAGCGTCGTGTGTCAGAACGCCAAGGGGACTCGATACTGAACGCGGACCTTCAACTCGCGCATCAATCATTTCACCAGGACCAACAAAATGCGCCACAAATGGGCTCGTGGGTTCGTGATACAAATTAAACGGTGTGTCGAATTGGCAGATGTGCCCATCATGCATCACGGCGATTCGATCAGCGAAATCAAATGCTTCGCGCTGATCATGGGTCACCAATAATGAACATATCCCGTCACTCTTGAGAATCGTTCTGACTTCGCTGGCTAGCCGGCCTCGAAGCTCTGTATCAAGGCCAGAAAACGGTTCATCCAATAGTAATAACTTGGGCTTAGGCGCCATCGCGCGTGCCAAGGCCACGCGCTGCTGCTGCCCACCGGAGAGTTCGTGTGGATAGCGTTGATTCAGCCCAGTGAGGCCAATCAATTCAAGTAACTCGGCGATTCGTTTGTCTTGGCTTTCTTCAGACCAACCCGTTAACCCAAAGGCAATATTTTCCGCCACGGTCAAATGAGGAAATAGCGCGATATCTTGAAAGACCATGCCAACACCACGATGCTCAGGTGCCACCCGATGGCGCTCAGTAGATAAGAGTTCGTTATCGAGCCAAATTTCACCCGAGTCCAATTCCTGAAAGCCCGCGATCGCGCGGAGCAAGGTCGATTTGCCGCACCCACTAGGGCCCAGCAAACAACCAAGCTCTTGGGGTTTTAGGCTCAAGGAAAAGTCGTTAACGATCATGCCGTCTTGATATGACAGTCGGATGTTTCGAACCATTAAAGCAGCTGTATCCACAATTATTCCTGAGTCACTGAACGATTTAGCCAAATCACGGGTATGAGTCCCACGAGCACAATTAAGATTGAAGGAACTGACGCATCAATCAAGCGCTCATCACCGGCGAGCTCATAGGCTTTCACAGCGAGTGTATTAAAATCGAAAGGTCGGAGAATGAGTGTTGCTGGCAATTCTTTCAAAATATCAACGAAACATACCAAGACGGCTGTGAACACCGATCCGCGGATTAACGGTACGTGCAATTTTGAAATAACACCAAACTGATTCAGCCCCAATAGTCGCCCGCTCTGATCGATACTGGGACGAACCCGAGACAAACCACTCGTCAAATTTCCAGTTGCGACCGTTAAAAACCGTACGAGATATGCAAATACCAGTGCAACCAATGTCCCGGATAGCCAAAGTGACGGTTGTACTCCAAAGGGTGCAAGCGCCTGAGAGATGAGCCGATCGAGAGCACCAAACGGGATCAATACACCAATCGCGACGACAACCCCAGGAAGTGCATATCCAAGCCCTACAAAAGTTGTGGTGTGATTCAGCCATTGCGATGGATATAAACGATTTGCGTAACAGATGATGAGCGCGACCATCACAATAAAGATCGATGCAAATCCCGCCAAGAAAAAGCTATTGGTGATTAAACTCCACATGGACTGTAGCTCAGCAAAAAATAGCGCCCAGTAGCTCAGAATTGTTGTCGGTAATAAAAAACCGAAGAGAACGGGCAGGATACACAGGATCTGCGCAACAGATTGCCGCCATCCGGTTAATGTCACGCTTGTTTGATTGAGCTTACGGAGTCTATCTGAGTAGTAACGCACTTTACTGCGGGATGCTTTTTCAAAGATAACGAGGAAAAAGACACAGCCTAAAAGCAATGTGCTTAATTGGGCAGCACCGACGGTGTCACCAAATCCATAATAGGTCCGAACGATACCTGTAGTGAATGTCTGGACTCCGAAAAACTGGACGGTCCCGAAATCTGCCAAGGTCTCCATAATGGCTAACAGTGTTCCAGCCGCAATGGCTGGGCGGGCCATCGGAATCACAATGCGTGTGAAAACGCGCCATCGACTCTGGCCTAAGGTGTAGGCTGCTTCCATCAGATTGGCAGACTGCTCCATGAACGCCGCTCGAGCGAGTAGATACACATAGGGATACAGCACGAGGCTCAGCATCAATGCTGCACCGGGTAATGATCGAATATTCAAGAGTGGATCCATCATCCACTCAGGTGCACTCATATCGCGTAAAAACGTGAGTACTGGTCCACTGAAATCCAATAGCCCCGTGTATGTGTAAGCAAGGATATATGCCGGATACGCCATTGGAAGCAACAATAGCCACGACAGCACACCACGTCCTTTAAATCGATAAAACGAGATGATCCAAGCAGCAGGAACACCCAGTATCACAACGCCAATGGCCACTAATACGGACAGCAAAAGGGAGTTCAGTGCATATCGTCCAAGCAAGGTATCGAGTAGGTGAGACCATGCATCAGACACACCAGTGAGTACAAAACTGACAACCACCAGAACAGGCAAAGCCACACAGAGTGCGGCTATGAGCGTGGTTAAAAGCAATCCGTTGGGTCGACTGAACGCCCAACGAACTGATTGATGATGTGTGGTTATTGCCAACCGGCGCGATCCATTAATTTGACAGCATCCTTGTTATTGACCCCCAAGGTGCTCAAATTCAAGGCGTCCGACCTGAATTCACCCAACGATGCGATCGTGGGTGATGCGGCGACACCTTGAACAACTGGGTACTCATGGTTGATCTCAGCATAATAAGCTTGAGCATCCTCTGAGACCATGAATTCAAGGAGCTGAATTGCTTCTTTACGATTCTTTGCGTGTTGAGTCACTCCCATTCCCGAAACGTTAATGTGCGCGCCGCGGTTGGATTGGTTTGGCCAGAACACGCCGAGCTTCTGAACGACTTCCCGATCTTCAGGTTTCTTCGAATCAATCAAACGACCAAAATAGTATGTGTTGGCAATCGCAAGGTCACACTGGCCGGCTGCTACCGCGCGGAGTTGGTCTGTATCACCACCTGCCGGCTTGCGAGCGAGATTCGAGACAAGGCCTTCCGCCCACTGCAGAGTCGCATCTGTACCGTTGGCCTTGATCATCGATGCCACTAACGACTGGTTATAGATATTGCTTGATGAGCGTATACAAATACGTTTCTTCCACCGAGAGTCAGTTAATGCCTCATAAGTGGAAAGTTCTGATGAATCCACACGATCTTTTGCATAAAAGATCGGACGCGAACGGATGGTCAGCCCAAACCATTGATTGTCCACATCACGAAGGTTCACTGGGATTTGTTTGGCCAGGGTGGCGCTGTCGACCGCCGCAAGCACTCCCGCCTCTTTTGCGCGATGCAAATTTCCTGCATCCACAGTGACGAGCACATCTGCAGGCGTTGCAGCGCCTTCAGCCTGAATCCGTGAGAGCAGGGCGTTGGCCTTGCCAGTGATCAGATTGACCTCGATACCGGTTTTTTCAGTGAAACGGTCAAGCAGGGGAACAATCAATGAATCTTGTCGTGCAGAGTACACATTCACCTCTGCGGCAAACGCTTGTCCAGCAAAGGCAACAGCAATGATAGTCGTTAGGATGTGGGGGGTACGCATTAATCTCTCCTCATATTCGATCGGGAGAGATTAATGCTATGCAAAATTAAATGCAATACATTCGCATTTAGATTTAGAAGTAATTAATTGACTTCTGACCAACCAATACCAACAAGCTGGTTCGCCTTAAATAGCAATGCACGAATATCTTCGACACCGTTCACCTTGGCTCGGAAGTACAGTACATCGTATACCTCACCGCCTTTGACGTAGTGATCCGCCAAAGTCTCTCCGTCATCAACATTAGCTGATGGCCCAAGGATCTCAAGCACCTCGTCCTTGGTTTGCCCTACTTCAACTTTCGCAAGTTGATCGGCATCAAGTTCAAGCACGATTTCCTTGGCAGGCTCTGCTTTTTCTGCAGCTTTAGCCTCCACCGTCTCTTCTTCAGCCGCCACAGATTCTTCTTCTGAAGTCCAGAACTCCGTGTCAAATTTCCACGATTCAGGAATCATCGAACACGCGGTCAAGCTAAAGGATGCTAGGAGAATAATAAGTAATCGCATGGTAAACCCTTTCTTTTTAGATCCTGTTATTGAACATCAACCGAGCGCGATTGTCGCCCCCAGTTGTTAAACCTCAAATACCAACTGCCCATCGATCCAGACAGACTCCAGAGCCTCGTTTCGGAATGTCACAAAATCTGCGGCTGAACCGACAGCGATCGCCCCCTGACTCGCTAATCCAATCCACGACGCCGGACGCATACTCGTCATCGCAGCAATTTCAAGCCAATCCAGACCAAATTGCCGCAACGTCCTCACAGTGACTGCTGCCGTTGCTGCGCTTCCTGCAAGGGTTCCATCACTTAGACACACAACATCATCGTGTTTGAACACACGATGTGTGCCGAGTTGATATTCACCATCAGGCATCCCTGCGGCCGAAGTGGAATCCGTCACGGAATACAGTTGAGGGACATGTTCTCGCGCCAGCTGAAACGATGGCTCTGTCACATGGACACCGTCACAAATAATTTCTGAATATTCAGCAGCCAAAAGTGCCGCCTGCGCAACCCCAGGATTCCGATGATGAACACCAGTCATTGCATTGAATAGATGCGTCACACCGGTCCCGTGCTCGAGCAATTGGCAAGCATGGTGGTAATCACACCCTGAATGCCCAATCTGAAGCCTGACATCAAATTCCTCAGCAAGCGAAGGTAGAATTCCATCGGGATCTTGCTCAGGCGCATATGTCATCACCCGGACAACCCCGGTCTCAAACCAGGGGCGAACCTTAGCCGCATCAACCCTCCGTGTCAGAGGCGGTTGCGCACCAAGCTTTCCTTCACTCAAATAAGGGCCTTCCAAATGAACACCCAAACAACGCGCTTCAGATTGACCGCGCGACTGCATGACAACTTGCGCGGCTTCTAGCACCCGCTCAATGGATGCATCATCCGCCGTCACAGTGGTCGCCAGAAATCCCGTGAGACCAAATTGCGCATGGGTTCGTGCGAGCGCTCGAATGCCATCGACGCCATCCATGACATCACCACCGCCACCACCATGAATATGGCAATCGATGATGCCCGGAAGAATGATTCGATCGTCTATCTGGGTTAACTCAGTTAACGACTCAATCGCCTCACCAAACTGAATCGATCCCTCAATCAAACCTTCAGGCGTCACAATATGGCCAGTGATCTCAGGCATACGACATCCAATGCTCGACTGTTAATTCCTGAAGATGTTGATCGATATAGGCAAGACCATCAAGCGCATCGCCTTTCGGATCGACCACTTGATAACCTTGTGCCTCAATTCGTGGG
>Ga0255777_10005493_pt1 | contig 10193 bp, 7 predicted proteins | sample 101ome_15_FD_179975 | JGI IMG/M metagenome (GOLD analysis project Ga0255777, IMG submission 179975) | Coastal salt marsh microbial communities from the Groves Creek Marsh, Skidaway Island, Georgia - 101402AT metaG (version 2) | ecosystem: Environmental > Aquatic > Marine > Intertidal zone > Salt...
GTGCGGGCGTCAATTCTTCTGGTTGGCAGCGACACTCAGGATGCGTTTTACAGCAAAGTCTGAGATTTTCCTTTGACCATATTCCCACGCAGCCTCATGCAACAATGCCCGAGCAAATGCGGAAATTCGGCGAAGAGTTGACGGTCCTGAAACAAGGGATGACGCTTGTTGAACGCCGCACTCTTCAAGAGGGGGTTTGATGAAGCGGTTCCGTAGGGTGCGGATGCATGGTTGATATCAAGCACGGCGATTTGCTTGAACAACGACGCGGTGGCGTTGATGTTCTTCGCACCATGGTCCGTACCTTGGCCCTCCACGAGCAATCGGGTGCAGTGAACATTCGCTCGTCCAAAGACGGTCAGGCACGCACGGGTTGGCTGTTGTTCCGTTTGGGTCAACCCGTCATGGCGTTCTATGAAAGTGAACATGAATCTCATGGTCTAGAGGCGCTGCTCTGCATTGAGGAAGACGCCCTCGAAGTGGACAACGTGGTTGAGTTGTACGAACTAGGCGTGCAACCCATCCGCTCCACCATGCAGCAACATCCGGACAGTGTCCTCCACCTCGAGCACGAAGAAGCTGAACGTTCTGGCGACTCTTGGTGGTCGAGTGTGCGTTTGCCATCAACATCTTGGCGCCGTGCTGCCCGTTTGGAAGACATTGAAGAAATCGCTCATGCATCGGAACACCGGCAACGAAACAGCATGGCCTCGGAACACGAATCCATGCTTTCACCCGGGGGCGTGTACATCTGCGATTCACCCGACCCCCATCCGATGATTCACTTGGCGGTTGAGCTTGCTGAACGGGGCATGCCCATGCTCGGCTTGTTCGGCTTGCCGCATGCTGAGACCGAGGTGACACAGCGACTGCCTTCGCCCCAATGTTTCGCCTTGCTCTCGCCTCACGGTAACTTTGAGGTCTTGCAGGACCGGGACGCCATTCAATCAGCGGTGGACGGCTTTCAGTGGGGCAGTGAACGCAGCCTTATTGTGATTGATGGCCTTGACCGACTTGGGAACGCCATGGGCGATGTGACGATGATCGACATCTATCGTTCAATTTGTGATGCAGTGCGTCTCAACGACCACGTTGTCCTCTGCACCACGGACCTCGAGATGTTCGAAACCAAAATTCGTCATGCTTTGTTGACGGAGAGCGTTCTTCTACGCCCTTCCACGCTTGAACATTGGTTGGATGACCCTGATGTCCTTTGGGACCACCCCATTCTGTTGGCTCCCGACGAAGAAGAGGAGCAGTGGCTCGCTGCTCAAATTCAGCAGCAAGGTGCAAAATTGGGTGCCCGCTCTTCGTCAATAGATGCCTTCGTAGAAGGTGGGAGCAACCATGTTGATGAACAAAGCATGGCCGAAGCCACCGAGGCCCTCAGCGATGTGGTGGCGGCATGGCAGCATGAAGAGCCACAATCACCGGCACCTCTGTCGCCAACCGGCGATGAAGCCACGGTCGTTGGGGCTACGTCGTGGCGGCCTGCAGGTGAATACCCCGTGAATGAAGGTCGTTTTGTTAGCGAATCGCCGCATTTGAATGAGGTCGTAGCAGAGGCTGTTGAAGTCCAAGTTCGCCGACGTGCGCCTGCAAAAACAGCAGCACCTACACGAACTCCTGAACTGCGCAAGGCTCAGCGTCTCCCTAAACGGAAAGCCGACCCATCCCTGCCGAACATCGATGAGGGGTTGTCGAACAAACGAAATTCAGCCGTGATTAAATCGGCTTCAGCCCTTCCCGATTGGCCCGAGGATAAACGCAGGAAAACAGCGTATCGTAAGGAAAACATGGATGGGTTTAGCCAACGCCAAGCCCAAGCACTTGAGCGTCAACAGACCATTGCCTTGCCGCTTCAAACCAAATCGCTACGGGATAACGTGGCTGGTTCACCCAGCCTTGACGACAAAACGCTCCCCTCAGTACAGGTGCCCCGAACGGTTCAACTTCCGAGCAAAGGTGAGCAAACGCCTCTCCCCAACAGCCTGCGCGATGTCCCAAGCGATTTGCCCAAACCAGCCAGGGAAGAGGCTTCGCTCCCTCAGAACGACGATGATATCGAAGCGATGTACCAACGCTGGTCAACATTTGAAGAGCAGGATGGGCTTGACTCGACGGCGTTGTACAGCGAAAAAGGCGAGGCACTGAAACGATACAAGGGTGAGTAACCATGGTGTCCCCTACCAAACTTCGTTCGGTGATTGAAGAGGCGAAACAACACTTGCGGGAAACCATCGCTTCGCACCAATCACAGGCTTCCTCTCCCCCTTCGCATTCAGACGATGCAGGTCAGCCAGCCAGGTCGAAACTGAACACCTTGCTTGGAAAACAAACGGTGGAGCACCGCCCTGTCTCGTTGTTTCAAAGCGTGGGCGTGCCCCAACGACCCACCTATGACTTGATTGCGAATCGTGTCCTCGGACCGAATGTTCCGGAGCATCGGTCCTTTCTCGATGAGGGTTCGGCGTATGCAGACCATGTTGCTCAACGCCTGCGTATCTTGCAAGAACGCCTTGACTCGTCCATGATTGAGGATAATGCAGTCGGGGCACCTTCGGCCTTCGTGGGGGTTGAAGACGATGGACGGCCGGTTTGGAGTCAGGTTCTCGACGAGCAACGAGGTCGTCCAAGCAATGCGATCAGCGAAGACCTTGGGCTCGCAGAGGAAAGCCGAGCATCGCTTTTGAGCAGCGTCGTTGAAGCGGTGCCTTCTTGGCCAGAACGGTTGACATGGTCCTCCCAACGGACGTTCAAGCATTGGTTCGTTGCCGAAGAAAACTTCGAAGCCACGCAACTGTTGGAAGCCGCCATCGACCAACCGTCTGTGCGTTTCAACCCGCTCTTCGTTGAAGCAACACCACAATCGGGGTGCTCGTTGTTGCTCCATGCTACGGGGCAGGCATGGCTTCGGCGAAGCGAAGGGCACGTGATGATGCTCACGGCAGCAGATGTGACGGCCATCGATCCTTTGGAAGTTGCATGGAAAGGTGCTCTCCCCGGAGCCACAGCGCTGATCGTGGATGACCTGCATGAATTTGCTCATCATGAATCGTGGAAGCACCAACTTGGTCTCTTGCTCGATCACGCCCTTAACTTGGGCATTCAGGTACTCGTCGGTGGTCGTTCATCACCAGCTGCGCTACCTGCATCGCGCTTGAAAGAAGTCCTGCAGAAGTCAACCGCTGTTCAACTTCGCCTCCCCTCTGTTGCTTCCCTGATGGCGTTCGCACGATGGCGTTGTGTCCAGAAAAACCTCTTGATGTCGGACATTCATCTTGCCCAGTTGGTACGAATGAAGCCCTCAGGTTGGGGGGCGGTTCAGTCTCGTCTGGAGCATGTCGCACTGGCCGTTGAGCGTGGCGAGGTGCTGTTGGACCACGAGCCTCTTGATCGATTGTTTGGACGCTCTCCAGCGCCCCTGGAGGTTGACCGCGAGACTCAACGGGTCGAAGATGTGGCGGCGTCGCTGGTCGGGGAAGTGCTTGACAGCGTGTATTCGTCGGTCGAACCGGGAGGTATCGAACTTCATGCAGAACTCCAACCGTGGGGCGAAGACCCCTACACGCCTCCTGCCTGGGATGAAGGCGGGCTGGCATCGGAGCGCACACGTGGCTTCGAAGAGCAACTCGCCACAACCGTTGCGGAGGTAACGCCTGGGCGACCGACGGTGTTGGATGTTCACGAACGTGAACGCCATCTCATCTCGAACAGAGAACCGCTTGAAGGCGAGGACCTTGGCCGAGCCGTGGAGGCTATGGTCGACCTTGACACTGCGATTGACGAGCGCATGTACGCTGGACAATTCGCAGCAGTGGCCACGACATCTGAATTGAATCAACTCGAAGACCGTATGGTGTCGCTTGCCCAGCGTGCAATGGAAGCCGACATTGAGGAATTGATCACCATTGCAGACGAACTTCGGGCGCTTGAGGAACGTCTGGTTGAGTTGGACCCCGACCGCGAGTCCCTTCCTCCGTTCGAGGATGATGTTGAGCCAACCCAACGTCGAAAAGTGACACGTCGCCGAAAGCCTCAGCCAATTGCGCCGGTCGATGAACCGTCCACATCTCTTGAGGAATACGAGCCAGAGGGCGAATGGAACATCGACGGTGAAGGCATCTCGGCCGAGGACCTGTTTGATGAGGACCCAACTTCGCCTCGCCGTGTTCCGCTCGCTCGCCTTCGCCCCCGCGAGGTGTTGGTGGGTGAAGAGGAATGAGAGCGCCTTGGTGGATGGAAGGTGTCCACTTCGCTTGCCAACCAAATTGCGGTCGCTGTTGCGACCAGCCGGGTGGCATTGTGTACCTGTCTGTTGACGATGCGGAACGGTTGGCCGCCCATGCTGAGATGGCGGTCCCTGATTGGCTTGAGCGAGACACACGGACAACCTTCGACGGGCGTTACGTGCTCAAAAGCAGAGATGAAGACGGTATTTGCATTCATCTGAACGACCGTCAACAATGCAACATCTACGAGGTTCGCCCTCAACAGTGCCGCGCTTTTCCCTGGTGGGCGGAGAACCTTGCAACACCCGCAGCATGGAGCAACACGAAGGCATCATGTCCGGGCATTGATGCGGAAGATGCATTGTTGATCGACGGGCAGACGATTCGCCTTCACGTGTTTGCAGACCGGACCTCTACGAAGGGGTTTAGGGAATGGCCGGTCAAGAAGAAACGGTGGAAACGGTGACTTGCGGCGGTGTAGTTTGGCACACCGCTTTTTTCAAACAACGCTCATCAAGAGCCGCATTTATACGAAGCATGGCTCTCGGCTCCCTTGAGGGAAGGAGATGAGCGGAGACGAACCCCTGTTCACCGTCAACACTTCCCATCTCAATACGGGTTTGCGAGGCATCCCTGTGGGTACCTGTCGCACCTCCTTTGTCACACCCACGGAGGGTGTTCACTACTGTGGTTACCCGATTGCTGAACTTGCTCACTATCCGCCCGAAGACATCGTCTATCTGCTCTTCAACAAGGAACTGCCAAGTGCGGATCAATCTGAGGCGTTCCGAAACGACCTCGCAGGACGGGGCGCCGTGCCTGATTCGGTAGCAGCTGTATTCCACACCCTTCCTCGCGACGGCCACCCGATGGATTGGTTGAGCGTTGGCATTCATACCCTCGGCATGATGGATACCACAGGTGATTGGAAAGAAGACGCCCTCAACCTCATTGCGCGCATGCCTCGCATGATGGGGCTGCTGTTCCGCATTCGTGAAGGCAGGGGTGACGATATCCCTGAGGATGATTTGAGCGGAACCATGGTTCAACGCTTTGTCCGAACACTCGCTTTGGACGGGGTCGACCAAGACCTGATGGAAAAGATCCTCGCAACCTACCTCGTGCTCCACATGGACCACGGAGGGGGTAATCTCTCCACCTTTACGGGAAAGGCCATCGCTTCCGGGCACGCCACGGTGTACGCCTCCATTGCAGGGGCCATGAACGCCCTTTCGGGACCTCTCCACGGCCGAGCCAACCAATCATGCCTCGAATTTGTTCTTCGTATTGGCACCAGCGACCCTGCCGAGGTAGAAGCCTTTGTCCGTGGAGAACTCGCTGCGAAGCGGCCCGTCTTCGGTTTCGGGCACGCCGTTCTTCGTGCTGAAGACCCACGTGCAACGGTGCAGTTCGCCTTGGGCGAGGAACTTTGCCCCGACGACGAGAACTTCAAGATCATTCGCACGTTGCGAGAAGTGGCTCCTCGTGTGCTCAGTGAGAACAAGAAAATCTCCAATCCAAACGCCAACGTGGACATTGCCAGTGGTGCCCTGCTCCATCATGTCGGATTCAAGGACCCGACCTATTACACCACGTTCTTCGGTTGGGCTCGCGTTGCCGGTATCGGGGCACAAATCATCGATGAACGTGCAGTGATGCGCAGCGGTAAGGGCACGCCCATTTACCGTCCAAAATACATCGCTGAACAACAGCACCTGCGTCACGTTGAGTGAGGATGAAGCACGGGACGAGATGTCTTCCCGCACCCACGGTGTCCAATCATTCTCGGTGCAGACCACGGCGGAGTGGCTCCTTTTGAGGCCTCAAGAATTTCCTCGGTCGAGCCCACCCAGCGCCAGCGCTTACGCCACTGCTCAACGAGTGTTTTTCGGCGCTCAAGGTCGCACTCAAGCCATCGCGGTGCTTCTTGAACCAACCCGTCAAGCAAGGATCGATGGTTCTCTTCGGTTGCCGTTGCGAGCAACGTCCACTGCTGCTCATCAAGCGGGCGAGTGCCCGGTTGATGCCATCGAGCATGACCCGATGGAAGCCAAGTGAAGGAAGGGTCGGCGTGGTCCGTAAGTCCGGTCATTCCCGCACGAAGCAGGTCGTGCTCAAGGCGGGGTTTTGTCGGCCAGACATAGGTGGCCATCCCATCTCTAGTTTTGTTGAGACGTTGGTAACTTTTGCCCGTGAGTCCGACGTGGCGGCCCACAGGGAGTCGGCTTGTGGAGGACTGGAAATATTCAACCGCACAGGGTAGCATGGAACTTCCCTGATGTCGGTGCCGTCTCACCAACCGACGAAACGGTGTGGCGATGTATTGTGGCAGGGCTTGAATTCGTTGTGTGTTTCTCGTGCCGTAGGGAGGGATGTAAGGAATGAGGGCAGCCCACGGCCGCTTGGTCTTGGCAAGCGATGCTGATTGAGGCATGCCTTTGTGGAAGGAATAGAAGACGGTGTTTTCCTTCGGGATGTCTCGTTCATCAAGCGCTGCTTCTGCTATTTCCATCGCCCGAGCGACGTGTCGGTTGTGGTGGGCTCTTCCAAGATAGCCCCCTCCAGTAGCCGCCTTGGGATGCGGTCGCTTGATTTCGATGCACCCCATCTTTCCCTCCTCGACCCATTGCCGTTGAACAGTAGGGTCGTCGAGAAGGTCTTGAAAACTGAGAAAGCCAAGATCAACCAACGCATCGTGGTCCCATTCCTCAACCCATGTTGGGCGGTTTCTAAGATGAGGTGCTGGGACGGAAACATCTCGATCGTGATGAACAATCAATTGTTCATCGGCCGTGATTCGAACATCAAACTCGATGCCGTCAAACAATTGAATGGCATGCTGGAGGCTCTCAAGGGTGTTTTCGGGAGGTTGTTTCCAAACTGCCCCTCCCTGCATATTGCTTCCTTCAGTTGCACCTTCCTCAAGGTTTGCCCCGCCAGCAACTCGTGTGAAAACAGTTCAGAGCATGCAATATGGCACCGAATGCATAAAACCGCGATTCATTGCCAGAGGTGCATGGACCCCTATCAACTCATGATGGGTATGATTGTGGTCCTCACGCCAATCATCTGTTGGTTCTTCACACGCCAGCAATCCGAATACAGGGTGCCATGGCGCTCTTGGGCAGAAGAAATCCGCAACAAACGCTACTACTTGCACGCCCTGGGCTACATCGTCATCATCCGTTGGAAAGCCATCACGGACAATTTGAACGAACCCATGAAGGCCAGAACAGGGCACTGGACAGGGTGGGTCCACGCCGTAGAGGGTGAATTCACGAAATGGTTCCAGGACGCTTTTCGAAATGACTTCTTAACGGAATTCCTCAATTTTCACTATCTGTTCGTGTATCTCTTCCTGATTTACGTGACCACGGTGTACTTCGCCTTCTCCGGTGACCGGGACATGACCGACAAAGTCACGCTGAACTACCTTCTGATCTATGCGCTGGCCGTTCCGTATTACCTGTTCTTCAACGTGGAAGTGACCTCCTCATGGATTCCGAACATGGATGCGTTGTTGTACCATGATGGATGGTACACGGTCTTCTACGCACTTCATGATCCGCTCGACAACGCTGTTCCGAGCCTCCACGTGGCGATTCCGTTCGGCATTTTGATGTTGAATTACCTCCATGTGAGGGAAGCAGGTGGCACGTTGAGAGAATGGCGGCACTGGCCGTATCACGTGTTCGTTTTGGTAAACACCTTGCTGTTTATGTTCACCATCCTCTATCTGGGAATTCACTGGTTCGTTGATATCCCGCTCGGTATTCTTATCGGCGGTGTCGGGGCGCTCTTCATCCACCATCTCCAACCACGGCTTCGCAACGATTACGGCCCTGTGTTCAAAGGCATCACTCGTGAGAAAGTCCGCCGTCATATTTTGGTTGAAGGCATCGTCATGTTGCTGCTCCTAACGTGCATGATGATGGCTGTCAATTACCAGGAGTCGACCATCGATGAACGGGTATCGTTCCGATTGGGTGAAGGTGACAGCACCTTTGAGATTCTTCAGAAATTTGACACCGGCGAAACCATCCAGTCCAACATCACGAATCTCAACGAAGTTGGAACGCTCGAGGTCGTTGTCGTCATGGTAGAAGCAAGCGTTCCGGCCATGGAGACCGGTGCTCTTGATTGGGAGGTGATGACAGGCTTGGGCGACCATTACGAAATCGCACCTCAAACCACGTTGAGTTTGGAGGTTGCCTCACCGGATAATTACTATTTCATTGTCATGCATTACGATGGAGGTGGCGCCAACGAATCGGTGATGGAGGTGCGCATCATGAACGATTATGGGGGTGACAAGATGGGCCAAGCCGTCCTGTTGAGCCTCCCCTCTCTTTGGATGACGGGTTTTGTCGTCTACCGATTGTATCGGCTGAAGAAGGAAGGCCGAAGTTGGATTGATTCTACACCCTCATATGTGTGGGCTTCTTCGCAAAGCGCGGACGAAGAGGCGTAATCGCATGACGGAGACATCCATTGAAACCACCGTGCAGCGGTTGGCTGACAGTTCAGGCGGTCAAATTCTAGTCTCGGCCGTTGAAGGGCTCCGTCGTTCGTTGAAGTGGTATCTTTCTCTGTTTGCCGTGGGGTTTGTAGCTGCGTTTCCACTGACCCGAGGAGTCATCTCCTGGCTCATCGATGCCGACCGTTTGCCAAGCGGGGTTGACATCATCGTTGTTTCACCGGTTGAGTTCTTGTTCCTACAGTTGCGGATGGCCGGTTCCGTGGGTTTGGCTCTTGTCGTGTTGTTCATGATCGTTCAAGTGACCCTGCACGGCGTCCGTCATCAGGCGGTTCAAGCGAGGCTGCAGGAGCTGGAGGTTTCCCTTCCACGCCCCGGGCCGGCACTCGTGTTGAGTTTGCTGACCTCGTTGTTGCTGATGATTGGAGGTCTTCTCTATGCATGGCACGGCTTGATTCCGATGCTGTTGGATTACCTGACCACCGATGCCCAACAAGCCGGCCTTTCCACCGAATGGCGGTTGTCCGGATATGCAGGGTTTGTGGTGAATTTGCTGGCGGCCTCGGCCATTGGGTTTCAAGCCCCTCTGGTGACGACCCTCGTTCTGCGCTCGGGCGCAGTGACTCATCAACAACTCCGTTCATGGCGACGTGGTATCTGGTTTGGGGCGTTCGTGATGGGGGCGATGATGTCCCCCCCTGACCCGTTGTCGCTGTTTCTCGTGGCTCTTCCAGTCGTGTTGCTGTTTGAACTGGCGATGCTCGTGGATGGCCTCAGCAGGCATTCAGACGATTGAGCAAAGCATCGGTTTGAACCGGCATGTTTCCCGGTCTTGGTTGATACGATAGCCCGTGGAAATCCGAGCCCACGGTGATGGACAATCCCTGTTGTTGCGCCTGTGTCATCAATTCAAAGCGATATGCATCGCCATGGCTCCTGTGAACGGCCTCAACCGCATCAACATCCAACGCAACCAGCACTTCGATCAGTTCTGGCGTGGGTACGCCGTAGTAGAGAGGATGGGCGAGGGAGGTCACGCCCCCCGCAGCCTTGACGGCTTGAACAGCATCAGAAACGCTCGGTTTGGTGTGTGCGACAAATCCTGGTAATCCATCACCTATCCACGTTTCAAAGGCCTCTTGTTTGGAGGAGACATATCCCAAATGCATCATTTCCTCAGCGAGGTGGGGACGGCCGACCGAACCGGTTGCTCTGTTGCAAACCGCCTCGAATTCAACCGGCATGCCGAGGGCCGTCAAGCGTTCACACATGGCCTTCATGCGTGGCTGTCGACCGTCTTGCCGAGGGGCGAGCCATTGTTTGAATGCCTCAATGGCTGGGTCGTTCTCCGCGGGGTCATGTTCGGGAAAGAGCGCAAGTAGGTGCCAAGATGAGGAGGCACGTTCACGTCCGATGGCGGCGAGGTGCTCGTTGCTGGGGTCTGCGGCGGGTGAACATGTGATTTCAACACCTGGAACAAAACG
>Ga0255777_10005514_pt1 | contig 10168 bp, 7 predicted proteins | sample 101ome_15_FD_179975 | JGI IMG/M metagenome (GOLD analysis project Ga0255777, IMG submission 179975) | Coastal salt marsh microbial communities from the Groves Creek Marsh, Skidaway Island, Georgia - 101402AT metaG (version 2) | ecosystem: Environmental > Aquatic > Marine > Intertidal zone > Salt...
TCAGCTGATTGGCGGCGATCACGGCTTTGGCCTTGTCAAATTTCTCGCCAAAAAATTCCCGAGTTCCCTCTGTCATTACCGCTGAAGGCGCCACTGCATTAACCCGGATATGATCCCCCCCCAACTCACGCGCCATGCCCCGGGTCATACCGATAACGGCCGATTTCGAAGCCACATAGTCCAGACCGTAGGGCAGACCGTATACCGCCGCCAAGGATGAAATATTAATGATCGATCCGCCCCCACTCGCGCGCATGTGTGCCACTACCGCGCGACTGGTCAGCCAAGTGCCTTTGATATTGACCTGCATGACTCGATCCCACTGCGCTTCTGGCAACTGCTCGAATCGGGCGCCTTGCAGCCCGGCATAGAGCGCAGCGTTGTTAACGAGCACGTCGATGCGTCCGAAGACCTCCATTGTTTGGGTGGCCATCGCCTCACAACTCTGGCTATCCGCAACGTCAAGGGAAACCGCAATCGCCCGGCCACCCGCTGCCGTGATCGCGGCAACCGTATCGTCGCAATTATTGATGTCGGCGGCGACAATCGTGGCGCCCTCCTGTGCCATGGCCTCACAGTAGGCACGTCCCAGACCGCGCGCGGCACCGGTAACAATCACGACTTTATCGGCAAGCTGCATGCTCTCATCCGAAGTTGCTGTAGCCGCACTAGTGTAGCGCGCATTTGCGTGGGTCACGCGGTAATGCGCAACAAGTACTGAGTTTAGTGAGGCCGTTGCAACCTGCCGTGGATGCTGAAACTTAACTGATTCAGCATCTATGAGAGATGCCGGTTTAAGGTTGTCTGTCGCGAGTCCATATTCACACCCCTGTTGCAGCGCGCGTCAATATAAGTGGGAGTGTGTTACCGCGACAATGAGCGTGGAGGCTTTCTGAACAGCCAGCGCAGCACCCGGTTCTTATAAAAAGGTCGCCAGTCGCCCTCTGGACGGGCCAGTCGTTCAGCGATAACAACCCACGTCATCGCGTTGACGGTCAGCCCGTTGTGGCTGCCGTAAACCTCGATATTTTCAGTTTCGTCATGGCCGTCATCCTGCAAACACACGCGCCAGTCGAGCACGCCGTCAAAGCGTGAGTATATTGCGGTGGTAGGGACCGGTGGCGCCAAGTGCCACTCCCGCTCGTTCAGGTCTCCGGGTTCGGTATTAATCAATCGGTAGAGCTCATTCAGGGTCGACGCCTGATCACGCTCCTCGCCGATAGGGCTGCCAAGGCTGATCACTTGCCTGATCTTGTCTGGATGTCGACGTGCGGCTTCCCGGGCAATGATTCCGCCTAGGCTATGACCAATTAGGCTTACTTTGCGGCCTTTCCAGCCGTGTAGCTTCTCCACTCGCTGGCCGAGCTGCGCCAGATCCAGATGGCTATGACCCAGATTGACGCCTTGCTTCCAGCCTACCGCGTGGTATCCCCGCTCTCTCAAAAAACGTCGTAAGGGCTTGTTGTAGGTATCACTCCCTGCGAATCCAGGAATGACCATAACGGGGTGGCCGTCGCCATCGGGGAGATGCCGCAGCCACCACCAATTGAACGGGATGCTACCGGCCTCCAGCCAGGCGCGAGGCGCGTCCGATACCGCGCGCAGCTTCCCCGGGGGTGCGATGCTTCGCTGCACTAGGCGGTGCCGCGTTTCTTCGATTGCCGGATACGCGTGGGTGCAGTGGCTTGGGTGTCGATTGTCTCTTCTTTTGGTAGCAACACGGCCTCCAGCTCTTCCAGCGCCTCACCGGTGTAGACGGCAATTCGCTGTAGGTGCGGCACGCTGTCGCGGCACCCGGCGAAGCCAAAGGAGATATTGCCGCCATAGCTGTAACAGGTGATGTTGAGCGCCTGCCCGTGGGTCACCGCAGATACCGGGAACATCGCCTCGAGCTGGGAACCCCGCAAATACAGTGTCTCTGTGGGCCCGGGGACATTGGATACGGTCACATTGAATACGGGTCGGGTATACCCCTCGAGGTCGAGTACCGTTTGTAATGACTGCGGCGTCAGCATCAGCGCGCTGAAATTTTCGATCTCTTCTCGCGAAAGTTCTGACATCAGGGTTTTGGCCCGGGTTGTCGACTTTGCGATTACCTCGAGCCTGCGCAGTGGATCCGCCACATGGGTCGCTAAATTGGCGATGATAAACGCCACGGCGGAACCCGCACCCCGATCGTCCTTGGGCCTCAGAGATACGGGTACGCCTGCGGTCATGGGCTGTCCAGGCAGGGCGTTCAATTCCCGGAGAAACCGGCGCAATGCACCGGCGCTCAGGGCGAGCACGATATCGTTAACCGTACAGCCGGCAATTTTTGAGAGTCTTCTGATGCGTGAGAAAGCGTAAGCCTGTGTAGCGAATCGCCGCTGGCTGCTGATGCGGCCATTGAGAATGGATTTCGGTGCCTGAAAGGGCAGCGAAAATGGGTCGCTCTCATCGCGCGCCGCCTGGGCGACACTGAGCAAAGAGCGACTGACATTATTAATCGAAGTCAGCGAGCGTATGGCGCCTTTCGTGGCGCGTTTGATTCGCGATACGGACGGATCCGCCTCATTGGTGACCGCTGGTGCTTCTGCGGACCACAAAGCCGGGGCGCGCTTGTCCTCGGGATCTGTTGACATGGAACGGGTGAGCATGTGAACGCCGGCGATGCCGTCGACGAGCGCATGGTGCATCTTAAAGTAGATGGCGAAGCGGTTGCCCTCGAGACCCTCGATGATGTGGTACTCCCACAGGGGACGTTTGAAATCCAACGGGTTGCTGTGCAAACGGGCGATCAAGGCGCCGAGCTCACGCTCGCCTCCCGGGGCAGGGAGTGCCAAATGTCGCACGTGGTACTCCATGTCGAGGTCATAGTCGCGCTCCCATGCGGGATAGGGGCGTAGCATTGACGGTGCCGTAAAACGCTTGTTGAAGGGATCTACAAACTCGGTCGACTCCCTGAGGGAGTCCACCAGCTCCGAGAGATAGTGCTCGTTTGCATCCTCGGGCTTGGCATAGATCAGCAGCGTTGCCACGTGCATGGGGCGGTTCCTCGCCTCAAGCGAGGTCCACGCGAATTCGCTCAAATTGAGCCGCTCGCTAAAAGACATGGGTCGTTCTCATTGTTGTAGGCGTAACGAAGGCGCGGATTATACTGATGGACGCCGCACCGATTAAGCGATTTTGTTCACAGAATGGGGTTATCTGTGCGCGAAATACCCGCAAAACGGCAGGTGGGCCACGGCAAGCTAGGAAAAGAGCGTAGACAGGGGCCCTGAGCTGGATCTTTGTGCTGAAGTTCCAGTGCCACCTAAAGTGTTTGTCCTTACGTCTGATGCATTCAACCGTGCTTTCTGACACCCTGTAGGGGATCGTCGTCTTAACCTTCGCCACGCGCCCCGCCGTTTTGCGGGAGACCTTAAAAAGAGCCGCGTTATGTCATTTCCCATTGAAGCTGTAAGAGCGCAATTTCCCTCCCTGGCAACCACCGATGAGGGACAGCGCCGTATTTATTTCGATAACGCGGCCGGCACCCAGGTGCCGCAGCAAACGATCGCACGCATGGTCGATTTTTTTCACCGATTCAACAGCAACACGGGGGTATTTAATCCGACCTCGGTGGAGGTCGATGCCATGTATGCAGAGGCCGTTGCGGCGATGGCCGATTTTCTGGGTACTGACGATCACGGAGAGGTGATTCTCGGTGCCAATATGACGACACTGACGTACCAGTTATCGCGAAGTCTGGCGCATCAATTTGCGCCCGGAGACGAAATTATTATCTCCCGCATGGAGCACGAGGGTAACGTCACACCGTGGCTTCAAATGGCCGAAGACAATGGCCTGATAGTGAAGTGGTTGGAGTTTGATCGTGACACCTGGCGCGTAGAGCCCGCGCTGTTAGAGCCCCTGTTAACCGATCGTACACGCCTTCTCGCGCTCAACTACGCCAGTAACCTCACCGGCGGCGTTAACGATGTGAAAGCGCTGACTGCCATGGCGCAAGCCGCCGGTGTCATGGTGTACGTTGATGCCGTGCAGTACGCCTCACACCGGCTGATTGATGTGTCAGATCTGGGCTGCGATTTTCTCGCCTGCTCGCCCTACAAATTTTATGGCCCGCATCTGGGCGTTGTGTTTGGCAAGCGAGCGCGGCTCGAGGCGCTCCACGCTTACAAACTCCGCTGTGCTACCAATGACTTACCGTTGCGCTTCAGCATTGGTACCCCGGCATTCGAATTGATTGCGGGTTTGCTGGGGACCCTCGAATACTTTACGTGGCTCGCAGAGCAAACCGGCGCGACGGGTGGGCGCCGCGATAAGTTTCAGGCCGCCTATGGCGCGATGGGCGCCCACGAGGACCAGTTACTGGCACGCCTCCTGCCGGGGCTGCTGAGTATCCCCGGGTTATCGCTTCAGGGGGCGCCAAACTTGCAGCATCGCGTGGCTACCGTCTCTTTCACCCACGAGCGACATCCTGCCAGCGCCATTGCTCGGCAGCTGTCTGCTGCAGGCGTGTACTGTCATTGGGGCGACAACTACGCCTTTGAGGTGGCGCGAGCGCTCGAACTTGACCCCGAAGAGGGTGTAGTGCGTCTGGGCCTGGCTCACTACAACACAGTCGAAGAGGTCGACGAGGCGCTGGCGATCATTCAGTCAACCCTCGCCGCGTAGCGCGCTCTCAGCGGGCAAGCCCGTGCGCGTTTTGATGGTCAGACCAGATCGCTTCGACCCACTGGCGTATCAGCAGTCCCTCCTGCCAGCGATCGGATAACTCTCGTTGATCGCCGTCGGTAATGGCATAGGGGGGAGGGCCCAGTTCCACCAAAAATCGCAGCGTTGCGTCCTCGGTCTCACGGGCGCGCCAGCGCGCAAAGCCCTGTGCCCACCAAGTGCGATATTGCGCTACCCAGGCGCCATGCTGCGGAAAACTCAGCGGAACCTGAATCTGCTGATTATTGGAGATGCGCCCCTGAAAGGAGTCCGAACGCTCGAGGATAGTGGCGAAATAGTCAGCATCAGTCGCACTCAAGGGGAGCTGCAATTCACGGTCGACCACAAAGTGAGAGAGGTCTGCACACAGGCGCAGCGCCGGCACCGCCGCCAATACCTCTAAGGTGAAAAACAGGTCATTCAACGTCCCGTTACGATGGGTTTCCAGCAGCACGGGAAAAGGGTAGTTCTCAGCCATGGCAAGCCACGCCTCGACTACGGGGATTGCATCTGTTGCCGTCAGGGGCATAACGCCGCCAATCACGTTGACCTGGCTCGCCCCCATTTCCCCCGCCAGTTCCAGCAATGGTTCCAGCGAGGCTACGTCGTGGGGGAAGGCATTAACCATACTTTTGAGCTTAAGCGCTTCGAATGTGGGTTTGAGTCTCTGACAGTCGGGTATCTCGGCGACGTTGGGATCGAGGCAGGCGCCCACATAGCCCGCTTCGGCGATGCGCTCCAAATGCGCCTCGGGTGGGTCCTCGGGTATTCCGGGGATGCGTTGCTCCATGCCCCACAGCGATTGGTAGACCTCGAGTGACTGCGGCATGTCAGAAGGCAGTCAGGAAGGAGGCCGCATTACCACCGGTGAGCTGGGCTGATTGTGCCGCGCGTAAAAAGTCCTTGCCGGTTACAGACTTCAGCCCGGGGGCGTCATGAAAAATACGATAGCGGCGGTAGCGGTGATACATCAGTAACTGGGGCCAGAGGCGAATCACCGTATCCGGGTCTTCACCGAATAACTCACGGTGAAGTGTGGGTAGATCAAACCAAGGCGTGGTGGGTTTGGCGTGGTGCGCATTGTGGTAACCAAAATTCAGTATCAACCAGTTCACCCACTCGTATCGCCAGGAGAGAATGGGGCTGAAGGTGTGTTCCTGCTCCCATTTCAGATCTCCCTTGTGTTCCGAGACTTCATCGGTGAAAAGATTGGTCCGGTAAGGGTAGTCATGTTCGAGTCCGTCGACGAAGCGCAGCACGATAATCATCAGCATATACGCAATGAGATAGCCCGCGAGCGCGGCCGGTGCCCACCAGGCAAGAGCCACCATTAGGCCAAATCTAATCAGGATCACAGCGACATTGCGCGTCATTTGGTGGCGCCGCTGAGGAATAATGAAGGCGGTGAGCACCATGATGGCGTGCATTAAAATACAGTGTGCGGGGATGTAGCACCACTCCAAAAAAATGGTGATGCGGTAGATGATGGGATGTTTCCGAAAAAACGCCTCGTAGTCGAACCATACGACGTCATCGTTCTCGACATGGTGGCGAAAGTGCTTGGTGCGGATATCTTCCACGGTGCCGTAACAGGACCCGCATATCCAGCCAAGAAGGGCGGCTAACTGCAGGTTATGACGGTTTGCGTTGAACACCGTATTGTGGGCGCATTCGTGAATCATGTAGGCAGCGATGATCATGCCGTGACCCACCAGCAAGACGCCGGAGACGAAGCCAACCCAGCCGCCTGCTAGCAGGCAGTACCAACCGGTCATGTAGGTGAGAGCCGAGTAGATGATGGCGCTGCTGTGCCACACGCGTCCTCTGTCGGTTTTGAAGGTCCAGGTTGTCATGATGCGGGCTTCTGCACTAGCGGGCCGCCGCCAGTGCACCTCGATGAAAGGAGTCGTCAGTATACGAACGCGCCGCGCTGAAAAAAACCGCGCCCCGATCCGGGTGAAGTAACCGCGCCGGCGTCACTGGGGTCGATAGTCCTCGACTGTTTCACCGAGCCATCGTAAGCCGAGTGCGGTGGCGGCTCCCGCCAACAGCATACCCACCCACCAGGGTAGCCCCAGGCTGGTCGGCAAGGTGCCGCAGAGCAACGCCGTGGCCCCCGCCAGTAGGGCATAGGGCAACTGGGTTCTCACGTGCTCTATGTGGTCGCAGCCGGCGGACAGGGAAGACATCACGGTGGTGTCCGAAATCGGCGAGCAGTGATCGCCCCATACCGCGCCTGCCAATACGCCCGACACAGAGGCGTAAAGAATGTGCAAATCGTCGGCTCCTGCTACCCCCTGACTGTTCATGATGGCCCAGCACAGGGGCAGCACCAGTGGCAACAAAATCCCCATGGCCCCCCAGCTGCTACCGGTCGAAAAAGCGGTAAAGGCGGCGAGTACAAAAACCGTGGCCGGTAGTGCCGGTGCGGGCAGGCTGTCACCCAGGCTTGCGATCAAGAAATCGGCAGTATGGAGCTCTCTGCTGATTTCCGACATCGACCAGGCGAGCACCAGAATAATCATGGCGATAAAAGTAAACCGTGCGCCGGAAACCCAGGCGTCGACAATCTCGTCCAGCGTTAACAGTCTCTGCAGAGCGGTCATCAGGACCGCCGTAAAGGCTGATAGCAATGAGGCCCACATGAGTGCTTGGTAAGAATTTGCCGTGCCGATGATGTCGCTGATGGTGTCTCCTTCACCGGTGATATAGAGGCCCGCAAGAATGCCAATAATCATGACCAATACAGGGACGACGGCGTTCACGGCGCTGGGTCGAATGCCGTCCTTCATTGCCAGCGCCGCTTCGTCATCTTGCCCGACGGTAGAGGTGACGGGTGGCGTTGTGACGCCTGATACACGCGCGCGTCGCTCGGCTGCCAGCATGGGGCCAAATTCCCGGCCCGTGGTGATCACGAGCACCATGAGCAAAATCGCCATGAAGGGGTAAAAACTGTAGAGAATCGAATTGAGGAAAATGCTGTAGGCGCTGAGTTCGAGTCCGTCCAAATTTGCGGTGGCGTCACCGATCAAACTCACTTGGTATCCGATCCATGTCGTAACCAGGGCCACGGTCGCAATGGGCGCAGCGGTAGAGTCTACGATATAGGCCAATTTCTCCCTCGAGATGCGTAGTCGGTCCGTAATGGAGCGACTGGTATTACCCACGACCAGCGTGTTGGAATAATCGTCGAAAAAAATCACCAGCCCTAAAGACCACACCGCGAGTTGGCCGCGTCGCGCCGTATTTGCGCCTTTGATGATCCACTCGACGATGCCACGCATTCCACCATTGCGAGATATGACGCCGACCATGCCCGCGATCATAAAGGTAAACAGCATGATGGTGACGTGATCGCGGTCGGCCACGGCGTTCACCACATACACCTCAAAACTGGCTAAGAGGCCGTAAAAAACGCCTTCCAGACTCATGCCCTGAAGTGCCCACGCGCCCAGCCACAGTCCAAACATGAGCGCAGGTAGGACGCTGCGTAGTAGCAGCGCCATGCCAATGGCTAAAAGGGGCGGCAGTATTGATATCCAGCCGGGAATCACAGGCACGGTAACAGCGGTGGTCGCCGTATCGTTGATAATCAGATTCAGCTCTGCCGCGCCCGTGTCTTGTGCGGTGACACCGACGAAAACCCAATCGTCATCTCTCCGTTCTGCCTGATAGGTCTGATCGTTCAATGCCAATGTAGGGCTATTCGTCGACACCGACGTATCTGGATGGGGAGCAACGCTGAGCGTGAGATCGTAGGGAATACCCTGCAGAAAAACAGCTGGTACCGCGACGCTTTCTTGATCGGCCAGTACGGGGGACGCGGTAACGAACAGGATGCTGGTGAGCACGATACCCATGAGCCCGCCGAAGAGATTGCCTCGCATAGATCGCCCCCGATAATTTATGCTCGATTATTACAGTAATTGTTAACCCTGTGGTCGCCCGGGCGCGATTTAATCCCAGCGATGAAGCGCCAGGTCGGTGAGGGCGCTGGATATACCGTGGAGGACAGATGTCGGAGTATTTTTTGTTGCTCATGGCGGGCTTGCTCGGCGGTGTGGTGAACACCGTCGCGGGCGGTGGAAGTTTTATCACCTTCCCTGCGTTGCTGGCGGTCGGTCTGCCGCCGGTGGCAGCCAATGCGACCAATACTTTTGCGTCTTTTGCGGGGTACGTTAGCGGCGCGGCAGGTTTTCGTCAGGCGTTGTGGGCGCATCGCACCCGGCTTTACGGTGTTATCGCGATAGCGCTGATTGGCGGCTGCTTGGGGGCATGGCTGCTGCTTCACACGCGGGAGGCCACTTTTCAGCGGGCGGTTCCGTGGCTTTTGCTGCTGGCAACCTTTTTACTAGTGCGTGGTGAAGCGATACAACGCGCCTTGCAGGCATGGCGCAGCCGCAATCCCCGTCGCTCTCGAACCATTGTAGTTTTGTTGGCCGCGCTGCTTCTCGCGGCCTGCACCTACGGCGGCTTCTTCAACGCAGGCCTGGGCATCATTTTGTTGGGCTATTTGAGCTTGGCTGGCTATCGCGACATTCACTTGATGAACGGCATCAAATTGCTGGTGTCGGCGATGGTGGCCGTGGTGGCGATCGTGATGTTTGGCGCAGGTGATCTCATCGCTTGGTATCAGGGCGCTGTGGTGATGGCCGGCACCGTGGTGGGCGGCTATGCTGCAGCCCGCGCGGTGCAGGTTGTGAGTCAAATCCGGGTGCGCCGTTTTATCGTCAGCGTTGCTGCCGCTATGACCCTCTATTTTTTTATCGACGTTTACGCGGTGCTTTGATCCGGCGGGTGTAGGACATGTTTGTGAAACTGCATCGCAGCCACCGCGCCGACCACTGAAAATATCAGCAGCATGATAAACAGGTGCTGAAAACCCAGAAGCCCCGGATTCTGGTCGATCAGGAAGCCAGCGACGGCTCCCACATACACGTCGGGGGTGTAGCCGATCACCGATACCAAGCCAACCGCAGTGCCCGTTTGTGCCAAAGGGATACGACCTTCCTCCAGCAATCCAAAATACAGCCCGCGCAGCCCGAAAATTGCGACGCCGGTCACCAGCGTGTTGAGCAAAATCATGGTTATGGAACCTAGGGCGGTGCCGGTAAAGGCAAACAGCGCATGACTGATGATGAGCAACAAGAAGCACACCAACGCCATGCGGGAGATGCCCCACCGGTCGCCGAGGATACCCAGTGCCAGCGCGGCGATAGGCCGTGTCCACGCACCCATTGTGACGATTTCTGCGGCGTCGATTTCATCGATGCCGTGGCCCCGCACCGCAAACAGCGCATATTGATCGAAGGCCTTGTAGCTGGTGTAGGCACATACCAAGACTGTCGTCTGTAACCAGACGACCTTGAGTCGGAGGACGGATTTCACTTGGCGAAAAAATTGGCCGGGAGAGAGGCTGATCGAATTTTGGCTTGCCTCACTCAGTCCTTTCAGTGTGAACCACACCATGACG
>Ga0255777_10005544_pt1 | contig 10145 bp, 6 predicted proteins | sample 101ome_15_FD_179975 | JGI IMG/M metagenome (GOLD analysis project Ga0255777, IMG submission 179975) | Coastal salt marsh microbial communities from the Groves Creek Marsh, Skidaway Island, Georgia - 101402AT metaG (version 2) | ecosystem: Environmental > Aquatic > Marine > Intertidal zone > Salt...
AAATTGTTTCAGATGTTCAAGTAGAAGAAATAGCAAGAAGAGCCTTTGTATCAAGGATGCCAAAGGATAGAGGTCAACCGCCAGTTCCTAATATCCTAACCTACAGAACTGGTAGGTTTGCAGACTCTTTTCAGATTACACGTCTAAATGCAGCAGCTGCTCAGATAACCTATACTTATGATCCTGTCTACAGAGTTCATGAATCGACTGGTAGAGACCCAAGAAGACTAATTGAATCAGGTATTCGTGAAGCTGTTAGACAAGTTTTGAAAACAAACGATAGATATAAATTAGTGAGAAGATAATGGCAAGTAGAAGATCAGAGATTGTAGACTTTTTAGTAACAAGTTTAAAAAATATTGATGGTGCGACGTCAAATTATGATGCATCATACACATATACACAAAATTTGTTTAATAATGTATACCGTAAAATTAAGTTTTTAGATGAAGTGAACGACTTTCCCGCGCTGTATTTATCAGCTGGGACCGAAATTCGAGATTTTAATTCTTTAAGTTTGACGGTAGCAACATTAGACGTTACTATAAGAGCATACGTATATGGAGAAGATAATTCTCAAAGCCTTGCAGATGATTTAGTTCAAGATGTTGAACACGTTATTTATTCGTTAGGCGATAATCCTGATAAAGGTATACTAGATATAACTATAGATAGTATTTCTATTGATGAAGGGTTAGCTGCTCCTTACGGACTTGCAGAGGTAGAATTAACCGTAGTCTATAGACTAGAAAATTAAATAAGGAGAAAAAAAGATGGCATCTCTAAACCTACAGAGAAACTCCGAGGTGTTTATGTCCACAGTTGACTTGATCAACGGTGCAACAGTCACTTCTATGACTCCAACTAACACCTGGAAACTTGAAGTTCTTGCTGGATTTGCAGTGACTTCATCATCTGCGACACAGGATATTACTTCACTGGAATCAGGAACTAACCCTGATCGTTCGCAACAAAGATTTAATACAGCTATTAACCCTGTGGACTGGAATCTTCAGGTTTATTTGCGTCCAACCGATGTAAATACGGGCGCAGCTGCTAACACAACTACTGCTTTAACCAACTCAACTGGTAACGTTAAGCCTGTTGCTGACTGGTTCATGTGGCAGTCACTTGTATCTAATACAAAAGTAGCTGACGGAACAGCTGAACAATCAGTATGGGCTACTGGTGGTAAATTGCAAACTACTAATGTTGCAGCAGGCACTGGTTCACACTCAACTCGTTCAAACTTCTCAACCGCTACTGAAAATCATATGTATTTTAAACTTGATAACGTTATTTATCAAGTATCTAATGCAACTGTCAACCAAGCAACTGTTGACGCAGGTATTGAAGAAATTGCTACAGTAACATGGGCAGGTTTTGGCACTACTATGCGTGAATTGACAGGCACTCCGCGTAACAACGCTATTTCCGTTTTCGGTGGTATTTTGAATGATGGTTCAACTGTTACAGCTAACTCAAATGTTCATACACTTGACCATACTGCTGTTGCAGAAGCATCATACCATCCATTTAATCAGATGAACGTTGCTGGATCAATTGGCACTAACTCATTCATTAAGAATCGTTTAAGTGCGATTGAATTCCATCATAAAGCAAGCGCAGGTGCTTCAGATGAGAAGTTTACCTTCCCAGTCACAGCACTAACATTTGACTACAACAACAACATCACTTACTTAACACCAGAAGAAATTTCAGCCCTAAACGAGCCAATTGGTCAGTTTACTGGAACTCGTGCTGTCACAGGTTCTGCTACCATGTATCTTCGTGCAGGTGATTTAGAGTCTGCTGGATTCCTTCGCAACATTGTTGAAGATTCACGTACTTCATCAGCTCAAACTTCAAATGCTAATCTGATTATTGGTGGAACAACCGCACCATATGTAGCATTTCAGCTTGATGCGGTTCAGTTTGAGTTCCCATCAATTGCTACTGAAGATGTTGTATCAATGAGTGTTAACTTTGTTGGTCAAGAACCAACAGCTTCAAAAGGTACAGGTGGAGAAGTAACCATCTTTGCTAAGAAAGCCTAAATAAAAATGTTTCTGAGGGGGAACATTAACTTTTTAACCAGAAGAATGCCCGCTACTTGCGATTTAAGGTTCCCCCTCACCTTAGAAGAGCAGATATGTAGTGGGCATTCGTTTATCCTAGAGGGGAAACTATGAGTAAAATTAAAAATCTAATTGCAAAAGAAACCACTACTTGGGTTGAATTTCCTGATATTGATGGTTTTGAAATTAATCTTCGTTTTTTAGGTCGAGAAGACCTGATGAAGATTCGTAATGCATCTCTTACCTACAAATTCAACAAACGTACACGTCAACGTGAAGAAGAAGTTGATAACGATAAGTTTCTTGAGCACTATGCAGAGAAAGCTATTGCAGGATGGAAAGGGCTTAAAGTAAAGCATCTTCCTATTCTATTACCTGTTGACATTTCTTCAATGGACGCTAGTGAAGAAGTAGAGTATTCTATTGAAGATGCTATTGAGCTTCTAAAAAATTCTACAGTCTTTGATCAATTTATTACTGATTCAATGAATGACTTTGAGCAATTCTCTAAGAAAAAACAAGAGGACGACTCAAAAAACTAATTGAATACCTCCGTCATTCACTTCATGGTGGAGGCCTAACCGTCGATCAATACTTAGATATGTGTGAGCAGATGGGTTGGGAGCCAAGATATGACGATATGCCTGTTGACCCTTCTACACTATCCCTTGAGGCTCAACAAGCTCTAACACTCTTAAACGCTCTTCCTGACAATTGGGAAGGTATGAGTGGCACTTGGATGGGTAAAGATTATAGTGGATTAGAGGCTATAATGAATATTTACGAGATTCAAGATCGTAAAACAGTTTTTGAACTTTTAAGAGATGCAGAAGCTGAACTTGGTAAATACTACGCACAAAAGCAAAAAGAACAAAACCAGCTTTCAAAGGCTAAGAGAGGACGATAAATGCCAACAGTAAAAGGCATAATTGACGTACAAACCAAAGGTACTGATAAAGCTGCTCGTGGACTTAAACAAGTTTCAGAACAAACTGACGGTATAGGACGCGCCCAAACTAGATTAGGACAGTCTTCTGCATCAGCTGGTCGTTCTTTTTCTGCTCAAGCCTCTGGTTTAGGTGGATTAGTTGGTGTCTATGCAGCCGCCGCTGCAAACGTATTTGCTATAACTGCTGCTTTTGATGCACTTGGTAGAGCTGCTCAAGCAGAGCAGATTGTTCGTGGTACAAAACTACTAGCTCTTGAAATTGGTCAAAGCGGTAAAACAATTCTTGAAAATGTTCAGCAGATTACTCAGTCACAGTTAACACTTGCAGAAGCTTCTCAAAACGTTAACATTGCACTATCCGCTGGTTTTAATTCAGATCAAATAGAAGAGTTATCAGAAGTTTCTCTTAAAGCATCACGTGCATTAGGAAGAAACTTAACTGACGCATTTCAACGTGTCGTTCGTGGTGCTTCAAAGCTAGAACCAGAACTGTTGGACGAACTTGGTATTTTTACTCGTATTGATCCAGCTGTTGAAGCCTACGCTGCTAAACTGAACATCGCTGCGAGCTCTCTTACAAATTATGAAAAACGTCAAGCCTTTGTAAATGCAGTGATTGAAGAAGGTCAGAAGAAGTTTTCTGCCATTGACACTTCCATAGATTCCTCTCAAAAAACATTTGAACAACTTCGTGTAGCTTTAACCGAGCTTGCCTTAGAGTTTGGAGCCCTTGTAGCTAACGTATTAACTCCTCTTGCAGAATTTTTCAAAAACAACATAGGTAATGCTTTACTACTTTTTGGAGGAATCCTCGGGTTAGTATTTGGACGAGCCATTAAATCAATTGGAGTCTTTGCAGCACAGGGTGTATCTAAATTAGGAAACTTCGCTGACACACTTGCTGATAAAGCTAAGATTAGTGAAGACAGTATTAAAAAATTACGGGCAGCTGCCGCTGAACCTTTCAAAGGAGGCACAGGTTTACAAGGAATTGGTGGAGTAAAAGGCCAAGATCCGGCTCAACTTGAGCGATTTAAAAGCGCTGTTACACAACAAACTTCAGGACAAGTAACGTCTGTATCAGAGCTTAACAAAGTTAATCAAGCCTATAAAGAACAATTAAATATAACTAATAAAAATACTAAATCATATAAAAACTTAAGTGAGGCTATTGCGCGTAACAATGCTGCTTTAAAATCGGCAGGTGGTCGAGCTTTTATTTTCACAAAATTATCAAACGGACTGGGAAAAAGTGTTAAGGGATTAACTTTAGCATTTAGAGGATTAGCAGCCTCTGTTAACTTTCTATTTATGGGAGTAGCCGTTGCACAACTTGTAGGTACTCTTTTTGATATTGATTTATTAGGTAAGCTAAGAGAAGCTCTCACTGGCGCTTCAAATGCTTTCAAAAATCTTTCACAAGGTATTACTTCTGCCACAGTTGCAGCCTCCGGCGGCTCAGAAGCACTTAAATCATCCCTTATTGCTGCTGGTGCATCAGATAAGGATCTTGAAAATGTGGCTGATTCTTTGAAAGAAGTATCAGAAGAAGTCTTAGATACTCAAACTAAATTAAAAAATATGAGTCAAATTTCTGGGGCTGACTTCGCTGGTATAGAAGAGGGTATGGAAGGTATCTTAGCCATACCCCCTATGTTAGCTGAAGCAGGAATGGAGACAACTAAACTCGCAGCTGCAGAAGCATTGTTACGTGAAGAAAGAAAAAAAGGAGATGATGCTGATAAGCAACGTATAGTGCTTTTAGAGAATACTGTTTTAGGATTAGAAAAATTTGGAGACCGTATTGGAGTTGTGGGTGCAATTTCAAAAGAGTTAGCATTATCCGGAGAAAAAGTGATTGAAGTATTAAAAGGACAGGGCGAAGGTCTAACAAATTTAACTGGCGGAGCAAGTGTTGCTGGTAAAACTTTTGATGAATTAAATGAAGCTGAACAAAAAACTATAATGACTGGAACTCTTCTTTTGAATACTTTAGATAAAGCAGAAGAAGCCTTTAAAAGAGGTGCAGCATCTTCTGAAACACTATCTAAACAGTTAGGGGGTGCAAGAAAAGCTCTTGATGAACAAACTGAGGCACAAATTAGGTTAAATGGAGAATTTGGTGGAGAAGGAGATCTTATCACTGCGTCTAGGCAACGAGTTGCTGACTTAGAAAAAGCTACACGCGAACTTAAAAAGCAAGAAGGAATCGGTAAAGCTCTAACTGACACTTTTGGTAAGTTTGGTGCCGCATTGGATAAGGCAGTGCAAGATGGTTTAGTAGGCATTAATGGGGTTGCTCAAGATTCACGTGACGTAGCAAAAAACCAAGTTAACTTTTTATTAACAGCTGCTGGATTACAAGGTGACAACGTTGAAAAAATTAACGAAGCTTTGGAGTTGCAAGAAAAAGGTAAAGATATAGATTCTATTCAAGTACAATTATTAACTAATAGAACTAGAGCACTAAAAGCCATATCAGGAATTGTAATAAGTCTCCCTCAAGAGATTAATAAAGAAGTAGATGCACAGAAGAAAGTATCACTTCAACTAGCTAATCAATTACTAACCTTAAATAGACAAATTGAACTTTCTAAGGTTCAAAATGCTCTTAGTCTGCAAAAAGCGCAACAAGAAACTCGTGCAAGTGTTGGTAATGCTCAAGTTAAAAATCTTCAAGCACAACTAAATATCAGTGAAGAGATTGCAAAACAACAAGAACGACAAGTAAAACATGAACTGGATCTTTTAAAAATTCGTAATGAACAACTTAACCGACTTGAACAAATAGACGAAATTCAAGCAAACCGTGCTACAGCAGCAGCTCAAGCAGCTCGTGAACGTGGAATTGCAAATCAACAGTCTGTTATTTCAGATTTTAAAGCTTTTCCTAATCTTCGTTCTCTTGAAGAGCTTCAGGTTGAGCAAAGAAAGCTTATTGATTTAGAAGTTCAAAATCAATTAGCGATCATAGACGCAAAAGAAGAGCAAGCTGCAAGAGAGGCTACTCGCCAACTTGACGCCGTTCTTAAACAAGAAGAAATCTTTAATAAGCAAATACAATCTAATGAAGAACAGCGTAAAGCATTGATTCAAAACCAACAACTTGAGACACAGATCAGGCAACAAGAACAGGCTCTAGAAATACAAAAAATAGCAGATAATAAAGCTAATTTAGAGGGACAACTTGCAGTGGTTGCGAAACAAAAAGACATTGCAGATGCACAAATCCAAGCAGATAAACTTGCGTTTGATGAACAAAATAGATTAGAGACACAAAGAATTGATGCACTTGAGACACAAAAAACTTTGGTTGATGGTTTAAGAAAGGCTCTTGGCGGTGACTCTGCTTTTGTTCAAGCTATAGATGCCTTTTTAGCGAAAGAAACAGGGGTTGGGTTAGGAGAAAATATACTTAACCAGTCTTTTGCTGAAATTGACGCTGGTATCAGTAGACTACGTAATAATCAGGCAGGAAACGCTGCAATAAGGACAGATATTATTGGAGCAAGACAATCTGCAGCTGATTTGCAAGCAGGGGGTCAAGCTAACTTGTTGAATGAACAAATTGCCAGAGACCAAAAATTATTAGATTTGACTGCGCAAAGACAAGTTTTAGAAAACTCATTAGCTGACATTAAAAATAAATCAGCAGTTGATGAATTGGATAATTCAAGAGTTATACTTGAGGAAAAACTTAAAGGACTTGATTCAGAAATTGAACTTATTAATGAGTCGTTTGCGGCTAAACAAGAAGGATATGAAGCAGAAAGAGATGCAGCAAAGCAAGCTGGTGAAGAACGTCTTCGCCAACTTAAGCGCGAAGCCGATACTTTAGGTGATTTAGGCAATGCTGTAATCGGTAATATTAATGACGGAGTTGGAAATGCCTTTCAAACTGCTTTTGATAATTTAGCTAGCGGTAAAAAAGTGACTGATGGACTTGGTGATATTTTACGTAACACTTTTGAATCTGTTCGTAAAACTGTATTAGAAGAAACTCTTATCAAACCACTTCAAGAAAAAATTAAAAGCGGTTTAGGAAGTATCTTTGGCTTTGAAGAAAAGGGTGCGGATAACGCTACCGTTTCAGGAGGTGCGTTACACGTTTTAGAACAAGGTAATGCAGGTAAAGTTGGTGGTTTTGTTAAAGACGCTACTGAAGCAGGAAAAGGATTTACGCAAACTGTTAAAGACTATTGGGAAACAGCAAAGACCAAAGGTGGAGAGTTTTTCTCATCTATTGGAAATAGTTTCACCAGTCTAGGTAGTTCTGTAAGTGGTATCTTCTCATCTGTGCTTCAATCCTTTAGCGGGTCTGGCGGAAGTAACGGTGGCGGTATTCTCAGCAGTATTTTTGGGGGCGTCAGTTCCTTTTTTGGTGGCGGTGCTCCGTCTGTTGGTCAAGGAGCTAATACCTATATTCCTGCTGGTTTAGCTAGTGGCGGTTTAGTTCGTAAATTTGCAGCTGGGGGTATGCAAAGAGACCGTGTGCCTGCAATGTTAGAGCCGGGTGAGTTTGTAGTACGTAAGCCCGCAGTTCAGGCTGCAGGGGGCATGGGGGCAATGCAACAATTAAATGCAACTGGACAAATGGGCGGACCTCCTGTTAGTATCAATGTTACTAATGAGGGACAACCAAAAGAAGCTGAACAACAAGGTCCACCAAAGTTTGATGGCGACAAAATGGTTGTTGATATTGTATTAAGAGATTTAAGAACTAATGGACCAATTCGTAGAGCAATGAGAGGAGGCGAAGCAGGTTAATGGCAACTTACCCTGATGACGCAACTATTTCCCTAACTGCATTTCCTGTGCTATCAGAAGTTACTTATACTAACACAGGAGGTTCAGCTACTGATTTTAATTTAAGTGCGGCGGTGAGTCATCGCGGTGAAGTGCTTGCTATTGTTGATGGTATCACTCAGTCAACTGAATCATATTCAGTTTCTAACGCTGGAGCAACTGCTTCTTTTCTAGCCCCTCCTAATGCTTCAAATTTAACTTTAAAAGCTTTATCTCTACCTGAACGTTTTAGAATTAATCGCACTTTTCCTCAAGTTGTAGCGATTGATTACTCAAACACAGGTGTAAAAACAGTTTCTTCTAATGCTTATATTCTTAATGCTAATACTGAAGCTTTCGCTTTTCCTGCAACAGCAAATGTAGGCACTTCGTCTGAGATAATGGTATTTTTAAATGGTGTTTTTCAAGATCCATCCGGTTTTACATTCCCATCCACAATCTTAGGTAATCAAGGTATTGATATCGGCGATAACACTGCATCTAAATTACTTTTAAATTTTAATTCCAACTTAACGGATGAAAGTCCCAGCGCACATACTGTAACAGCGCAAGGATCAGGGTCATACGCTTTTGGAGGTTCTTATGACTTTGCAGGGACTAATTTTTTAAGTGTTCCCAGTAGTCCAGATTTTGATATTCATGATGATAACTTTACACTCGATACAGAATTTAGACTCTCAACTGACGCGTTCGGAAGCAATCAAGCGTTATTTTCTAGATATGTAGACAATGATAACTATTATGAGTTTTTTGTTGATAAAGATACAAACCTGGTGTTTTATGTGAATAGTTTCGGACAAAGCACGCAAGTTAGAGGTGGTAATGTCAATGCTTTATCAAATTATCATGTCGCTGTTTCCTATGAAGCAAATAAAACTAATTTACGATTGTATGTTAATAATGTTTTAGTAGATCATACAGGATTTGTAGCTAATGCATCTCCTGCTGGTCCGATTGCTATTGGAAATGCTAACGCATTAGTTAGCACTTTTGACGGCACTGTAAACTTTATGAGATTCGCAAAGTCAGCTAGATATAGAGCGGATACTATACAGCCATTAGTCCCAACAGCCAACTATCAAGTTACTCCTATATCAGGAGCACCCTTAGCCTCTATTGATCAGGACGATAAACTTTCGATCAGAATATTTGATGCTGAAGTAACAACACCAGATAGATTTAATTCAATGATTGATAGAAAGCCTGATAGAGGAATCACTTCTGAAAGAGCATTTGATTCAATTAAATTTGAGTCACAGGCTGGTTATGAAAAGAGACGTCTGCGTTCTCGTAGGGCAAAGCGTAAATATAACCTTAGTTACACAAATGTAACTGGCATTGAAAAAACAGCTATCGAGGATTTTTATACTTTACGTAGTGGTGAGTTTGAAGCTTTTACTTTTGATCTTACGCATATTAATGAGAGTGGTACGATAACTACGAGATTTGACGGACCGTTAAAAGTTAATCAAGTTTTGTCAACAGGACCAAATCTCACTCAAAATTTCTATACTGTAGAATTTGCTTTACAAGAGGTTTATGATTAATGTCAGCTAGAAATTATGATTTCATACTCACTGTAGATGATGCCGCTAATTTTGAAGCGACAAATGTAATTTTTGGTAATACAACTGGTGCTATAGGTGTATTAGCTAATGTTGATAGCAGTGCTAATACTTTAAAAGTTAAACTAAATAATACGCTTGTAAAGTTTAGCAGTTCTGAATCCATACACTCTAATACTATTACAATTTCCGGTAGTGGTGCAGGTAAGCTTACAAGAGTAAATACTTTTACTTCAAATGTATTCAGTGGAAATGTTACCACTGCAACTGCAAACGTAACCTCTATAGCACCGAGTGGATTTTTTGCAGAAAAGAATGCTTTTCAGCAAAACCCTATTGTAAGATTATATGAGGTATATTATCCAGGAGAGTGGTATCCTCCAAACGAAGCAGGTAATCCTACTGAGGGAGGAGCAGGTAGAGCTTACCCTGTATCTTTTCCCATCAGATTCGCTGATGTAAGAGGTGATTACATTTCAGATTTGTCATACAACGTAACATATGCAGGTAAAAGTTACCTAGCGTTTCCAGTAAACTTTTCATCCGTAGAGCAAAGTAATGACGGTAAAATTTCTGAGATACAATTAACCATTTTTAATTTTGATAATATTATAACGTCTTTGATAGAAGATCCTTTTTTAGTTGGTAATAATACTTCTAACGCTTGTCAGGCTATCGTAAATGGTGAGTTAGTTCATGGAATTGATCCTAGAACAATCGATGCAAATCCCTCGGATTTTGGTTCTG
>Ga0255777_10005549_pt1 | contig 10138 bp, 9 predicted proteins | sample 101ome_15_FD_179975 | JGI IMG/M metagenome (GOLD analysis project Ga0255777, IMG submission 179975) | Coastal salt marsh microbial communities from the Groves Creek Marsh, Skidaway Island, Georgia - 101402AT metaG (version 2) | ecosystem: Environmental > Aquatic > Marine > Intertidal zone > Salt...
ATTGTCAGGCGGTTGGGCATGGATGCAATGATCGTTTCTACGCGTCGGGTCGATGGTCAGATTGAAATAGTGGCTACGAATGACGAGATTGTGGCAGACAGCTCGCAAAGCTTTTCTAAACTAAAAAACCCTCCTTCTGGTGCAGCCAAGTTCTCTGAAGTTCTGAAGTCAAAATTAACAAACCCTGCTGAAAATCATTCAGACCAGTTAAGCCCGCCGAAAGACAAGTATCAACTTATCAAAAATATTAAGGAGGAATTAAGGTTACTTGAAAAAATCGTCGATGAACCGGTTGAGGGCGCAGCAACAACATGCGTTGCGTTAGATGCTTTTAGGCTTGCCGGTTTAAAGAACGATATCAAAAATATTTTTACTGAACTTGATCCGAATATAACGGTAGATGGTTTAGCAAAATTATTGGCAAAAAAATTTGTAAGGGGTCAGTCAGCTGAGTTTGATGACTCAGACATATATTTCATTGTTGGCCTCGATAAATCAGGAAAATCTGCGTTCTTGGATAAGTTTAAAAAGTTAATTGAAGACCAAAGTAGCGAGGTGCTGGTTCATACTGTTAAAAACGTTACCGGTTCAGCTGACTATAAAAATATTTCTGATTTGCATTCTAGAAAAGTCAAAACTTCTGGCAAACAACATGTTAAATCCTTAGCTGAGGTTAACGACCTAGAACAACTTGAATCCCAATTGTACAAATTTCAAAAACAAAACCCGTCATTGGTATTTAGTGTGATTAACGTGATTGAAGTGGGTCGAAGTTATGACTTTTTAATAAAGAACACGAGGCGCCCACGCCTTGAGAACGAGTATACGGTCGTTTCGAAACTTGACTTGTGTGATATAAGTCTTCCAGAGGTAAGTGCTCTGCTGGAATTGGGACACAAGTGCAAATTTTTCTCTGGAATTGTGCAAAGTGATGAGGGTTTGTATCATGCGCGAGTTGATCAGGTTGCTTCTCATCTCACCGCATTGGTAAACAAGCAAAAGGGTATCTGACATGGTTCGTACAATTGCTATTGCCAGCGGAAAAGGCGGCGTTGGTAAATCGTCAGTTTCAGTAAATTGTTCAGTTTTGTTAGCGAAACTTGGATACAAAGTTGCATTGCTTGATGCGGACTTTGGTATGGCTAATTGTCATATCATGTTGGATCAAAAAGTTGAAAGTTCACTTCAGGACTTATTGGAAAACGGTAAACATATTGACGAAATTATTTATGAAACAGCAAGCGGAGTAAAGCTTATTCCTGGAGGATCTGGTGTAATAGAATTACTCAATTTAGATGCCTCAAAAAGGTTCGAGATTATTAAATCGTTGAATTCAGTTGGTGATAGCCTCGATTTTTTAATTGTGGATACCCCGGCCGGTGGGTCTGATGCGAGCATTGAATTCGCAGCCGCGTGCGAAAACCTTATAATGGTTTTGGTTGGTGAGCCGACAAGCTTTATGGATGCATATTCTTTCATCAAGGCAATGCACCTAGAAAAAAATTACAGTCGCGTGTCGGTTTTAGTGAATTTATCGTCATCAAAAAATGATGCTTTAAAAAGTTTCAATAGTTTCAAAGACATCGCGACAAAATTTTTGGATGTAGAGTTGGAATTTGCAGGTTGGCTACCAAACTCCGCGGAAATGAAAAATTCAATTCTCACTCGTAAACCCGTTGTTTTGCAGAATAAACCTCGCGACAAAACGCTAAATGATAATTTTGAATCAATTGCAGAGCATATTAAGGATTTGAGGCCCTGTTCACTATCCGGTATTCAGTTTTTCAACGGTTAGGCCCAAGACATGGTTCATGGATATACATATCAGCAGAAAGGCCCATCAGAGTTAATTGAAGAAAACCTCGAACTCGTTAAAAAAATTGCTTTTTACTACAGAGGTAGAGTGGGCAAGATAATCGAGATCGATGACCTGTTGCAGTTAGGCATGGTTGGGTTAGTGGAAGCTGCGCACAATTACTCTCCAAAAGAGAATGTTCCATTTTCCGTATATGCGAGACTTCGTGTAAAGGGTTCGATCGTAGATTTCCTTAGAAAGTCTTCCAATTTGTGTCGTGGTACCATCCGGCGGAAACAAGATTACGATCGGGCAAAACGCAAGTTGGAGAAAGAACTTAACCGGGAACCAAGCGTTGATGAGATATCTGTGGAATTGCGGGTGGACGTCACTGAATTGACAAAATGGCGGCATGATTTTGCTGTCTCGCAACATCAAAGTATTGAAGAGGCGACTGAAGCTTATGGGGACTTCCTTTTCTCAACCGATATTTCTGTTGAGGAGAAAATATTTAATGGCCAACTTCAAGATCTACTTCGCGAAAACCTTGAAAATTTAAACCAACAACAACTGATGGTATTACAGCTCTATTATGTAGAAGAGCTTAATGTTTATGAAATCGCTGAGGTCCTTAGCGTTACAACTGGCCGGGTTTCACAAATTAAATCAGCCGCGGTTAAAAAGCTTAAATCACTGATTGAAGCACAAGTTAACGCTTAGTTGGAGGCATTTGGGAGTGCAGGAAGACTACCTACAATTGACAATATTGAGTTCTGAGCTGGTGAAAGCGTCAGTCTTGGAGGATGCTCAAATTTCAGTTTCTTGCAACGCATCTGAACTTCCGAAATATAACTTTACCCTTCTTTTACAACGACAGAGCCAAGATTTGGGACCAATCGGGTTTTTGGTTTTCGATGAAAGAAGGCCACTGATATCAGCGCTGGCAAATTTAAGCGATCCAGTGTTCAATGAGTTTTTTGATCTTGTGAGGTTTACACCTCCGCGAAACCCATCTCTATTTTTAAAAATTAATGATATGAAGAGTTTAATCGAGATTTCAAAACAAGAAAATGTAAATCAGAGCAAATTCCAAATACACGATATAGGTTGGCGTTTCCCGCTAACATAAGTCGTTAAGACTTCTACCAAAAACCTCACTTTATTCTTTCAGCTTGGCTTTACCATCTTTAACAAGTTTCTCGGCATTTTCTGATGTGACTGAAACGATGGCATCTTTTTGCATTTTATGTCCATTTAGCGTGGTATTTTTTGTTATTACTACATCTACTGTGTCGTCTAATTCATCCTCGTCATCATCGAACAAACTATCTACTGCACTGTCGCCTTCTTCTTCTAATTCATCAAAGATATCGGTATTCTCGACTTCGTTAATTGAGTAAATGTAAGGGTCATGAAGAACGGAATACAGTTTGTTGCGCAAAAGCCAGCTTTTGGCACTTAAAAGAGCAAGTCGTTTTGATTTTCCTTTCTCTTTTTTCAATTGTTCTTCGACTTCGCTAAGTGCATCCTGAAAATTCAAATCTGCCATTCCGCAGAGTATGCTATTTCTCGCGGCTTCCACTGTTGAGATGACTTCATCGTTCATTTGTGCTCTCCTTTTACTTGGCACGCTACTTGCAATATCCGCACCAAACAACATTGCAAATAGGTCATCCGGTGAAGTCAATCCAAGAGCATTTACAATTTCATTCAGAAGCTTTGGCTCTTAGGTCGAAAAGAAATGAAATTTTGGCGTCCAATATTGCAAACGCGGCAACGCCGAATTTCAAAGCGAAAGATCTGAAATTTGATGAAATGATGCAAGCTAAGTTAGGCTTGGGGGAAATCCAAACAACGGATGCACGACATTTTACAGTCGCTTCTGGCCCGCTCGATGAGGGAATTGGTTTTAGACAAAACATAACGCCATCAACAGATGGAAATACTGTCGAACTCCACGTCGAGCAAATGCAATTTTCCGAAAATGTAATGAGGTATCAAACATCACTTGAGTTTCTGAATCGTAAAATCGCAGGTCTGCGTTCAGCAATTAAGGGTGAATAAGGATGTCTGATATTAAAAATATCTTCGATATCGCTGGACGGGGCATGTCCGCACAAATGCTGCGGCTCAATACTGTTGCAAGTAACCTTGCGAACGCGCGCTCGGTTGCTTCAAGTGAAGCTGAAGCATATCGCGCCATTAAGCCGGTTTTTAGCACACTTTACGCAGATGATTTAGAGAAATCTGGTGTGGCTTCAGTTGATGTTGTCGACATTGTTTCTGTCGATCGACAACCTGACAAAATTTATCAGCCAGGGCACCCGAAAGCCGATGATGATGGGTACATTTATATGGCGGCAGTAGATGCCGAAGAGGAAATGGTCGAGATGCTGGAAGCATCTCGACAATACGAAAATAACGTTGAAGTCGTCAGCACTTTGAGAGGCTTGATGATGCGCACAATAAGCATGGGTAAATAGGAGTTACTATGTCGACAATTGATCCAAATAGCTCGCAAGCAGCAATCTTTGCAAAGTTAGGGATTTCGCAAACATCGGAAACCCAAAAAGCAAAGAAAGATACCCTAGGCCAATCTGACTTCTTAAAGCTTATGACAACACAACTTCAAAATCAGGATCCGTTTGCGCCGATGGACAATGGTGATTTCATTGCGCAAATGGCTCAGTTCTCAACTGTGACAGGGATCCAGGAGATTAATAATTCTATTGGGCGCCTAGTTGAGGAATTTGATCAAGCTCGCATTGCAACTGCATCAAATCTTCTTGGTCATTCTGTCTTGGTTCCAGGTGATACTGGAAAACCAGACAATGAGGGTGAGCTTCATGGAGTGCTTGATTTACCTGAAGGCACGTTATCAACAGAACTCCGGTATCTAGATGCGGATACTGGTTCAGAAATCCATTTTGAAGACCTAGGTCCAAGGCCTGCTGGTTTGGTTGGATTTTCTTGGAAAACAATTCCTCAGGAAATTCTCGATTCTGGTAAGCGCATTAAAATCGAAGCGACTATTGATACTGGAACTGGTCCAGAGCAATTGAGCCCATCAATCTACTCGAAAGTTATTTCGGCATCGGTTGGCTCTGGGGAAGAAAAGCAAGTTTTATTGAACGTGGAAGATTACGGCGAGCTCGATGTCTCATCTGCAGTAAATTTCCGTTAAAAATAGTCACGACAATTTTGGCACCATTCTTGCTCATAAAACGCAAAACCTAAGACTCTTACAGGAGATATAAATGTCTTTTTACACAGCACTGACCGGCTTAAAGGGCGCACAACAAGATATTTCGACCACGTCAAACAATATTGCGAACGTTGGTTCCACAGGCTTTAAGAAAAGTCGTACAGAGTTCGGGGATATTTTTGGTACTACGCCACTGCAGACCAACGTTGTTGGTGCAGGTACAGCAACAAAGTCGATTACGCAGCAATTTTCGCAAGGTAACATCGCACAGTCAACGAACACATTGGACATGGCGATCTCTGGACAAGGTTTTTTCGCATTAAAATCGGCAGGCAACCCTGGTCAGGTTGTATATACGCGTAACGGTGCATTTAATGTAAGTGATAGTGGTGAAATCGTAGATAGTGCAGGTCAGGCACTGCTTGGGTATCCTGTTGATACTGACGGAAATGTGTCTGATAAGACTTTACAGGGTGCACAAAAACTTAAACTCGCAGCAGATTTTGGTGAACCTAAGGTTACAGAGAATATCTCTGTTGGAGTTAATTTGCCTGCAAGCGCAAAAGTCATTGCAAAAGGAGTCGAATTTGACGTCAACGATCCAGAAACATATTCGGCTTCTTCTTCGGTAACTATTTTCGATAGTGCTGGTAATCCAAAATCTGCTTCTATCTTTTACATCAAAACTCAAGACCCAATCGCCGGAGATCAAACATACAAGTATGATACAAAGATGTTTGTAGATGGGGTCGAGCTTTCGCCTGAACTCGCTCGTGCAACCAATTCAAAAGGCACAGCACAATTTATTGATAAGTTTGGACAGAAGACAACGGAACCTGAGGACACGGGATATATTTTAGAGGGTAAGGGTAGTCCTCTCTATCGTGCAGATGATCTGGGTGCGGCAGTCAAATCAACACCGGCAATGCTGACCGGTGAGTCGCTTGAAGCATATTTGGGAGATGGTCGAACCATCGAAATCACTACTGATCCAATGCAATTTGAGAAAACTATGGAATATCAGGCACTGACAAATTCAGACGCGAAGACTGGAACTTGGTGGGGTAAAGACTTTTTGCTTGTTGATGTAGACAAGAGTGGCCCAGTTTCTATTGATATTCCTCCGGGTACTTACACAGGTACTGAACTTGCCGCAGTGGTACAAAATTCACTTCGAGATGCTTTTGGTGATGATAAAAAAATCTTACTGAAAGATGGGATCGATAATAGCTTCACAATTGATTTAAAGGAGCCATCAGGTGATGGTAAGGCTAAAGGTCTTCCTACGCCTATTACTGTAGATTTGCATGAGACCTCAATTGCTGCGACTGCGGATCAAGCAAAGGCAGGTCTCGACCTTGATCAATTTCTTGCACACGCACAGCGTCGTATCACAGATGCAATGAATAAGGCCATACAGAAAACTGGCGATTTAAAGGATGATGACGCTACTGCTGCGGGTCATTTGAAAGTGAGCGGTCGCATGTTCAAAAAGGTGACTGGTGCCGCTATCGCAGCGCCCACGGCAATGCCCGATGGATTCGATCTAATAAATATCACGCACAAAAATCCACAAGCAGCTGGGGATGCAACTCGTTACCTCGCTTATTCAAACGTGAATAATACTCCTGAAGTTAAGGTCTTTGACAAAAAATTAACATTAACTGCAGCAGGTATTACGAATGATAATGGAAAAATTAAGTTTGTAATTCAGGGTGAAAAATTGACCCAAGCAGATTTGGAGTCGATACGTTTCCTACAAAATAAAGAGGCAAACCCAAAAACCAATGCTTTCATTACAGAAGTCGGAGCGGGCGATCTTTCGATCTCCTCAGCAAAAATTGTAGGAAACGATACAGAAGTAGTTTTAAATCATACTGTTGTTAGCACAGATATTTTTAACAATACTGAGTCTGCTATTACTGTTTTGGCAAAACCATCTGACCACATTGAGGCCTATTTCGATAATACTAAAGGTCTTGTCGAGGGTGTAGACGACGTATTTTACTCAAATCAGCTAGTCTTACGCGAAATTGGAAATTCAGCCAAACGTACAACTGCTGCTGATAAGGATAACTCTGTTGCAGCCTTTGCGTTTGCGCAGGGTGGCATTGCCGGTCAAAATGCACTTACAGCATTCGGGTTAAATGCCTCAACCGAAACTATTAATTGGATTGATGATCGCGATCCAGCCATAAAAATCGGGTATGATGAAACGAACCAAAGATTAACATTTGATGCTGTAACGTCTCAATTAGGGAAGGGTACGGGTGTTGGTTTTGATTTGTTCACAATATACAGTAAAAAAATAGACAATGCGGAGAATGGCATTGGCCTTGAAGCCTTTGGTAACAATAAGGATATCGACCTTAAAACGGATGAATTACTGAACGGAAACGCGTTTGTTGCGGCTGGCGCAGAACTACGTGTAGAGAACAAACGTTATGGTATGGAGGTCGAGTTTGATACTGTTCAGAACCAATTTGTGGTTAAAAGTGGCACAACGGGTGAAGCATTGCGGGCAAACTCGGCGGTAGGAGTTACCGCCGCTCAAAATGAATCCAGTGTTGCAGTCGGGCGTTATGCTCTCACAGAAACTGGAACTCGGGATACAACTGATGACGCATCTTACGCATTCAATAAGATCGGTAACGGATCCGCTCAAATACTAGGTTTTCCGCGTGATGGTGTTGAGGGTTATACAAAGGCAACAGGACTCGTTTCGAAACCTGCAATAGCTGTAGGGGGCGAGGCCTTGATGAATATGTCTCAGGCATTCACGGTAAGCGCGTTGGCGAACGAAAACGTTGTCAATGTCGTTGTAAATGGTGTCAGTGCTTCAATAGTATTGCCTGAAGGTAACTACAAAGGGACAACTCTTGCAAAAGAGTTAGAGACACGCATCAATAATATGCGCAATCCCGTGTCAGGCGCTCCAGTTGGGGGAGTTAAGGTAACATATGATGCAAGTAAGAATAACCTTACATTCACAACCTCAACTTCGGGAGAGGGTTCTACGATTGCAATCGATGGTGCACTGAAATTCGGCTTGAAAAATATTCCTCTGGGTTTAGGGGTGACAACAGAAGTACGTCAGCCCGTTCAAGCCACAGACGAACTGGGGCGCCCATTGTATATCTCACCAACAGGTGAAATCACTGCGAATAACCAGGATTTTGCTGACAATATGGTCCAGGATTACTATCCACTGTACCTTGATGAAGGTGAACTTACGTTTGATATTGATGGCAACATTGTGAGTCCAATCAATCAAGTTGATTACAAGGGACTGCTCAAACCGCTTTCCATGGATTTTTCTAAGATTACACAGCTTGATAAACCATTTTCCGCGGAAGAAATGTTCCAAGATGGTTATGCTGCTGGTCGATTGACAAACTTGGAAATCGACAACTACGGCAACGTAAATGCTGGTTACTCGAATGGGCAGAACGTTGCGCTCGGTAAGATTATCGTCGCAAACTTCGCGAACAATAGTGGCCTCAAACAGATCGGAAACTCAAGCTTTTTGGCTACCAAAGCCAGCGGTGATCCAGAATTGGGTGAAGCGGCAAACGATGGATACGGTCAGATCTTGTCTGGCTCACTCGAGCGTTCGAACGTTGATATCACCGAGGAACTTGTGAACCTCATTACATCTCAGCGAAATTATCAAGCTGCTGCAAAGGCGATAGAGACTTCTTCAAGTATGACGCAGACAATCATTAATATTCGGACTTAATTCTGGAATAATTTAAATGGATCGTCTCGCCCAAACAGCTCTATCCGCCATTAGGCAGATGAAAGATACTAAATTTGACCTGGCGCATAACCTTTCAAATGTGAATGTGCCGGGTTTTCGTAGAGACTTGCCGAATGAGGGAAATGCAGCATTTCTGAAGGAACTCGACAAAGTATCTGCGAAGGTGCTTCCTCTTGAAGTGGATCGTCGATCTTTTTCCAATGAAGCTGGTCCACTTCAAAATACAGGTCTTTCAACTGATGTAGCTGTTTTGAATGAGGGTTTCTTTTTTATTGCTCCTGAAAATGGTGAAATTGCGCTTTCGCGTCGCGGTGATTTTGGGATTGATGCTTTAAATCAACTTGTGAATGGCGCTGGTGATGTTGTGCTATCTGATGGTTTGGCGCCTATTATTTTACCAGAATTTGTTGACATCAGCATCACGGATATTGGTGAAATCCTTGTTCAGCAAGCGGGGGCTCCTGATGGTGAGTTCACAAGTGTCGGCTTTATTGGCTCTACGTCAACAGAGCTTGATCAACTTGTCAAAAGTCTTGATGGCCATATCCGAAAATCGGATGGCACAGTACCTGACGCTGACCAAACTGCACGATTTGGCCAGGGATATTTAGAATCTTCAAACGTGTCAGCTATCGAAGAATTAATTAATAACATCGATATGCAGAGACAATTTGAGATCAACATCAAGTTGATCAAAAAAGCGAGTGACTTAGACAGCGCTGGTTCAAAATTACTAAGCTTACCTACTTAAAGTTTACGTTGGCACAGAACTTGCTCCTCTTGTTTGAATGAAAGAGGTTCAAAATAATGTCAACATCCGCGATGCACGTAGCAAAAACTGGACTGACTGCACAACAGTACAAGATGCAGATCATTGCCAACAATCTTGCAAATGTTAATACCACTGGGTTCAAAATGGATCGTGCCAATTTTGAATCCCTCTTCTATCAAATTGTTAAAAATGCGGGTGCCCAGACAGCAGATGATGCGTCACTTACATCACCTCTCGCGGTCGGCACGGGTGTTAAAGTTGTCAGCACACAGAAACTTTTCACTCAGGGCGGACTAACCAACACAGATAACGCTTTGGACCTTGCAATTGATGGAAAAGGTTTTTTTCAAGCTTTGTTGCCTGATGGTAGAATAGGGTATACGCGCTCCGGTATCTTATCTCGGAATGGAGATGGATTACTTACAACGACAAGTGGATATGTCGTACAACCTCAAATTCAAATCCCTGCTGATGCAACCAGCATAAATATTTCAAGTTCAGGAATCGTCAGTGTCACCACTCCTGGGAATGAAATAGCACAAGAGGTTGGACAAATCTCTTTAGCAAACTTTAGTAACCCAAGGGGACTAAAACCTATCGGAGAAA
>Ga0255777_10005552_pt1 | contig 10131 bp, 8 predicted proteins | sample 101ome_15_FD_179975 | JGI IMG/M metagenome (GOLD analysis project Ga0255777, IMG submission 179975) | Coastal salt marsh microbial communities from the Groves Creek Marsh, Skidaway Island, Georgia - 101402AT metaG (version 2) | ecosystem: Environmental > Aquatic > Marine > Intertidal zone > Salt...
TACTTGACATTTCTATCCATGCAGTGCCTCTACTGTTATTAATGTAGATCAGATCTTCACTGGTATTGATCATTATTTGCGCACCGGTGCGTGTGCGGAAACGTATCATTTCATTTGCAGGGCGTGTTACATCGCCGCCTGCTTCACTTGCTTCTTTGTTAACATATTCATATGGCGTATCTTCAGGAGATCCTTTACGCAAAAATTTGTCATCACCGTCATCAATTACTATACTGCTACTGCCTAAACGACTTGTATGAACAGTTGCTTGACTTTCTTTTATGCCAACTTTGCCTTGCGGAGATCCGCCACGTTTATCTAGTGGACCAGGTGAACTAAATCCATAAACTGCACTAGGAAATTCACGTTGCGCACTAGTGGTTGTGATACCTCTAATATCATCTTCTACTGTGCCTTGTTCTTTTAGTATGTTTATAAAATCTTCATTTACAGGTCTTTTGTATTTTACAACATTGTTTGTGCTAGGCTTTGTTATTTTTTTGTTGTATTCACCAACTGGTAATTTTTTACCTTTTAATTCTTTTGGAATATTACCACTGGTTTGTTCTGTTGCAGGTTGTCCACCTGGCAACATATAGGTCATGCCTTTTTCTGGTATACAAGCAAACCAATATCCAAACTCTCTACTGCCTTCAACAAACGTCACAAGTACAAGTGTGCCTGGATCAGGCGGCACTGCCCACCAACCATAGCTTTTTTGTGTGTTTGAATAACTGTCGTTTTTGCCTAAATGCTGTGCGCCAGTTACACCGTAAAAAGGACTTGCATAATAAACAATAGCAGTTTGTCCTAGTGTTTCGCCAACATTGCCTGCTTCTGTAGTTTTTAACAATTCAACTTCTAAACCACCAAGATAATATGGATCAGCATGTTTGATAACACGGGCAATAAAGGGGCCAGGGTTTTTTGTTGGCTCAACTATACCAGCGGTGCGTTTCTGTTCTGAGGTTTCTATACTTGCTGTTTTCTTTTCCATGTCTTAACCTTTGTATGGAGATGCCATATTTTCGTTTGGCTGTGTATCTCTTACCTTAACTGGATTATCGCCAGTTGTGTTTGTATCCTCTGGTTGCCCTCTTCTACGTAATAGTTTTAAAACTTGTGTAAATTTATTTCCACGTATTTCGTTTGTGATTTTTGTTACTCTATACAAACCGCTAAACTGTTGTACAGGTATTGTGTCTTCTGGGAATATCATGCCGCCTGTTTCCGGATTGTAATCAATAGGTGTTCTAAAGTTTAAAAGTATATCGCATTCACTGCGTTGATATTCGACTTGTCCATTTGCTGTGCTGTTTAAACTTCCTGGTTCATCTGTCCAGTTCCCCATACCTGTGTCAACAATAAAATACGGATCTCCAAATATTTCCAAATCAACTTCAACCAAGTCCATGCTGCCCGAACCTAAAATATTATCATGGAATTGTCTTGCCCAACGTATTTTACTGTTATCAATTCCAGCACCGCCATTGCCTTGTGTGCTTGAGCTTGGATTAAAACTTTGTACTACCGCACCATTAGCACTAAATGCACCAGAATTTTCTGTTTTCATAGTCAATGTTTCGGGTTTGTTTTCAACTGTGTTCTGCTGTATGCCGCCTGTTTTAAAATCAACAGTTCCTTGTCCATAATCAGATTGTAAAAACTGAAAAAACGCTGCATTAAATTGTATATCAAAATTTAATATATCTGTGTTTTCGCCACTGTAGATATAATTGTATTCTTTAATTGCATTTTGACGTAAAGCATTGTAATTTACACCCGGATCGCTTGGTCTTTGCAGGTGACTGCTGTGTACCATATATTCTACAACTTTGTAATGAAATACTTTTGCGTCTTCGCCATATACATTTTCTTGTGTTTGATTGGCTTTCAAATATGTTTCTGCATCAATTCTAAACCAAGGCACCATTCCGTTTTCGTCTGGTGCTCTTTCTTTTAATTCTTTTGCCCAAGCACTAGTTAAAACCACATCTTCAATGATTTTAATCATACTTGTGCCTGCAGGATATTCAAAAACACGTTCGTCATTACTAACTACGTTTTTTGCTCTTGTGTAAACTTTGTTTTTCTTGTCATAAACTTGTCCAGTTTGCGCCATAGGTGCTTTACCTTGTTCTTCATGACCAGAAATTATTTTTGCTTTACCTAAATTGTTAAGACTTGCAGGATCTTGTGCTATTCTTGCTAAATTTTCACCAATACTGCTTTTGGTTAAGACTTGTCCTGTAATCATACTGAGAAAACTTTCAAAGTTTTGTGGTGCTTGTGCGCCTAAAAATCCACTGATGCCTTCAAACAATCCTTGTGTGTTTCCATCTTTGAAATTTGTTAGCAAGCCGCCTATTAAGCCTCCGCCAAAGCCACCAAGACCTCCACCAAAAACACCACCTAAAGCACCACCGAGTGCATTTTGTCCAATATTTTTATTTCCGCTAAGACCACCGCTGATAATTCCTCCTATTGCACCTGCTGCAACTCTACCAAAAAGACTGCTACCCCTTCTACTAGTAGTGCTTTTTGTAGTTGCTCCTAAATCAGTGGTGCTTGCAGCCTGTGCTGGATTAAATTTTGTTGCAATATCTTTAGGAAAAGTAACAACAAATTCGTCAGCTTCTAATAATTTATTTTGTTGTTTTAATTCTTCAAAGTGTCCGTTCATAATTGTGCATAAACTTTGCTCTCCACTTTGCAGACATTTTTCTATACTTTTACCTTTAAGAGCAATATCAATAGGAACACCAGTTTTGTCATCTAAGTATGCTTGTTCATTCCAAGGCATTGCTTCAACTGTGTACACAGTTCCGCCTTGATTAACTTCAAATGTAATATTTGTAATTTTTACTGGAATATCTCTACGAAGATTTTGTCCACTTTCTGTAACAATAATATCGCCATCGTCATCATAGCCGATAAATTCAATGCTCAACATGTAGGGCGCACGTTGATAGTTTGTATAACCGCTAGTGTTGGCTGCAATTTGACAAGTTTGCAAAAAAAGACCCATGCTGTATGGTTCTGTTACTGTAAACTCAATATATGTCGCATTTGTACTGCGTGATTTGGTGTTTGGTACACATAATGCTTCGATCATTACATTGTCAATGTAATATTCTAATTTTCCGCCAATTGCTGTTTCATATTCAGTTGTAACTTTGTTATTATATGTGCCGCCACTTTGGAAAATAACATTAGCAGGGCCATAACTTCTATAGGTCTCGTTAGGCACAGCAATTTCTTCACGTGTTAAACAACTAAACGTGAATATATTGTTAAAACTGCTAAACTGATGTAAAGAGTTTGTTTCGATTGCCATTATAAATTTAGACCTTTTTTAACTGCTGACGATTTTGGTAGATATATTTTTGTACCTGGTATGAAATCAAACACAGGATCTTTTAATGTATCAATATTGCGTTGTGCAAATATCCACCACAACTTTGCAGTACCGTACAAGTCAAACGCAAGCAAGTCAGGACGATATGTATACTGCGGTTCAATTGTGTACAAAATATCATCATCTTCGGCTGGCACAGGACGGATTCTTAGTAAATCTAATTCACCTGTGTTAGTAAATTCTGTATTACCCCAAGGACTGGTTTTGCCATATTGTGCCATTAGATAAATCCTTTATCTGCAAGGTTACCAGAAACAAAATTATCCAGCGAAAATTCACTAACTTTGGCTCTGCTGTGTACTGGTCTACAAGTAATGTTGATTTGACTATTGGTTGGAACCATTTGATATTTGTCAGGTGTGATTCCTGCTGCACCTACTTGTAAATAATCAACGTTATTTGGCAAATCAAATGTCATTTGTGTTATTACAACTGGAATATTATTCATTACATAACTTCCGTATCCATTTAATTTAACAACAGGTGGTGGGGCACCCTTGTCACTGGTTTCTCCGTAGAACATTTTGGTCAAACTTCTAAACAAATGAATAGTTGCTAGCCAATACAAGCCATCTTCTTGTGTTTGCACAGGAAAACTACCAGATACTGTGATATCTTCTGTCCTACTGTTAACATAAGACGGAAAGGGATAATTACTATGTACGGGAGAGAAATCTTCATACATTGCACTTGTCACAAAGTTTATCATAGGAGTCACAGGAAACACAACATTATAACCAGTTGTTGCCAAAGGTTGTAAAATTGCACTTGTTCTAAATGTAGACAATGTAGGAACACTGATTTTTACACGCCAATCAGGTTGTGTATCATCAGTTGGCAAAAAAGTTGCTGTTTGAGAAAGAGATTGAGATGGTTCTGCACCATTTGGAAGATTGCCCAATCTTCGTTGCCTGGTAATATCGCCAGGATTTGTAATAACAATATCTCTAGAACCACGAGAACCAACAAAGGTTCTTGTTTGCGCATCGACATTGCCCAAATTGTTTGCTTGTCTTGGATTAATAGCCATGTTTACTCCTATATACTATTTAGTTGACAAAAATATGTACGTATATTATAATGTAAAAAAGGATTGATCTAATTATGGCAAGAAAAGTAAATTATTTAAATAACAAAGACATGTTAGCGGAGATACACAAAAGCAAAAGCACTTTTTGCAGTTTTGTAGCACCCGAATATGCAAATTATGATATCATATTAACCGATATTGACAAAATAAACATTCGAACCATAGCAGAAGCCAAGCGAAACAAAGCAAAAAAACAAGGAACAGCAGCATACGAGGCTGCAAAAGCTGCTGGTAAAAAGGTTAAACAAGCAGAATTTGAAGTAGACTATAGAAAAATAGAAAAAACAGACCTTGTATTTCGTATAATGACCTTTGATCACGTGCCAGACGAGCCAGGACGTAAGAAAAATCCAAAAACAGTAGCAGATCACAAAACAAAATTAAACTTTCCTCCTTTCCAACACTATAAGTTTGACGAAAACGATAACCTAGTGTGTGTAGGTAAAAGTCATTGGGTTGGTGGAATGGAAAACGGATACTTTGACAAAACACACGGCAAAGCCACAAACGAACTTGCTCGTATGTGGATGAAGTTGTGTGATCGCTATGCAACACGAGGCAATGTACGTGGATACACATACAATGACGAAATGAGAGGACAAGCAATCCTACAACTTGCTCAAATTGGACTACAATTCGACGAATCAAAGTCACAAAACCCATTTGCATACTATACAGCAGCAGTTACAAACAGTTTTGTACGTGTTATCAACATTGAAAAACGTGCTCAAAACATTAGAGACGACATTCTTGAGATGAATGATATGAATCCATCACACACAAGACTACACAGCGGTGAGTGGGAAGCAGCACAGCGTAGAGAAAACGCAAATAAAGGTTGATTTCTAAATTAATCTCCATTATACTGTACTAGAAGTGGAGTATTCTATTGTTTAAAAAAGCAGCAGTATTTACTGACATACATTTAGGTATGAAAGGCAACAGTCGTGTCCATAATCAGGACTGTGAGGACTATATCGATTGGTATATCGAAACAGCACAAGCAAACAATTGCGAAACAGGCATCTTTTGCGGCGACTGGCACCATAATAGGAACAGTTTGAACCTTACAACCATGGATACAACCATACGATTGTTAGAGAAACTAGGCGAATCGTTTGAAAAGTTCTATATGTTTGCTGGTAATCACGACTTGTACTACAAAGACAAGCGTGATGTGAAGTCAACTGAGTTTGCAAAACACATTCCTAACATTACAGTGGTAGATGAGATACAGGTTATTGAAGATGTAGCACTGGTTCCGTGGTTGGTAGGCGATGAATGGCGGCGTATGGAGAAGTTGCAAGCCAAATACCTATTTGGTCACTTTGAACTGCCCAGCTTCTATATGAATGCCATGGTGCAAATGCCAGATCACGGTGAACTAAAGAGCGAACACTTTAAGAATCAAGAGTATGTATTCTCAGGACACTTCCACAAACGTCAAAAGCAAGGCAAGATCCACTATATTGGCAATGCTTTCCCACATAACTATGCAGATGCTTGGGACGATGACCGTGGTATGATGATATTGGACCGTGAGAACGATGCTGAACCCGAATACATCAACTGGCCTGAGTGTCCTAAGTACCGTACAGTCAAGTTATCACAATTGATTGATGAGAAAGATACACTGATCAAGCCAAGCATGTACTTGAGAGTAACACTTGATATTGATATCAGCTTTGAAGAAGCAACATATATCAAAGAAACGTTTATTGAAACTTACAACTGTAGAGAAATTACACTGATTCCTCAAAAACACATTGAGGAAATCAACACAGACTTGGATATTGAACAATTTGAAAGTGTAGATCAGATTGTTAGCAACGAGATCCAAGCAATTGACAGCGAACAGTTCAACAAAAAACTGTTATTAGACATTTACAACGAGTTAGTATGATTAAAATTAAAGACCTAACAGTAAAAAACTTTATGAGTGTGGGTAATGTTACCCAAGCAGTTGACTTCAACAAGGAGCAACTCACTCTAGTGCTTGGTGAAAACTTAGACCAAGGAGGTGACGACACCGGATCACGAAACGGTACAGGTAAAACAACGATAATCAATGCATTATCCTACGCTTTGTACGGCCAAGCACTGACCAACATCAAGAGAAACAATCTTATCAACAAGACAAACTCTAAAGGTATGTTGGTCACCCTTAACTTTGAGAAAGGCAACAATCAATATCGGATCGAACGTGGACGATCGCCAAATGTTCTCAAGTTTTATATAAATGACCACGAACAAAAGGAAGATGTTGACGAATCACAGGGCGATAGTCGTCAAACACAGAAAGATATTGACAGTTTGCTAGATATGAGTCACGATATGTTCAAACATATTGTTGCACTCAACACATACACAGAGCCTTTCCTCAGTATGAGAGCAAATGATCAACGTGCAATCATTGAACAGTTGCTCGGTATTACTATTCTTACTGAAAAAGCAGACTTGTTGAAAGAAAAAGTCAAACAAACCAAAGACTTTATCACAGAAGAAACACTAAAGATCAATGCAATAGAAGCAAGCAACAAAAAAATTGAACAAAGTATTGAAACACTTGCTGGTAGACAACGTGCTTGGGTTGCAAAACGCAAAACTGATGCAGATAGAATGCAAAATGCTCTTGAAGAATTGGAAAAACTAGATATTGATGCAGAATTAGAAGCACACGACAAACTTACCAACTGGACAGAGCTGAACAATCGCATAACTAGTTTGAACAAAGAGAAAGCAACACTAGAAACTGCACTTATGCGAGCAACCAAGGGTGTTGACAAAGCTGAAAAGGATATTAAAGAACTTGACGATGCTATTTGTTACACTTGCGGTCAAACGCTTCATGCGGATAAAAAAGCAGAAATTGAAAACAAAAAACAAAAAGAATTGAGCGATGCACTTGCTTACCAAACAGAAGTTGCAGACAAATTAGAAGCAACCATGGAGTTTCTCAACGAAATTGGCGATATCAACGGACGTCCAAACACGTTTTATGAGAGTGCTAAAGAAGCATATGAACACAGAAACAACGTAGATAATTTACGCAGTTCATTGATAAGTAAAACGCAAGAAGAAGATCCATACCAAGCGCAAATTGATGACTTGAAGACAACAGCACTGCAAGAAATTGATTGGCAACCTGTAAATGATCTTACTAACTTGCGTGAACATCAGGAGTTTCTACTGAAACTTTTGACAAACAAAGACTCGTTCATCCGCAAAAAGATCATTGATCAGAACTTGGCGTACTTGAACAACAGGCTAACATACTATTTAGACAAACTAGGCTTACCACACCAAGTTGAATTCCAAAATGATTTGTCAGTTGAGATTACACAACTAGGACAAGACTTGGACTTTGATAACCTATCTAGAGGCGAACGCAACAGGCTAATACTAGGCATGAGTTTTGCATTCCGTGATGTTTGGGAATCTTTATATCAAGGCATCAACTTGTTGTTTATTGACGAGCTTATTGACTCAGGTATGGACACTGCTGGTGTTGAAAATGCACTCGCTGTACTCAAGAAGATGGGTAGAGAGCGTAACAAAAATGTTTTCCTTATCTCACACAAAGACGAACTTGTTGGTAGAGTCAATCATGTAATGAAAGTTATCAAAGAAAATGGCTTTACTTCATATGAGAACGATATCGATATTGTAGAATGACAGACGACACGCATGATAAATTAATGCAAAAGGTACTTGATTACTTGGCTGCAAGCGAAGACTTTGAACGTTTACCAAGTGAACGCAGTAAAAGACGCATACGCAGAGAACTACGTGAGTTGGTTGCCTTGTGCAAAGAAAGAGCCGAAGAGGCTAAACAGAGATACAAAGAGGAGTTAGCCGAAATACGTGCCAGCGGCAAGTGGGCTGTCAATATTGGCAAGGCTAACCACGAAAGGAAAAAGAAAAAATGAAAATAACAGTTGTAGGTGGTGGGTTTGCAGGAGCACTAACAAGTTCATTTTTAGCAAAAGAATTTCCAAATGCAACAGTTGAAATGATTCATAGTCCTAAAGTTGGAACCATTGGTGTTGGCGAAAGTATTAGTCCTCACTTACCTGGAATGTTTGGTGCATTAGGCATTGACGAAAAACGTTTTATGCAAGAAACAAATGCACTATTCAAGTATGGAAACAACATGGAAGACTGGACTGATACAGCCGATGGCGGTAAAGATGTTTTGCGTAATTTTTATTGGAGCAACTACTACAACAAAGAAACAATTTGGCAAAACGTTTGCAGCGTAGGACCTAATGATCTAAGAACAAGCGATGTTTGGTTAGACGTTTATCGCAGTGGTGCTGCGCCAGATTTAGATTTGTATCATCACAACAGTGAATGTTATCAATATTGTAAAGATTTAAAAATGCCGTTTGACGATAATGGCAACTATCAATTACCTGCCACAGGAACGTATGCTTATCATATTGACGCAGAAAAGTCTGCACCTTGGCTAATTGAAAATGTTTGCACAAAATATGGCGTAATAGAAACTATTGCACACGTTGAAACTGTCAATACCGACGAAAACGGTATCAGTAGTGTTGTTTTAGAAGATGGTACAGAAGTTACTAGCGACTTGTGGATGGATTGTACTGGATTGGCTAGATTATTGATTAGTAAACTTACAGATGAGTTTATACAAACGCCTGCAAACAAAATGAATAGTGCCTGGGTGTGTCCTATTCGTTATGAGGACAAAGATGCAGAGTTTGTAAACTATACAAGAAGTATTAGACGTGATATGGGCTGGCAGTTTAAAATTTGTCTTGATGCTCGTATGGGTACTGGACTAATTTACAGTGATGAATATTTTAGCGACGACGAAGCACTTGAATGGTTTAAAAACGAAATCGGAGATAGAAATATTCGTCCACCACGTTTGTTAAAATGGAAACCTGGAAGATTAAAAACTCCAAATGTAGGAAACTGCTTTGCTATTGGAATGTCAGCAGCATTTTCAGATCCACTAGAAGCAAATGCTGTTGCTAGTATCATTGCAAGTGTAAAACGTGTTGCTTGGATGCATCAACGTGACTTGGACAAAGATTATTATAATCGTAAAATGAATAATTACTTCCAAGACATTGCAGATTATACAGCAGTTCATTATACTTTGAGCAATAGAGGTAATAATCATTTTTGGCAAGACATGAGACGTCTTGGTGAAGAATTAAATCATAAACAACTTGTAAAAGAAAAATACTACAATATGGCAAATTGTATGGACAGTTGCATAGGTTATGTTTCACTGTTTGTAGATGTAAACTGGATAGATATTGCTAACAACTGGATGGACAAACAAGACTTAGAAGATTGGCCTATACAATCTACTCCTGAACAACAACAAGCGTATATCAGAAGAGTTCGCAACGAAAAATTATTACACGAAATACAAGCGTCAAACAACAAAAAAACCATTGACATCTTTTATAAGATGTTTAATAATATAGAAGAACACAATAAAGGCTTAAACCAATGGCCGTCAAAATATCTAAATGAAATGTTTGGCGGTGCTTGGCAACAAACTATAGGCAAACCAAAAACGGAACTACCATCATAACTCCAACGGTACATAATGTATGAGTTGGACATATAAAGGTAAACC
>Ga0255777_10005561_pt1 | contig 10124 bp, 12 predicted proteins | sample 101ome_15_FD_179975 | JGI IMG/M metagenome (GOLD analysis project Ga0255777, IMG submission 179975) | Coastal salt marsh microbial communities from the Groves Creek Marsh, Skidaway Island, Georgia - 101402AT metaG (version 2) | ecosystem: Environmental > Aquatic > Marine > Intertidal zone >...
ACCACTATCTTGGCTAAAACTCCTGAGAGTTTGTTTGGAGTCTACATTAATGACAATGTTCTGGATTATGTCACCCAGAAAGAACTCAAATCAAAGTACAGAGATTCTGCAAGAGGTTTCTATCAATTAAGATTAAAAAACCCCCCTATTAGCAATAAGAGTTATTCAGATAAGTTGTGGGTTATGTTTGATAAAAATAACAAGATTGCCAAAATTCAATCACAGAAAGAGTTTCAAAACCCAGAAACTTGCGAAAAGGTGGAGTATGGAGTCAGAAGAGCATTGGAGAGTAAATACGATATAGAATTTGTAAGAAACCCTTATACCAAGTATGGTTTTGATAAATGGGTTGGGGATAAGTTATTGGGAACACAATGTAGAGTTTTTGGTGATGATAAAACCTTACTATTCATAGCTCTACAGACAGAAAAATATCAAGAAAAATACAACGAATATCTTGATTCAAAGATTTAGATAATCGTTAGCCTCTTATGAAAAAACTACTCCTAACCCTTCTTATCACTCTATCTACCACTATCTTGGCGAAAACTCCTGAGAGTTTGTTTGGAGTCTACATTAATGACAATGTTCTGGATTACTTCACCAAGGGAGAACTCAAATCAAAGCGGAGAGATTTTGCAAGAGGTTTCTTTGCATTAATATTGGAAAATCCTCCTGTTAGCAACCAGATTTATACAGATAAGTTGTTTATTAAGTTTGATAAAAATAACAAGATTGCCCAAATTAAATCACAGAAAAAGTTTCAAAACCTAGAAACTTGCGAAAAGGTGGAGTATGGAGTTAGAAGACAATTGGAGAGTAAATATAATATAGAATTTGTAAGAAACTCTTGGGCCAAGCATGGTTTTCAGAAATGGGTTGGAGATAATGTGATATCAACAGAATGTAGAGTTTTTAGTGATGATAAAACCACACTATTCATAACTCTAGAGACAAAAAAATATCAAGAAAAATACACCGAATATTTTGATTCAAGGATTTAGATAATCAATAGTCCCTTATGAAAAAACTTCATCTCACTTTTAAGAAGTTTAACCAATGGATGGACTCAATTCAAAATCATTCATTGTTTCAAGCTTCTGTTATTGGCATCATCATCCTTTCCTCATTGCTGATTGGGTTAAAAACCTATAACTTAGAATCCCAATATCTTAAATTACTTGAAACTTTTGATTACCTGATTACTGTTTTCTTTCTGGTAGAAATTATCATCCGTTTCTACAATAGTCACAACATTAAAAAGTTTCTGAGTGATGGTTGGAATATTTTTGATACTATTATTGTCACAATCAGCCTCATTCCTGTTCATGATTCAGAATATGTACTGCTTGCACGCCTTTTAAGGGTATTTAGAATTCTTCGACTAGTCAGTGCCTTACCTGAACTTAAGATGCTCATTAATACGCTTATAAAAGCATTGCCATCCATGGGTTATGTCGCACTTCTCATGTTCATCATTTTCTATATTTATGGAGCCATTGGAAGCATTATGTTTGAGACCATTAATCCTAATTTATGGAGTGATATATCGATATCAATGCTTACTCTCTTCAGAGTCATTACTTTTGAAGATTGGACAGATGTAATGTATGAAACGATGGATGTTTATCCCCTATCGTGGATCTATTATGTTTCATTTATATTCATAAATGCATTTGTTGTTTTGAATATGATGATTGGTATTGTGATTCAAAAAATGGAAGAATCTAATCAAGAAATGAGCCATGAGGAGATGGTTATCTCAAGACTAGATGCCATTGAAAAGAAACTGGACTCGAACTCTTAATCCATTAATTCTCGAACGCTTTAACCCAAGGCTCATCCATTAAAAAAGGAGTACCGCAGACTTCTTCTTGATTGTGAATCATCGTATCAGACTTATGATTCAAATTCTTTAATTGAGTTATTAAAGCTCTAGTTGATATTCTTGAAGTAGGCCAAGGAAAATTTCGGCTAAAGGATGGATGGGTTATCACCCCATCCCGGTTCCAATCGTATGTGTTATGTCTAAACCCTTTAGTCCACAATTGATATTGTTTCTTAAAGATCTCATCAATCAGTCTCAGTTCTTCAGGGCCAAATCGAGACTCTGCCGAACTAATATTCATTAAAGTTGCTTGTTGATTATGATCCTTCCCAGTGTTAGGTGAAGCTTTGTAAGGATCATTCATTGATTTAAAAACAATCTTTTTAGATGGAGGATCAAAATGTCGAATGATAATTTTCGAATATTTAGGCTCACCTGTAATTAAATCGTAACTTATGTGAACACTATCAACAATGGGATAACTTGCAAAGACAGGCGAGCAAATTATACAAAGGTAGATTAGTGAAAATCTTTTAACTCGCCCCATCTAGAGATACTCTACCAGTCGTCGTCTTTATCTAGCTTTTTAAGTTTCTCTTTGATTTTTTTCTTCATCTGCTTGACCTTAATTGCCTTTTTGCTCTGTACAGAAGCAGGTCTTAAAATCATTCGATCCTTTGCAGAAATTTTGTCAACAGTTAAAGAAACGATTTTAGCAGTAGATTTTTTTGACTGCACATCAAGTATTTCAACAACACCAATTTTCTTCTCAGAAAAGCCAAGTGACTCTTTAGTATATGGATCAATCACTCTTTCACCATATTTGATAAGGTTATATCGATCACCTGATTTAATAGTATCTCCACCTTGACCAAGAATCAACTCATCGCCATCAACTTTTATCACTGCGATTGGGAATATAGCGTTAATGATATTAATACTAATCAAGTCAGCGGCTTTCTTAGAGGCATCATTTAAAGAGTCTACATTAAAGAAAGTCTCTTTTAAATCACCTGAGTGTTTAACCAGTCCTGTTGCTGCATCGATAATTCTGAATGTTAGATCTACTTTAATAAACTTTTTAGAAATTTTCTTTCCAAGAGCTTCGATGGTCTTAATATCTTCTTTAACATCAACAATATTTCCTACTACAAGATAATCGGTACCTAACTGATTACCTAATCTGGCAGCTTCTTGCTTTTTAAAATTACCACTCTTTAATAGATTAAGTTCGCTATTAACTTCTTTAGAAAATTTACGATCGATCATTGCAAATTTTCGAGTTTGGGTTAGATAAGAATTTAAGTTCTCACTAAAGTATTTGGAAAAGTCATTTGATTTATAAGTTCCGTTGTCCCGAAAAGGGATGGTTGCCATTCTTAATCGTTTGGCCTGTTTGGAAACTTTATACTTTGAAATCGTTACCTCTATCTCTACCTTCCAAGATGCATACGGATCACCTGCAGCAGGTGGTACCTCAGATATAAATCTCCAGCTATCAACTAATCCATTAGTTTTTTTCTTAATCGATTTTTGTAAAGATTTTTGATATTCATCGCTAGTAACATTATCTTTGGTCTCAGATACTGCTTTGAAATAAGACTTGGTTTGAGAGTTAACTTCAACACCATTAATTTGACTAATTGCTTCAATTAAAGCATTTTCTACTGCCTCTCCTTTACTAATACCTTCACCACTGACGGTGACAGTTTTATATTCAATTTTTGCAGAAACACTTACACTAAATGTAAGGGCAAAGATAATTAATAAATTCTTAATTTTCATAATTTTAGTTGGGGCGCAAAGAGCGCCCCTTTTTAATATTACTCAGGTCTTTCCTCTTCTTGGGCAGGCGGTTTTTCAATACCATTATATGTTGCAAAATCATATATTAGACCAGCTGATGAACTGAACTCTTCAAACGCTGGCGGAAGAGTCGAAGCTAGGCTAATTAATGAGCTTATCTCACCTAGAGCACCAAATGGATTTGATGATAGTTTGTTTTTCAATGCTGGAATAGCATCTTTTAGGTCTTTTAAGAATGCAACACCTTTAAGCGTGCCAAAACCAAAAGGTGCGAGTCCCGTTGCAAATTTAGCCTTTGCAGCTTCAGAGAGCTTTTCTCCTTTATCCATCATTCTTTGGATTTGTTCACGTCTTTTCTCACTTTGTGCTTTCATAGCATCAACAGCTTCCGCTGATGAACATCCTTTGCCACTCGAACATTGTGAGGCTTTTGCTTTTTCCATTGCTCCTTCTTTATCAGTATTTATAGCTGCGTCAAAGCGATCCCCTGCAACTGTAAAATTATAAATAATACTTTCTGCTCTTTTTACTAGCGCAGCAGAGTCCACATTAGCACCACCTGATGATCCGCCCCCACCAAGTCCAGGTAAACTTCCGAGTCCAAAGGCTATAGCATTTGATGCAAATCCTATAACAACCGTAAATAAAGTAGTTATCACTACATTTTTCTTAACAAGTAACATATTTTCCTCCTATTATTATCTTGCTCTAAGCTGGTTAATGATTGTGCTAGCGGCTTGTTTAGATGCTTCTGTCAAAGCATTTCCTCTAGCAACCTGCTCTGAATCTCCTAAACCATGATGCTGAACAGGACCAACACTTCCAATTTTTTTTGCAAACCTCTTCGAGGTATCGTATACCTTGGCTGTAACAGAAACCGTAACATCTGTTAAGCCTGTAACTGGATCAATCTTTTGTTGCATAATGTCAAGCGTTCCAATTGCAGTAAACTTGACCTCGCAATTCTTAGCTGCTTTTTTAATTCCTGATTCAGTTTGACTTGAAAGGTCAGTATTATTTACAAACTCCTCTCTTATCTCTTCTACTGTTGTAGTTCCACAACCTTCACCCACAATATCACCGAAATCAATAGCCTCATATCCTGCATTAACTAATGCCTTGCCCATCGCTGAGTCAATTTCTTTAGAGCTTAGTTGTATCCATGTTACTTTGTCTCTTTTTTTCTCAACACTTCCGCCAGAAGTTGATTTACTGTAAGAACTTTTATCTGAAGTGACTGCAGTAGAATCACCATCAATACTGACATTCTGTATATCAGAACCTCCAGATTCTGCCTTATTGATTTTCGTAACCTTATTCATATAACTCTTGACCGAATCCTGCGCTCGTGTAACAAAAACCCAAGAAAAATATTCACTTGCCTCATTTCCTTTTTTAGTCTTATCGAATATAACTTTTTGCACTGCGGAATCATCAATCTCTACCCTAACTTGGACAGTTAATTTTTTCTGATCCTTGTCAATTGAAGAATCAACAATTCTATGTCCAATAATGAATTCATTTTTTCTGTTTTCTACTGAGCTTTTAACAACACTATATGCATTCCTTTTTTCATCAGAAAAACCAGATATGTATTTTTTCCAAGCAGCATCAATGGCAATCTTTGCTGCCTTAGCTTCACTATCTTTTGGTGGATCAGAAGAGAATACTGATGATGGCTCATAAGTAATTGATCCGATAGCTGTAAATTTCTCAGTTTCAGCAATTGTTAGAGTTGAAATAAATAACAAAATATACAAAAATAAATTTTTTAAAATTTTCATTTTTCTTCCTTTTTATTGACTTTTTCTTAATAAATCTCTTAAATTATCCATTTGGCTTTCAGCATCTTTAGAGGCGCTATGCTTCTTTGTCCATTTAGGAGTTGAAGTGGCTAATTGTTTAGTAAATTCATTTAAAAGACTAGACAAACTTAACTCATATAATGACCAATCTTGATCTTTTTCTCCAGAACCAGAACCTGACTTTAAGTTCCACATTGACCTGCTAAGTTTTAAGTTGACTTTTTCACCTAATTGGGTAGAGGCTCTAACTGTTATGATGCTCTTGTAGTTAAAGTAACTTCCTTTCTCTTGTTTTTTAAACTTTCTTATATCTAGATCTATTAGGTAATCTTTTTCTGGGAGTTTAAGATTGTATGCACTCCCATCTGAGAATCTTGCAGGCATTCTGCCACCTATCAATTCACCTTTGGTGTATGGAACGACTGGCACAAAGGTGTTTTTCGATAATAAAGCTTCAAACTCTTGTGCAGTCTGAGTCTCAATCGAATTATTTTGGAGTAGTGAATCTGGGATTAAGTCTTGAGTACTGCCTTTAAAATTTATACTTCTAATGCCGATGTAATTACCATAAGCCTTTCTAAGAGATAAAGCATTCAATTTTTTTACAATTTCATTAAAAATATTAAGCTCTAACTGGCCACTATACAATTTATTAAATATATTCTTATTTTTATCGGCACTTGGTTTTGAATCGGATGCATCTAAGTAGAATAATCTGAGAGGATGAACTGCAATTATCTTTTTCTCTGCGAAGTCGAATAATATGATATTTAGAGCTAAATCATAAGTTGTCTTATATTCATTTGAACCAAACTTTACAGTGTATGCATCTTCATACGAGAGTCCAACAGCCATTGCTATGGCACCAGGTTTTGTCGAAAGTTCAGTCTTTAAGTTTATGTTTGGATTGTTGAAATCTTGGAGCGCCTTACCTATTCCAACATCAATGACTGATTGCCCATTATTCTTTTCCTTACTAATTTGAGAAGAATATGGATATCTTGTTTCTCTTTGGTTGAAATCGCCAAGAAAAGCAAACCCGGCCCAATAGACATCAAATACTTCAGTGTTATCAATTTGCTCAGTTAGATGGACTTTAGTTTGTACGGCAAAAGGAAGGAAACAAAAAAAAGCTAAAGCATACTTTAAATAGCTCATATTAATTTAATTGGTTTATGTAAACTATATCTGGTTTATGTGAAACTATATCCCATTATGACCTATTTTTGTTTATACTGGGTTTTTTTTATAAATTTATTTCTTAACATGAAAAATCAAATACTTTTGTCATTTCTTCTTTTTCTGACTTTTGGTGTAAATGCGGCCGATGCTCAAAATAGTCCTGTTGAAATTCCAGTGTCTGCGGAAGAGAAAAATGATTCTGCCGCTCACAACTTCCCTGTCATGGATGAGATTTCAGGATCTAAAACTGAAAAACAAAGAGATAAATGGTTAGAAGATCACAATAAAGATCTTGGGATGGATTCTAAGGGTAATTATATTGGTTGGGGTTATGCAGCAATACCAGCCGATCCTAAACAAGTTGATTGGGCAGCATGGAGAGGTGCGGCTTTTGAAATGGCTTTTTCTGATGCAAAACGAGACTTTGTTAAAACAAAGAAACAGCAAGTTGCCACCACAACGGTTCGAGAATTTTTTGAAGATACAACCAAGCCTGATGAAAAAATTATTCTCAAAGAGGACAATACAGTTAAAGGCTTATGGGAGAAGATTAAGGCAGTTGGTAATGCCAAATTAGATGAAAAATTAATCGAATTAGGTGTAGATCCCAAGGAAGTTGAAAAATCAGATATTACTAAAAAAAGAGATTTAATGAAAAATAATATTTCTAAGGAAATCACGACTCGTGCTATGCAGAATATCTCTGGAATAAGAATACTGGCAACTTTTGAGGACCTCGAAGGCGTAGGTGTATTAATTAAAGCCAGTCCTAAATCAAGAGATTTAGCTAGAGCAATTTCATCACGTAATTTAGTTGGTTATCCAACACAGGTTAGTCCTAAAAAATCAATTAAGGAGCAGCTTAAATCTAGAATGACCAAGAAAGATTACTTCTTGCAACACGGTCTTAGAATAATGGTTGATGATGCGGGCAATAGATCATTAGTCGCCTTTGGTCAGGATGCACCTCAAATCTCTAGAAATGATTCTAAGATGAAGATTCAAAATGCGCTTAAAGCCTCTAAAGAAGCATCTCTAACTAATGCCACTTCACTAATCACGACTTTTGTGAATACAACTATGGCATTAAATGACAAACAAAAATTAAAGGCTAGTCAGTCAATCACCCAGCTTTCTCGTGAGGGAGGAATTGAAGAAGAGAAAGAATCAGCCGCAGTAGGAAAAATGTTAGAGCAATTTGCTAAAGAAACTTCAAATGTTACGATAGAAGGCATATCTACTGTTGAAACCTGGCAGATAAATCACCCAGATACTGGCCATCCTATTGTAGGAACTATTGTTATGTGGTCACCTTCAACGCAACAAATGGCAAGAAATTACGACAAACCTCGTCCTGCTCCATCAGCCTCTAGTGGAAGAGCTAAATCTTCTGCGCCAATTGAAAATAACTCACGTCAAAGCGTTGACTTTGGTGACAATGATTTTTAAAGGTCGGTCTATGCTAAATAAAATCAGGCTTTTATCACTAGTCTTTTTATCATTGTTCCTTTTCTCATGTTCGGAAGAAAGAGTTACTCCAAGTTTCACTGAAAATAGTGCCGAGAGGATTAAATAATGCAAAATAAATTTAAATTTTTTTCACTACTTTTATTATCAATATTTCTATTCTCCTGCTCTGATGAAAGGATTGCCCCAACCATCACAGAGAATAATGCTGACAACCCCTGGACTGTTATTAATTCACAAAATGTGGGTTATTTCTCTAAAGCCATTGCTGATGAGCTTCTAGTGAAAGGTTATAAAGAGCACACTAAATCGGAAAAACTTCTGGTTTATAGAACCCGAAAAATTACAGAAAACAATCTATTTAGTGCTGACTTATCTACAGCTAATCAGATTAGATTAATTATTTCTCTTAGAAGCGGATACATGAAAATTTATCCTGAAATTGGAGAAGTATCTATTACCGAAGACGGTAAAGAGAAGTTCATCTTATCTGAGAATATTTCAGACTTGAATTGGCTTCAAAATAGACTTAACTCTATAAAAAGAGAAATAGAAACACGTTAAAAAAAAGGAGTACTAACTTATAAAAAAATCATTCTACTTTTTGCAGCATCAACATTCATTGTTAGTTGTGGTGGTAAAAGTCCAGGTGAAAAAGCTGGTGATGAAGTTTGTGACTGCATGCAAAAAGTTGCAGCAAAAGCCGATGGTAGGCATGCTAGTAGCATGCAAGCTGGCCTTGGTATATTCGAATGCATTGGTATGGCAACTAAGAAGGAACAAGAATTTTCAGGAGACCCTGATAATTTGCGTGATCTTAAAGAAACTGTAGAAGCGTGCCCAAAACCAAATTTGAAATAAAACAACTTTATCAAAAGAGTTTCAGTAATTCAATTTATTGAAACTCTTTTTTCATATCTGTCAGAAACATCAAGGTAAATAAAATTCCACCAATAACATATCCATAAACTATAACTGTATCCAGCCAATAAAACTGATCTTCAATAGGCATTGGCTCCCAATCATACCAATTTAATAGCTCGGCTATAATCCAAGAAGGTATAAATAAATTCATACCAACTTTTTTAAATTTGTACATTTTGTAATATATAAAAATAGAGGCAACTATAAAAAGGTTAAGAATTAAAACCTCGATAAATGAGAGACCTAGAATCTCTTTAAGATCTTGATCGCCAAGCAATACTATAGCAGCTCCAAAAATAAGAAACATTACTAGAAATAGACCAAGTGAGATTGCAGTTAGAATTTTGAATATTTTCTTTTGTGTATCAAGCATATATTACCTTCAAATTCGACTTACCTGCTTTCACACTATGTTTGACAATTAAATATTCTAATATATCAGAGGAGAGATGCAAAAGCAGAAAGTGGAATAAATATATCATATTTATAGTTCATATTGATATGTATTTTCCTTTTTTTTGTATTTATATAATTGCGTAATAATGTGATGCAAACTGTTAGCTAACAAAATTTTACATGTATGATTAACCGGGTAGAGAAACGGGTAGAAATATAACTGAATACCTTTGAAAAGCTTCTATTAAAGGTTTTTTAAAATTTGTTAGAAGTACGCCATCACCACCAAATTAATCAAGCTTTTTCTAATAGTTCTCTCATTGCCATTAATGATGTTGGCATTTTTAAAGCGCCAAGTACTGGATGCTCTACTGCGTCAAGGACATGAATATATTTAAAATCATCTTTATTAGCAATGACAACAACTTGAGTCTTTGGAGAATATTTAATTAAAGACACCAACAATACCTCGAGATTCGATTTATAAATCCCACTGTAATTTGTGCTGTAAGCATATAAAAATTCTGCGACAATTAAATCTATTGATCTTTTTTTGATAATAGATGAAGCTTGGCGAACACTAGAGACCCGCTCTTCCTTAAAGTCCATGATTTGATACAAGGAAGAAAAGTCGGGAAAGACAAATGATTCGGTTATTGTTAGAACAGTTTTTGACACAATGTTGTAAAAATTATTTTTAATAAATCAGTATAAAG
>Ga0255777_10005567_pt1 | contig 10119 bp, 7 predicted proteins | sample 101ome_15_FD_179975 | JGI IMG/M metagenome (GOLD analysis project Ga0255777, IMG submission 179975) | Coastal salt marsh microbial communities from the Groves Creek Marsh, Skidaway Island, Georgia - 101402AT metaG (version 2) | ecosystem: Environmental > Aquatic > Marine > Intertidal zone > Salt...
AGGGTTCCACAGTGTCGTCGCGCGAATCGAGGCCTCGGGCACCGCGTCGCGGGCCCTCCACGCGGCCTGCGGGTTCGAATTGGTCGGCATCGAGCGTCAGGTGGGCCGCAAGTTCAACCGCTGGCTCGACGTCGCCGTCATGCAACTCGTGCTCTAACCCGGAATCACGACGACCCGGTCGGATTGCTCCGGCCGGGTCGTCATGGGGTTGGGCTGTTCCGGCGGAGCCGAAGCAGTCACATCTCGATTGTGTGGGCCGGGGAGGATTTGAACCTCCGAAGGCAATGCCGGCAGATTTACAGTCTGCTCCCTTTGGCCGCTCGGGCACCGACCCTGGTGTCGACTCGTCGAGTCGCTCCGCGATGGTACCGGCTGTCGGACCGATCCCACCCGGGTACCCTGCCCTCCATGCCGAGTTTCGACGTTGTCTCCGAGGTCGATGCGCAGGAGGTTCGCAACGCGGTCGATCAGGCCCAGCGCGAGGTGTCCACCCGCTTCGACTTCAAGAACACCAACTCGACCATCGAGCAGAACGACATGGTCCTCACCCTTCAGACCGTCAGCGAGGACCGTCTCGCCGCCCTGCGCCTGGTGCTCGAGGAGCGCCTTGTGAAGCGAGGCGTCTCGCTGAAGGGCGTCGACTACGGCGACGTCGCCGAGGCCTCGCAGAACACCGTCCGTCAGGTCGTGACGATCAAGGTGGGCATCTCCTCGGAGAAGGCGAAGGAGATCAACAAACTCATCAAGTCGGGGGGGCCGAAGGGCGTGTCCAGCCAGACCCAGGGTGAGTCGGTTCGGGTGACCGGCAAGAAGCGCGACGACCTCCAAGCGGTGATCGCCCTCTTGAAGGGGGCCGATCTCGGCATCCCCCTCCAGTTCCAGAACTTCCGCGACTGACCGGTTTAGTCCTCCGAGGACGCCTCGGAGGCGCGGCGCTGCAGCTCGCCGACCACGCTCGCGTCGGCCAGGGTCGTCGTGTCACCGAGGTTCCGGCCCTCGGCGACATCGCGCAGCAGCCGCCGCATGATCTTGCCTGAACGGGTCTTCGGGAGGTCGGGAGTGACGAAGATCGCCTTCGGCTTCGCGATGGCACCGATCTCGTTCGCAACGTGAGCGCGGAGCGCATCGACATCGACCTCGGCCCCACCTCGGGCGATCACGTAGGCGAAGATCGCCTGTCCGGTGGTCGCGTCGCTCGCCCCGACGACGGCTGCTTCCGCCACCGACGGGTGGGAGACGAGCGCGGACTCGACCTCGGTGGTCGAGATCCGGTGGCCCGACACATTCATGACGTCATCGACTCGGCCGAGGAACCAGACATAACCGTCGTCATCGAGTCGCGCGCCGTCACCCGCGAAGTAACGCCCCGGGAAGCGACTCCAGTAGGTCTCGCGGAACCGCTCTGGGTCACCCCAGATGCCGCGGAGCATCCCCGGCCAGGGTCGAGTCAGCGTGAGGTACCCGCCGCCATGCTCGACCCGGTTCGCCTCGTCGTCAACCACCTCCATGCCGACCCCCGGCAACGGGAAGGTCGCCGAACCGGGCTTGGTGGTCGTCGAGCCCGGGAGCGGGCTGATCATGATCCCGCCGGTCTCCGTCTGCCACCACGTATCGACGATCGGGCAGCGTTCTCCGCCGATGTGCTCGTGGTACCACATCCACGCCTCGGGGTTGATCGGCTCCCCCACCGTGCCGAGCAGTCGAAGCGACGAGAGGTCGTGACGGGCCGGTTCCTCAGCGCCCCACTTCATGAACGTCCTGATCGCAGTTGGAGCGGTGTAGAAGATCGTGACGCCATATCGCTCGACGATGTCCCAGAACCGGTCGTTGCCGGGATGGTTCGGCACCCCCTCGTACATGACCTGCGTGCATCCGTTCGAGAGGGGCCCGTAGACGATGTAGGAGTGGCCGGTGATCCAGCCGACGTCAGCGGTGCACCAGTAGACGTCGCTCTCAGGGCGAAGATCGAACACGTACCGGTGGGTGTAGGTCACGTGGGTCAGGTACCCAGCGGTGGTGTGCATGATCCCTTTCGGCTTCCCAGTCGTGCCGCTGGTGTAGAGCAGGAAGAGCAAGTCCTCGGACTCCATCGGCTCGGGTGGGCAATCGGCCGAGGCACCCTCCATCAGGTCGTGGTACCAGTGATCGCGACCCTCGACCATGTCGACCGGGTTGCCGCCGCGCCGCACGACGACCACGTTCTCGATCGACGGGGTTGCACCAAGCGCCTCGTCCGCGGCGGGCTTCAGCGGGAACACCTCACCACGCCGATAACCGCCATCGGCGGTAATCAGCATCTTCGCCTCGGCGTCGTTGATGCGATCGATCAGCGACTGAGAGGAGAACCCTCCGAACACCACGCTGTGCACCGCGCCGATTCGGGCGCAGGCGAGCATCGCGACCGCGGCCTCTGGGATCATCGGCAAGTAGATGTTGACCCGGTCACCCCGACCGACACCGAGCGACCGGAGGACGTTCGAGAATCTCGACACCTCGTCGAGCAGGTCGGAGTAGGAGATCGTGCGGGTGTCTCCCGGCTCACCTTCCCAGTGGATCGCCACCCGGTCGCCGAGGCCCGCTCGAACATGACGGTCGAGGCAGTTCTCGGCGACGTTGAGGCGACCTCCGTCGAACCAACGAGCGTTCGGCAGGTCCCAGGAGAGCACCGACTCGAACGGCACTTGCCAGTCGATCAACTCGCGGGCCTGACGGGCCCAGAACGCCTCCGGATCGGAATCAGCCTCGGCGGCGAGGCTCCCATCGCTGACGCGCGCGGCGGCAGCGAACTCAGCGGGGGGAGGAAACGTGCGGTTCTCGTTCGAGAACGAGTCGATCGCGTCGTGGCCTGTCGGTTGCTCGGTCATGTTCGCCTCCCGTTGGTCGCCCCCGACAATAGAGCACGCTCCGGGACGCCTCCCCGGCCGGTCAGGCGCGACCTCGCCACTCGGCGACGAGGAAGGCACCGAGTCCGCTCGGATCGGTAAGCGCCTCGGCCTCGGAGATCCGCGACCTCATCCGCAGCGCGGTCAGGTCGGGAGCGGAGGCGTGCTCCTCCCAGAACCGACGACCCTCGTCGACCAACCCGGTGATCCCGTGGAGTTCGAGCCACTGCGCCTGCGTTCGGAGCGCCTCTGGTTCGGGCAGTTGGTCGAGGGGGACCTCGCAGGTGATGTCCTGGCTCCCAGGTTCGCTGAGATAGTGACGGCCGCGCTCATGCCCGGCGTAGGTGCGTAACCACTCGCGCCAGGGCCTCGATGCGAGGCCCGCGGTGGTCGGCGCGAAGTAGTCGATGGCGACGAGCACGCCGTTGAGTCGTTCGATCGTGTCGCTGAGGAACGTCGCCGCGCGGTCGACGAGTGGCGCACGCGCGCCGAGCGCCGCATCGGCAGGCAACACGGCGGGCACCGGATCGAACGGGGCGGAGAGCACCTCATCTCCCTGCGCGTCGACGAACGCCTCTCGCCAGGCGCCATCGTGAACTGCGAGGCGAAACGGCAAGTTGTCGAGCAACTCGTTCATGAGCACCACACCCTCGAGGCGACCATCGGGGAGTTCGCCGCGTGATCTGATGCCTTCGGGATGCGAGCCTCGCTGACTCCCCGAGAGTTCCACAGCGACGTAGTCGAGAGCGTCGCGACAGTCCGGCTCAGCCGCGAGCACCGTCCGCGCGAGCGTGCCAGGACCAGCGCCCACCTCGTGCACCACGAGCGTGTCGGGTCGACCGAGGCGACGCCACTCGGCGTCCAGGAATCTGGCGATCACCGCTCCAAAGAGCGGACCTACCTCCGGGGAGGTGAGAAAGTCACCTCGTCGACCAGCCCGGCCACCGGAGGTATAGAACCCGCCGAGCCCATAGAGGGCCTCGGCCATGAAGGCCTCGAAGGGCATCGGCCCCGAGGCCATCGAATCAGAACCCGAGAGCGCCGGTCAGGTCGGGGAGGTCGGCGAAGCGGAGCACAAGACCCGGAAGGATGCCGAGCACCACCGTGCCACCAGCGGTGATCGCAAGGGCCAGCCGAATCGGCGGAGGCACCACGACCGGGCTGGTGTCGCCATCGGGGGCCGGAGCCATCCAGATCTGGCGCAGCACACGCATGTAGTAGGCGGCTGCGATCACGGTGTTGACCGCGGCGATCACAGCGAGGGCATAGGCCGCGGTCGAACCGGCGTCGATCAGGGCCCGGAACGACTGCAACTTCGCGATCCAGATACCGAGCGGCGGGATGCCGGCGAGGGAGGCGAGGAAGACCGTCATCAGCACACCGAGGCCAGGGGCGTAGCCCATCAAGCCGCCGAACGAGGAGATCTCGCCGCTGCGCGTCTTTCGCGCCACGGCCATGATCACGCAGAACGCGCCGAGGTTCGAGAAGGCGTAGATGAGCAGGTAGATCACCACGGCGCGCAAGGCCGACTCGGCGGCATCGGTGGCCATGACCGCGAGCGGCATGAGGATGAACCCACCCTGGCTCACCGAGGAGTAGGCGAGCATGCGGACGATGTTGGTCTGCCGCAGGGCGACGACATTGCCGATGGTCATCGTGAGGGCGGCCAGCACCCAGATGTAGGGCTCGTGCACCCCAGTCGCGCCGTACAAACCCAGGTAGAGCACGGTGAGCAGGGCGGTGAACCCAGCGGCCTTGGACGCCACTGACAGGAAGGCGGTCACCGGGGTGGGCGCCCCTTGATACGTGTCGGGAGCCCAGGTGTGGAAGGGCACCGCGGAAATCTTGAAGGCGAAGCCGGTGATTACGAGCACGACCGCGAGCACCTGCATGACGCTCGGATCGCCGATGGCGAGGGCAGCGCCAATCTCGGTCAACTTCGTCGTGCCGGTGGTGCCATACAGGAGGCTCATGCCGTAGAGGAGCACGCCTGAGGCGAAGACCCCGAGTAGGTAGTACTTCACGCCGGCTTCGTTCGACTTCGGGTCGCGCTTACGCCAAGCGGCCATCATGTAGGCCGGGATCGAGAGCAGTTCGAGGGCGACGAACACCGAGAGCAGGTCGCGGCTCGAGGCCATCATCACCATGCCGAGCACGCTGACCAGCAGGAGCACGTAGAACTCACCCTGGTAGTAGCCGCCCTCCTCGAGTTCGGTCTGGCTCATGAGCACCACGACGTAGCCGACGAGCAGGAAAAGGCCCTTCAGCACCAGCGCGTACTCATCGATCATGTAGCGGCCGTCGAAGATCGCGTCGCGGACATCGCCGCCGACTACGGCGAGGGTGACCACCGGAACGAAAGCGCCGAGGAGGACCATCCCGGACAGGGTGGCCATAGCCCACTTCTTCGATTCGTCGAGCCACAGGTCGATGAAGAGCACGAGGTTGATGCCAGCCACGAGTACGAGCTCGGGGGCGATCGCGTGCCAGTCGATCGTCGGGGCCTGCCAGGCCTGGGCCAAGAGGGCGGTGATCACGGGATGCCGGCTCCGACCCGCTCAACGAGGGCGGTAACCGCCGGGTCCATCACACCGAACATCAGCTGCGGGTAGACGCCGAACACGACGATCGCGATGAGGAACGGAGTCCAAGCGATCCATTCGATCGGGGTCACGTCGTGGATATCGGCGCCGTGGTGGTCGTCGGCCGCGGCGGCCCCAACCGAGTGTGTTCCGGCGAACTCGGGGTTTGGACGACCGAAAGCGGTGCGCTGGTAAAGCCACAGCAGGTAGGCGGCGGCGAGCACCGTTCCGAGCGCCGCGATCACCATGAGCGTGCGGTACAGGGTGACGTCGAGACCAAAGTTCGGGTTATACGCCGAGAGGATCGCCGGGAACTCGCCCCAGAACCCGGCGAGGCCGGGGAGGCCGAGCGAGGCCATGGCCGCGAAGCCGAGGATCCAGCCGAGGCGCGGCATCTGGATGAGCATTCCCGAGAGGCGGTTGATCTCGAGGGTGTGGTAGCGGTGCTTCACCGATCCAGCGAGGAAGAAGAGCATCCCGGTGATGAGACCGTGGGCGACCATGCCGAACAGGGCGGCGTTGATACCAAACTCGGTGAGCGTCGAGATGCCGAGCATGACAAATCCCATGTGCGCGACCGATGAGAAGGCGATGAGGCGCTTCATGTCGGTCTGAGCGAGGCATCCAAGCGCGCCGTAGATGATGCCGATCACCGCGAGGATGCCGATGACCGGCGCCCAGGCCTTCGCGCCCTGCGGGAGCATCGGGATCGCGATGCGGACGAAACCGTAGGTGCCGAGCTTCAGCAGGATGGCCGCCAGGATCACCGAGCCCTGCGTCGGCGCCTGGGTGTGTGCGTCGGGCAGCCAGGTATGGAACGGGAACATCGGCACCTTCACCGCAAAGCCGATGAACATGCCGGCGAAAATCCACACCTGCACATCGCGGTCGATCAGCGCGCCGGCCTCGGCGAGATGGTGGAAGGAGAACGACTCGGCCCCGGTCTGGAAAAACAGGGCGAGGAAGGCGACCAGCATCAACGCCGATCCGAACATCGTGTAGAGGAAGAACTTGAGCGAGGCGTACTGGCGATCTTCGCCTCCCCACACGCCGATCATGAAGTACATCGGCAGGAGGACCACCTCGAAGAAGACGAAGAAGAGGATGAGGTCCTGAGCGATGAAGGAGCCCGCCATACCGACCTGCAGCACGAGCATCAACATGATGAATGACTTCGGGTTCCCAGCGTCGGGCATGTTGTCCCACGTGTAGATCATGACGAGCAGGGTCACGGCCATCGACAGGACGTAGAGCGGCAAGCTGATGCCATCGAGGCCGATCGTGTAGTTCGAGTGGATGACGGTGATCCATTCGCTATCGACGAAGAACTGCAGTTTCTCGCTCTGGTCGAAGTCGAATCGGAGCAGCGTCCAGATGCCGACCGCGAGCGTCGCCGCTGAGGTGACGATGCCGATCTGCTTGTGGGCGCGCTCGTCCGAAGCCGGGACGAACATCATCAACGCGACGCCGACGAGTGGCAGGAACGTCCCGACGGTCAGAAGCCAGTTGTCGTTGGTGAGTGTCTGCATATCGAAGACCCTTCGGTTGCCTTAGATGTTGAGGAGGATGAGGAGGATCGCGCCGACGGTCGCCGCTCCGAAGAGCAGCGCGCCGTACTGATTGACACGACCGGATTGGATCGGTTGCAGGGCATGACCGGACTCACTCGCGACCACCCCGGAGGCCTTCACTGCCCCGTCGACCACACGCTGGTCGACGTTTCGGTAGACCCAGTCGCCCGCGGAGCGACCCGACTTGCCCACGCCGTTGACCACGCCATCGAGGATGTTCTGGTTCACCCAGTAGGCCGCCTTCGAGATCGGGTGGGCCACCGAACGGACGATGACGCGCTCGTAGAGATCGTCGAGGAAGTACTTGCGCACCAGCAGGGTGTGGATCCAACGCGCGGGGGCGAACCGTCGGGTCAGCCCGACGAACGGGTTGCGGCGCCCGCCAAACACTCCGAGGGAGAGCCAAGCGCTGATGCCAATTCCGAACGCGACCAGGATGATCGACGGCGCCGCCTTACCCCAGGAGAACTCCGCATGGTTGAGCTTCGGCGCGTAGCAGACGGTTCCCGGGGACGGGTCGGTGTAACCGCACCCCTCGGAGTAGCCCTCCTCGGCTCGCGGTAGCGCGGCGAGGCCGAGTGCCTCGGAGTGCCCCTCATCGGAGGCGTAGCCGTCGAGTTCGACCGCTGCCCCGCGGGGCTCCACCCAGTCGGTGAAGTAATGCGTTCCCACCGCCGGCGCGTTCAGGTAGCCAGAGCCGATCGCGAGGGCGGCCAAGATCACGAGCGGCGCGGTGATGCGCCACGGTGACTCATGCGGGCCGGCGTGCGCTCCGTGGTGGTCGTCGTGGTGGTGGTCGGCGCCGTGAGCGCCATGGTCCGCGTCGTGATCATCGTGATGCGCCGCGGTGTCGTGGGCTTCGTGCTCGTCGTGATGCTCCCCAGCAGCCGCCCCGCGGGCCGTGCCGAAGAAGGTCAGGTAGGTGGCACGGGTCATATACGCCGCGGTCATCGCAGCACCCACCAGACCGACGTAATAGAAGAACGTGTACCCGTTGTTGTGGGCGTTGTCGATGATCTCGTCCTTCGAGAAGAAGCCCGAGAAGAACGGGACACCGCACAGCGCCGCCGTCGAGATCATCCACGACCCGGCGGTGATCGGCATCTTGCGCCACAGCCCGCCCATGTCCTTCTTCATGTCGAAGGAGTGGTGAGAGCCCGAGTGGCTGATTGAGCCGGCGGCGAGGAACAGACAGCACTTGAAGAAGGCGTGCGTAAAGATGTGGAACACGGCGGGCAGCCAGGCGCCCACCCCGAGCCCAAGCATCATGTAGCCGAGCTGAGACACCGTCGAGTAGGCCAACACCTTCTTGATGTCGTTCTGCACGAAGGCCAACGCCGCGGCGATGACGATCGTGATCGCCCCGATCACGGCGATCAGGTTCACGTTCGTGCCGCCGATATCGAAGCCGGTGTAGAAGACCGGGTACAGGCGGGCCACCAAGAAGACGCCAGCGACCACCATCGTCGAGGAGTGCAGCAGCGACGACACCGGGGTCGGTCCGGCCATCGCGTCGGGGAGCCAGGTGTGGAGCGGGAACTGACCCGACTTGCCAATGCAGGCGATAAACAGCGCCACCGCGCCCCAGAAGAGCACGCTGGTGGAGGCCTCACCCGACATCGCCCAACCGGAGATCGCCTGGATCGAGAAGCCGTTGGAACCATTCTCGACCGCCCACTGGTTCGCGCCGAAGAAGATCACGGCGGTGCCGACGAGCAGCCCCATGTCGCCCACCCGGACGGTGAAGAAGGCCTTCAGCGCTGCGCGCGAGTTCGCCTCCTCCTCCCACCAGTGACCGATGAGCATGAACGAGCAGAGACCCATGATCTCCCAGCCGAGAATCAGCTGGATCATGTTCTCGGCCAAGACCATGACGAGCATGCCCGCCGAGAACAGGGTCAACGCCGCGAAGAAGTGCGTATACCGACGATCACCAGCGACGTACTCGGTCGAGAAGATCTGCACGAGGAGCGAGATGAACGCGACGAGCAGCAACAACATCACGGCGAGGCCGTCGATGTGCTGACCAAGGCCGAACTCGAGGCCCCCCGACTGCCACCAGGTCCACGACCGGATCACGGGCTCCACATACGCCTCGCCACCGTGGCCACCCTCGGTGGCCGTCGGGAACACGCTTCGGGCGAACCCGAACACCCCGCCAAGCGCGTGCTCTCCGGAGCCCTCGTCGACCGAACCGACCCGCTGGATCCACTGCACCGTGGCTCCGATCGCAATTGCGAGCGAGAGGGCCATCGAGGCGATGCCCACCTCGCTGCCACCCTTCGGCAGGCGCCGGCCGAAGCCGATGATGATCGCGAAGCCGATCGCCGGGATCAGCGGAATGAGGAAGGCGTTCTCAAGGAACCAGCCCGTTGAGGCGGAGGCGGCGAGCATCATCCGCGCATCTCCGAGAGTTCATCGAGGGCGATCGATCGACGGTTGCGGTAGATCATGAGCACCATCGCCAGACCGACGCCGACCTCGGCGGCCGCGACGGCGATCACGTAGAGGGCGAACACGTGCCCCTCGGCGGAGTCGTTCATCAACGCGAACGCGATCAAGTTGATGTTGACCGCGTTCAGGATCAGCTCGATCGACATGAGAACCATCACGGCGTTGCGCCGCGCGATCACCCCGAACACGCCGATCGAGAACAGCACGGCTCCGAGCAGCAAGAAGTTGGCCGCGTACACCGGGATCAGTCCTTCCGCGCCAGGACGATGGCGCCGATCGCGGCGGCGAGCAAGACGAACGAAAGCGCGAGGAACGGGACGAGTCCCTCGCGGAGGAACACATCGCTGAGGGCGGTCGTCGGCATCGGCTGAGCCGGCTCCTCGATGATCGACGAGCCGAACTCGTCGATGATCGCCCACACCATCACGGCGAGGAGGAGCGCAGCGACCGGGATGCCGATCCCCCATCCACGGTTGTTCAGGTCGGACTCGGCGCCAATGGTGGCGCGGGTGAGCATGATGCCGAAGAGGAAGAGGACCATCACGGCCCCGATGTAGACCATCACTTGCGAGACCGCGACGAACTCAGCGGCGGCGAGGATGTATTGGGCGGCCACCCCACCGAGCACCA
>Ga0255777_10005568_pt1 | contig 10118 bp, 9 predicted proteins | sample 101ome_15_FD_179975 | JGI IMG/M metagenome (GOLD analysis project Ga0255777, IMG submission 179975) | Coastal salt marsh microbial communities from the Groves Creek Marsh, Skidaway Island, Georgia - 101402AT metaG (version 2) | ecosystem: Environmental > Aquatic > Marine > Intertidal zone > Salt...
CTTTAAAAATATCAATCCATGGATTTTTTTCAATATCAATATAATCACCTAAGCCAGGAGTTTCTTGATGTTTAATTACTCTTGTCGTTATGATTTCACTTTGTTTATTGATTGCTACCAATAAAAAAATATCCCCGGAGTATCCATCAGGCGCTCTTGTTTCTAAAATGATTGCATTAAGCTTATCACCATCTTTGACTCGATAAGCTTTAATTGGTTTTTTATTATCTAGAAGTGAATTAGGTTTAATTTCTAAAAAGTCCTGCTCGACATCATTATCATGCTCAACACTCTCAATTAAACTTAATAACATCTCTCTTTTTGCTTCCGCCTCACTTTTTAGAATCACCGGGTTGGTTTTTTCATAGAAAACTCCTAGAACTAATGCAAAGACTAGTCCAAAAATCAGCATCACTAAAATTGTTTGCAATACAATTTTTTGATTATGAAAAAAATTAGTCATGACCAAACACCTTTGGTTGGCTAAGTTTGTCAATGAGAGGGACACAAATATTCATAAAGATCACAGCGAAAGCGATACCCTCTGGATAGCCACCAAAAATACGAATTAAATAAACGAGCATTGCAACCATAAATGCAAAAAATATTTTTCCTTTCGGCGTTGTTGGTCCGCTTACTGGATCAGTAATAATAAAGAATGCTGCTAAAAAAGTACCACCATTGAGAAGATGATAATAGAAAGGTGCAAAGTTATTTGGATTGGCTAAACTAAATAAAGATGCAATTAAAAATAGGGTTAAAAGGTAAGTAAGCGGGAGATGCCAGGTAATAATTTTTTTATAAATTAAAAATAAACCACCTAATAGATAGGCAACACCCACCCAAATTAAGGGGTTAGCTTTAATGATGGGCTCAGCTAAAATTTGATCAATATTTTTATTTAATAGCAGTTCAGTTTTAAGATAATCAAGCGGAGTTGCTGAAGCGATTGCATCATAGTTGCTCATACCAAAGAAAAATAGTTTAAGCTGCTCATCAAAACTTAAGGATGAGTAGGCTGAAGGCCATTTTGTCATAATGGCTGGAAAGCTTATTAATAAAATGGCATAGCCAACCATAGCTGGGTTGAATAAATTCGAACCCAGCCCACCATAAAAATGTTTTGCAAAGATAATAGAAAAAAGCGAACCTATAACGATGATCCACCAAGGTGCAATCGATGGAATGGATAAAGCTAATAGCCATCCAGTGACTATAGCACTGTAATCTGTTAGAAAAGGCTTAACGGGGTAGTTTCTGGCTTTAAGAATTAAATATTCTGCAATGAGGACTGTGATGCTTGCGGTTATGATATTAAATAAAATGCCATAACCAAATAAAAAACAATGGACCATTATTCCTGGTATTAGAGCTACCAAAACTAAAAACATGATAAAGGATACGGATGTTGTATCTTGGACAAAAGGCGATTGATTACTAATCATAGACTCTCTCCACCTTCTTTATTGACTCGTTGCATAGCTTCTTGAATCGCTTTTCTTTTTTCTTCAACTAATTTAGATTTTTCGTCTGATGAAGTTTGAGCTCGTCTTTGCGCGTTTCTCTCAGCCCTTTCTATTTTTTCACGCTCTAGCCTGGCTAACCTAAACTCATTTCTTTCTCGTGCGATATTTGCTTCTTCTTGATGCTGTCTTTCTTCGATGATTTCACTTTTTGCAAAACGGTAATATTGCACTAATGGAATATTGCTTGGGCAAACATAGGAACAACATCCACACTCAATACAATCAAAGAGATTATATTCCTCAACTTTATCGAGTTGTTTGGACTTACTAAACCAAAAAAGTTCTTGCGGTTGTAACTCAACAGGGCATGCCTCAGCACATCTTGTGCACCTTATACATGGAAGCACAGGCGCATCATTTTTTAGCATTTTAGGTTCCGCACTTATAATACAATTCATCGCTTTAGTGACTGGAACTTGAATTGATGGCAGGGCGAAGCCCATCATGGGGCCACCCATGATAAAGGTCTGATTGTTTATTTTTTGACCACCAGCATCAATAATTATTTCTTCTAATGGTGTACCAAACAAAACTTCATAATTTCTTGGTTTTTTGATATTGCCAGTGATCGTGATAATCCTAGAGAGCGAAGGCTCACCAAATTCTAGGAAACGATAAATCGCTACAATGGTTGCTACATTAAACATTTGAATACCTAGTTCACTAGACCTAGTATTTTTAGGAATCTTAATGCCTTTGGTAAGGTAAATTAACCTCTTTGCGTCACCACTGGGATAGATGGTGGGGACTATTTTTAAGCTAATATTTTTTTCATGGATTATCGCTTTTTTTATTTTTTCAATAGCCTCAACTTTATTATCCTCAATTGAGATAATACTTTCTTCAAATTCGAGAAAATCATGAAGCAAATTAATACCCTTGATCAGCTCATCGATTCTTTCACGCATCAACATATCATCGCAAGTGATATAAGGCTCGCACTCTGCAGCGTTGATGATTAATGTTGTTAATTTAGCGCCATGATCTTTTTTTGTTAATTTAAGATGACTTGGAAATGTTGCTCCTCCAAGCCCAACAATTCCTGATGAAATAAGTAATTCAACTGTTTTTTGATAACCTAATTTTTTCCAATCAATGGGTTTTTTATCAACCCATATATCTTTACCATCTGTTTTAATGACGACACAGAAATCAGGCAAACCGGAGGGGTGGGGAATAGGTAATTTTTCAATAGATTCTATATGTCCAGAGGTTGGTGCATGAATTGCAGCGGAGACATTTCCATCTGCATTTGCTATTAGCTGACCTTTTAGAACATAATCACCTATATTGACATTTATTTTTGCAAGCCTGCCAATGTGTTGCCTGAGAGGTAGGATTATTTTTTTAGGAATACCAAATTTTTTAATTCTTTCGATTGTAGAAATCGCTTTATGAGTTTCTGCCTGAATACCACCATTAAACTTAAAAATATTTTCAAAAAGTTTCAAGGAGTTGCCCTTTCATCAACTTTTAATTTATGAACGGGATATTTCCATTTCCAGTTCTCTGTTGTTTCTTTGATTGGAACCATATCAATACAATCAACAGGGCAGGGAGGAAGACATAACTCGCAACCCGTACATTCCTTTTCAATTATGGTGTGCATATGTTTGGCAGAACCTAAAATGGCATCGACTGGACAAGCTTGAATGCATAGGGTGCAACCAATACATGTTTTTTCATCGATAATAGCTACTGATTTAGGTTTAGGTACCCCATGTTCCTGGTTAAGTGGCTTATAATCAACACCTAACAAGTCAGCCAATTTATGAATTCCGTCATCACCACCAGGGGGGCATTGATTAATATCAGCCTCACCATTAGCAATTGCCGTAGCATAGGGTTTGCAACCTGGGTAGCCACATTGACCACATTGAGTCTGAGGAAGAATCGAATCAATTTTTTCAATAATTGGATCACCATCAACTTTGAATTTAATAGCTGAGATACCTAGTGCAACGCCAATAATGAGGGATAAAAAAATAATGACACCGACGGTAATTAGCATTATCGATCTAACCCCACAAATCCCATAAAGGCTAAACTCATAATCGCTGCGGTAGTCATTGCAATTGCCGAGCCTTGAAAGGGTTTTGGAATATCGGCCCCCTCAAGCCGCTCCCTAGTTGATGCAAAAAGAATTAATACCAACGAAAAGCCAAGGGCCCCACCAAAGCCAAAAAAGGCTGATTCAATTAATGTATGACTTGCCTGTGCGTTTAACAAAGGAATACCTAAAACGGCACAGTTGGTAGTGATTAAGGGAAGAAAAATACCAAGCATTTTGTATAAAAATGGAAAATGTTTTTCCATAAGCATTTCTGTGAATTGAACTACTGCTGCAATTACAACAATGAATGTGATTGTTCTAAGGTAAATAAGATTATTGGGTTCAAGTAAATAATGATTAATTCCCCAGCTGGTCATTGATCCAATTGTAAGGACAAACGCTGTAGCTGCGGACATGCTTATGGAGGTTTCCAGTTTTTTTGATACGCCCATAAACGGACATAGTCCCAAAATTTTGGTTAAAACAATATTGTTGACTAGAACAGTACTTAAAATTATGAGTAAATAATTATTTATCATATGAATAAATTATAATTTATTTAGGCCTCTTAAGCTTTAATATGGGCTAAAAATGATGCATAATATAACAAAAATTATATATAAATAAAAAGAATATAAAATTATTTTTATATAATAATTAATTATAATGGATTTAAGATAATAAATGTTTAAAGGAAGTATTGCTGCCCTAGTTACCCCCATGAATGATGATGGCTCTATTGATTTTAAGAGCTTCCTTAATCTGCTGGAATTTCATATTGATAACTCATCAGATGGTGTAGTTTTGGTAGGAACAACAGGGGAAGCTCCAACAATTGATTTTGATGAGCATATTAAGCTTATTGAAGAGGGTGTAAAGTTTATAAGGGGACGCATTCCTGTTATCGCTGGAACTGGCGCTAATTCTACAAAAGAAGCTATCTACTTGACTGCTAAAGCGAAGGAACTTGGTGCTGATGCTTGCTTATTAGTTACACCATATTACAATAGGCCTAATCAGAATGGCTTATATCATCACTATAAAGCCATTAATGATGCTGTTTCAATACCTCAGATTTTATACAATGTACCATGCAGAACTGGCTGTGATTTATATAATGAAACTATCATTCAATTAAGCCATCTTAAAAATATAATAGGTGTTAAGGACGCTACTGGAGATTTATCAAGAATAAAAAGTTTGTTAGGAAATGTCGATGATCAGTTCTTGCTTATTAGTGGCGATGATAATACATTTTTAGACTTCATTGATATTGGGGGGCATGGAGTGATTTCAGTCACGGCTAATATAGTTCCAAATAAAATTCATCAAATTTGTAAATTAATTCATGATAATAAAATCGATGAAGCAAAAAAAATGAATCATGATATCAATGAATTACATCGTCTTATGTTTATAGAGCCAAATCCAATTCCTGTAAAATGGGCTCTAGCTTATATGGGTAAAATCAAGCCATTTATTCGATTACCTTTGGTTGAGTTAGAGCAAAAATATCATAAGCAACTAATACATTGTTTAGAACATGTTTTGTAAAAAAAATTATTTCCTTTTTTTATCAATCTTTTTTTTAATTTCTTGCTCTACAACTGAGGAATTCATAGACGATATTACAGCTCCTGATTATGTTAACTCTTCTAAAGCAAAACGTTTAGAAGTGCCTCCTGATCTTTCGGAACTTGAGTCTAATGATAGCTATAACGTGCCTGGCGAGGCAAAGTCCTATAGAGATTATCTTGAGAGAGAAAAACAATTAACTCAAGGTATTAATAATTCAAACAAAAAAAAGGTTATTGAAAATCCTGAAGGCATGAAAATTGTTAAATCAGGAAATTTGCGCTGGCTTATTGTGGAAAAAGAACCAGACCTTATTTGGCCTCATGTAAAAGATTTTTGGGAAGATTTGGGTTTTAGAGTTCTTGTCGCAAATAAAAGATCAGGAATAATCGAAACCGAATGGATGGATACAGATGATATTAAGCTTGAAAATAAAAATGAAGGAGCTATTTCTACAATTGATAAATGGTTAGATTCTTTATCTGGATTTGCCGACAAAAGGAAGTTTAGAACTAGAGTTGAAATTGGGGAGTTAGGAACAACAGAGATATATATTTCACAAAGGTCAGCTGCTGCAGCTGCAGATCAACACTCAAGAATTCTTAAGGAAAGAAATGCTGATTACAATGTTAGTACTATATATAAAATTGAAGAATATAAATCAGATGATGATTCAAATAACAAAAAGGTTGAGATATCAGAGCAAAGAGAAATTGATGATTATGAAATAGATTCTGAATTACTTACAAGATTAATGATTAAACTTGGAGCAGGTGATTTGGATGCAAAAGAAAAAGTAAATAATCCAGAACAAATAATCAAGGCAGAGCTTATTGATCAGGACGGAGAAATCTATATAAAAATGAATGATCCTTATGAAAGGTCATGGCGAAGACTTGGATTAGCCCTAGATATTATTGGTTTTGCCACCGAAGATAAGGATCGTAGTGAGGGGATATATTATGTCAGGTATAGCGATATTGAATTACCGAAAGATACTCAAGATGATGATAATGGAATTATAGATAGCTTAATTTTTTGGGGAGATGATGAAGAAAATGAGGATGACAAACAAAGCTATGAAAAAAATAATATAAAAGAATTTGATGAAGAAAAGGAAGAAATTATAAAAGATAAAAAATATACAGGTATTGAAACTCCAGAAATCAAAACTTTAGATGAGGATTATATTGAAGAAGAGAATGAAAATGAAATTAATCTTGTAAAAGAGGAGGAGACATGGGTAACAAGTTTATGGCCTTCTTGGGGTGATGAGGATGATTCAGATATTTTGCCAGAAAACGAGAAAAGATACAGGGTCAGAATTAAGCCATCAGGAGATTCTAATTCAATAGTCTTTTTAGATTATCCTAGTGGCAAAAAAAATAATTCTAAAGATGCCAATCGTATATTGAAAATAATTAATGAATATCTAAAGTAATGAAATTTTGCTCCCTAGGAAGTGGCAGTTCAGGAAATAGTTATTTGGTCTCAAAAAACAAAACAAGCATTCTTGTTGATTGTGGCTTTTCTGTAAGTGAATTGGAAGGTAGAATGGCTCAAAGGGAAATAAAACCAACAGAAGTTACAGCGATTTTTTTAACCCATGAGCATGATGATCATAGTAAAGGTATTTTTGCCCTAGCTGAGAAATACAATAAACCAATCTATTTAACTTATGGCACTTTAAAAATGTGCCAAAAAAGAATTAAAAAATCATATAACTTAAATATAAATATTATTTCTCCCTTAGATACTTTGGAGCTAAATGATTTTATAATCTCCATAATTCCTGTTCCACATGATGCAAGAGAACCTGTTCAGTTTAAGTTTGAATCAGAAAAAACTACTTTAGCAATTATTACTGATCTAGGTTTTGGAAACAAAGAGCTAATAAATTCAATTAAGCAGATAAATGCTTTAATTTTAGAAAGTAATCATGATGAGAATTTATTACATAAATCAAGGTATCCAAAAAATTTAAAGGATAGAATTCGGAGCAATTATGGTCATTTGAGCAACGAAGAGTCATTGGAAATTCTTAAAAAATTAAATTTAGATAACTTAAAATGGCTTGGAGCCGCCCACCTTAGTAAAGAAAATAATTCTCCAGAGTTAGTAAAAGATGCTTGGAAGAAAGTATTTGAGGATAAGATAAATATTATCGATCCTGATTTAGGCATGCCTTGGGTAAGTATCTAATATAAAATATTTTTTATTACTCATAATATTAGATTGTTAGGCTAGAATTTAGTTATGTATTATTTTTTTCGAAGAATATTATTTCTTTTTGATCCTGAAATTGTTCATTATTTTGTTTTTGGCATACTTAAATTACTTAATTTTATTGGTTTATTAAATCTTTTTAAAAACCCAAAAAAAGATATTAAGCATGTATTCGGTTTGAATTTCAAAAATAGTATCGGCGTGGCAGCAGGATTAGATAAAAATGGTGAATATATTGAAATTTTAGACAAGTTTGGTTTTGGTTTTATTGAAATAGGAACAGTTACACCTAGACCGCAAAAGGGTAATTCTAAACCAAGACTATTTAGAGTTGTGGAACAAGATGCTTTAATAAATAGATTTGGGTTTAATAATGAAGGTATTGATAAAGTTTTAGAAAATGTAAAAGAATCAAATTATTCTGCAATTTTGGGCATCAATATTGGAAAAAATTTTGATACCGAAATTATTCATGCAGTAGATGATTATTTAATATGTTTTAGAAAAGCATACAAAATTGCAGACTATATTAGCGTTAACATTTCATCTCCAAATACAAAAAATTTAAGAGATTTGCAGTCAGAAGACCATTTAAATTTACTTATTAAAAATCTCAAGGCTGAGCAAAGCAAATTAAAGAAACTGCATCAAAAATATACACCTTTTTTAGTTAAGATCTCACCTGATCTCGAACCTATTAATCTTGATGTCATTTGTAAAATTTTGATTGAAAATAATGTTGATGGAATTATTGCAACTAATACAACAATTGATAGGCAAGATATTCTGTCATCAAAGTATTTTCAAGAACCAGGCGGTTTATCTGGGAAGCCTTTAAAAAATAAATCTACCTCGGTACTTAAATACATTTCTAAGAAACTCCAAGGTAAGGTAAGAATTATTGGTGTAGGAGGTATATCAAGCTATGAAGATGCAAAAGAAAAATTTGATAGTGGAGCTGATTTAATACAAATATATACAGGGCTAATTTATAAAGGCCTTGGCTTGATAGATGAAATATATCGAGGCATTCAGCAAGAGAAATAAATCATTACCCTTTTTGTTCTCATATAGGCGCTGCCCCTATGCGATGAGAGCAAGAATGGTATTAATTTATGCAAATATTGATTTCGAGCTTATTGAGATATCACTTAAAAGCAAGCCACCCGAAATGCTTAATTTTAGTCCAAAAGGTACTGTTCCAGTTTTGATTATAGATGAGCAAATAATTGATGAGAGCATGGATATTATTGATTGGGCTCTTTATCAGAACCCTAATATTGAAATTAATACGCAAAGACCCCTAGAAAAACAAATGGCACAAGAAATCATCAAGGAAAATGATACAAGCTTCAAAAAAGCTTTGGATGCATATAAATATTCAATTCATTACCCAGAAAAAAATATAGATCAGCTATTTAAGGAAACTACTATTTTTCTTGATTTCTTAGAAGCTAAACTTTCAAGAACAGATTTTTTAGTAAATAATCATCTTACTTTCGCAGATATTGCTGTCTTTCCTTTTGTAAGACAACTGGTTAATGTTAATAAGGAAAGATTTCTTAAATTGAATTTAAAGGGGGTTGAGAAATGGCTAGATACTTTAATTGACTCTGATTTATTTAAAAATGCAATGATAAAGCCAGGCTAGACTGTAAGCTTTTCTGTGCTTTTATAGTTTAGAACTATTTTTTCGTTATCATCAATATCGATCTCTACTTCCCCACCATTAACTAATTTACCAAAGAGTAGCTCATCTGCTAATGCTTTTCTAATTGTATCTTGGATAAGTCGGGCCATTGGTCTAGCACCCATTTGAGGGTCAAAACCTTTTTTACCAAGGAATTTTTTAAGTTTTGGAGTAAAAGTGGCATCCACTTTTTTATCATGTAATTGATTTTCTAATTGAATTAAAAATTTATCTACAACTTTTAAAATAATTTGATTATCAAGGGGCGCAAAAGAAACAATAGCATCTAATCTATTTCTAAATTCAGGCGTAAATATTTTTTTAATTTCAATTTGCTCATCACCAATTTCTCTATGATCAGTAAATCCAAATGTTGATTTTGAAAGTGTTTCAGCCCCTGCATTGGTCGTCATGATGATAGTTATATTTCTGAAGTCCGTCTTTCTGCCATTGCTATCCGTAAGATTCCCATTATCCATTACTTGAAGCAATATATTGAATACGTCAGGATGTGCTTTTTCAATCTCATCTAATAAAAGAACGGCGTGAGGATTTTTATTAATGCTTTCAGTTAATATACCACCTTGATCAAAGCCTACATATCCTGGCGGGGCACCAATTAATTTAGAGACTGAGTGTCTTTCCATGTATTCACTCATATCAATTCTTATTAATTCAATTCCAAGCACATAAGCTAATTGTCTAGCCACCTCAGTTTTCCCAACACCTGTTGGACCGCTGAATAAAAAGCTTCCAATCGGTTTATTATCTGTTCCTAGACCGCTTCTTGCCATTTTTACAGCAGACGAGAGGCTTTCAATAGCTTTATCTTGACCAAAGACAATTGCTTTAAGATCCCTTTCAAGATTTTTAAGAGCACTTCTATCGTCTTTGTTGATATTGTTTGAAGGAATTCTGGCAATTTTAGAAATTACTTCTTCGATTTCTTTTGTACCAATTAATTTTTTTTGTTTATTCTTTGGTAATATTTTTTGTGCAGCCCCTGCCTCATCTATAACATCGATCGCTTTATCAGGTAATTTTTTAT
>Ga0255777_10005569_pt1 | contig 10116 bp, 11 predicted proteins | sample 101ome_15_FD_179975 | JGI IMG/M metagenome (GOLD analysis project Ga0255777, IMG submission 179975) | Coastal salt marsh microbial communities from the Groves Creek Marsh, Skidaway Island, Georgia - 101402AT metaG (version 2) | ecosystem: Environmental > Aquatic > Marine > Intertidal zone >...
TGGACAAGAAATTGATAGAAAAAAAATTATAAGAAACGCTAAGCGCCTAGGTGTTAAAAAAATAATTATTGAAGATCTAAAGAATATTTTTGTTAAAGACTACGTCTTTCCCATGATAAGGGCACACGCGGTTTATGAAGGAGTTTATTTACTTGGAACATCGATAGCTAGACCTTTAATTGCTAAAAGACAGGTTGAAATTGCAAAAAAATTTAAAGCTTATGCTGTATCACACGGAGCTACTGGAAAAGGAAATGACCAAGTAAGGTTTGAGCTTGGTTATGCTTTTTTTGGAGGTAAAAAAATTAAAACCATTGCTCCATGGAGAGAATGGAAATTACAATCAAGAGCAGATTTAATAAAATATGCAAAGAAAAATAATATTCCAATACCTAAAGATAAAAAGGGTGCGCCACCTTTTTCTATAGATGATAATATTTTTCATACTTCAACTGAGGGAAAGGTTTTAGAAAACCCAAAAAATTCAGCTCCAGAATTTATTTTTCAAAGAACTATATCTCCAGAAAAAGCTCCAAACAAAAAAACAAAAGTAAGAATTACTTTTAAAAATAGTGATCCTGTAGCTGTTAATGGAAAAAAATTAAAACCAGAACAAATCTTAGAGAAATTAAATATACTCGCTGGAAAAAATGGTATCGGAAGAGTTGATCTTGTTGAAAATCGTTTCATCGGCATCAAGTCACGAGGAGTTTATGAAACACCTGGAGGGACTTTATTATACGCGGCTCACAGAGCAATTGAGTCTGTAACTTTAGATAAAAAAACAGCGCACGACAAAGAAAGAGTAATGCCTGAATATGCTGAGTTAGTTTACAATGGATATTGGTTTTCTAAAAAAAGAATAAAACTTCAAAAGATAATTGATAAAAATAAAAGTAAGGTCTCTGGAGATATAGTTCTTGGATTGTATAAGGGGAACATTACAATTCTTTCAAGAAGAACAAAAAATAAAGCTTACTCGATGAAAAAAGTTTCATTTGAAGAAAATAAAACTTTTAATAAGAAAAAAGTTGAGAGTTTTATAAATTACCATTCAAAACAGTTAAATAAATCCTAATAATCTGTTAAGATTATTTTGATGAGCAATACGATTCGAAATATTCAGCTTACCGCAGTTTTTATTCTTTTAATATCTACAGTCATAGCTTTTATCATTGAAATGAAAACAATGTATGACAACCAGACTATAACCTTAGCTGACTTGCTTTTAATGTTTATTTATATTGAAGTTATCGGCTTAGTAAAATCGTATTGGGAAACTCGAGCTGTACGAATAACTTATCCATTAGTTATAGCAATAACAGCACTTGCTAGATTTATAATTTTACAAGATAAAGAAAGTGATCCTACAAATTTAATTTATATTTCGTTAGCTATTTTAATTGTAGCTATCTCGACGGTGATAATTAAGTTTAGAAATAGTAAATATCTGAAGATTGATAATTCTAGATCTGGGAAGCTTTAAAACACTCAAGAGTATTCTTTAATAAACAAGCTATCGTCATCGGACCCACTCCTCCTGGTACAGGTGTAATTGCTTTAGCGATATCTTTAACTTGATCAAACTCAACGTCGCCAACAATTTTATCATTAAGTTTATTAATGCCAACATCAATAACTATTGCATCTTTTTTAACCCAATCCTTTTTAACTAAGTTTGGAACACCTACTGCAGCAACTAATATATCTGCTTTCAAACATTCTTGCTGAAGATTTTTAGTTTTGGAATGAACAATGGTTACAGTGCAATTTTCTTTTAAAAGTAATTGCGCCATAGGTTTTCCATTAAGATTTGATCTGCCAATAATCACAGCATGTTTACCGCTTAAATCTTTTTCCACTTTTTTTATTAGCATCAAACATCCCATTGGAGTACATGGAACTAAACCTTGATAACCAGAAGACAAATTACCAACATTGACTGGATTAAAACCATCTACATCTTTAGATGGATGTATTGCATTAATAATTTTTTCTTTGTCGATTTGTTTTGGTAAGGGGAGCTGAACTAAAATACCTGAAATATTTTGATCGTTATTTAATTCTTTAATTTTATCAAGTATTTCTTTTTCAGTAACGTCATCTGAGTATTTAATTACATTAGAATTCATTCCCACTTCTTTTGAATTTTTTTCTTTATTTTTTACGTAAATTTGGCTTGGAGCGTAATTTCCAATAAGTATAACTGTTAAGCCAGGTACTTTATTTTTAGATTCTTTTATTTCTAAAATTTCTTTTTTGATTTCTTCCCTTAATAATTCAGCTTCTTTTTTTCCATCAATGATCATCGTTAAAATAAACTTGGTGCAAACATTTCAAAAACTAAATTTCTAATAAACATCAATGCTAAAATTAGAATTATTGGAGAAATATCTATTGAACCTAAATTTGGAAGAAACCTTCTTATATAATTCAGGGGTGGCGCGGTTAACTTATAGGAAACATCTAATAAAGAATAAACAAATCTATTACTTGTGTTTAAAACGTTGAAAGCAACTAACCAGCTAATAATAACGTTAATTATTAAAATCCATATATAAAGACTGATTACGTTATCAAAAAGTATTAAAACAGATTTCATTAATTTTTCTCCACATAAATTGATGTGCTTGGAAAAGCGAATGAAGCTTTATTTTTTTCTACAATTGATTTTATTTCAATCGCTAAAGTGTCTTTTACTTGCATCCATTCCAAATATTTATTCGTTTTAGTGAAACAAATTAATCTTATGTCAATCGAGCTGGCTGCAAATTGATCTATATTAACAGTTAAAAAAGTATCTCCATCGGTAGAGAAATCTTTATTATTTTTAATATAATTTTCTATTTGTTCTTTTATGTCGGATAGTTGTTTGCTAGTGGTTCTATATTCTAAACCTATCAACCAATTAATTCTTCTGTTAGTTGTTTGAGAGTTATTAATTACTGCTTTTTCCGCAAACTGAAAATTAGGTATAGTTGCTAAGGACTTATCAAATCTCCTAACTACTGTTGATCTAAAACCTATAGACTCTACTGTGCCTTCTATAACTCCGTCTACATAAATCCAGTCTCCAACTTGAAATCTTCTTTCAACTAAAACTAAAATTCCTGAGATTAAATTTTTAAATAAATCCTGAGCTCCAAGTGCAACTGCAACACCAAAAAGTCCTAGACCTGCAATAATCGGTCCAATTTTTATACCCCATAACTCTAATACTGCTGCAATACCTAAAATAAAAATTAAAACTTTAATTGCCTTTATTATCCAGTTTAATAAGTCTCTAGAAAGCAAATCTCCAACTGACCGTATTACTACTGAAAGCGGTGCGATTATTTGGTGAAAAGTCCAAAATATAAGTATAGTAATTAAGGACCTGTTTACTGTTTCTAAAAATTCAGCTGCCTGCGTTTCTATAGTTAAGTAACTTGTTGAAACAAAAAATCCTAAAACGATGGGAAAAAATTTAGCTGGTCCTTCCATGGATAGAACAAGCGAGTTATCAAAATTATTTGAAGATTTTGAGACATAGTTTTCAAGTCGTTTAACAACAAATTTTGAAAAAATTCCTCTTAAGAATAGAAAAAATAAAAATATAACAACAGCTATAATTATTTCTGAAATATTTACTCCAGAAATTCCTTTAGTCCAAACATCAAAAAATAAATCTTTAAAATTTTGTAAAACTTCCATTTAAGATCCCAATTTTATAATTTCTTCACCTGGTTCGAATACTTCTAAATTTTTCCACCCTAATTGCTTGAATACATTCAAAACTTTTTCACTTATACATAATACTCTTGAGCCTGTCATTAAGCCATTCAAGGTGTATTTTTTTACTAATTCTACAAAGCTTTCTGCGCTTCTTTTAGAATAAACAAAAATTATGTCGGGAGGATGATTGTTTAGGATTTTTTCATTTTCATTATTAAGATCGATAATTTTTTCAGAAGAATAATTAATTACTTTATCGATGAAATATCCTTCCCTCTTTAAATCTATATCTAAATCAGTAGCAATATAGTCTCCACAAAAATAAGCAATTTTTTTTCTCTTATCGAAGTCAGAATTTAAAATGATATTTTTTAAAGCATTTACATTACCTCCGGCGGAAATAGTATTAGAGTAACCTTTTTGCCTAACTATTTTTTCTGTTATGGAACCTACACAAAAACAAAGTTTTTTTTTATCTTCATTCAGTAATTTTAAATTTCTAATCGCATTTGCACTTGTAAATATAAAAGCATCGTAATTTTTTGCATCACATTTCTGATTTGTAACAGGTTTAACTTGTAAGGTTGGTATATGAATAATTTTATGACCTAGTGAGAACAATTTTCCCATCAAATCTTCCGCATCAATTAAAGGTCGAGTAATTAAAATATTCATTTTTTTTTAAATTTATCTCCAGCTTTTAATAGAATCTCTTCGCCAACTTTTTTTCCTATTGATATTGCTTCGTTCAAATTTCCAGTAGTTTCATATTCAAAACTCTCATCGCCTATATCAGAAAACAATTGAGCTCTTAATGTAATCTTATTATTTTTAATTATAGCTAAACCTCCAATAGCGGTCTCACAATCTCCTCCTATTGTTTTTAATAGTGATCTCTCGGCTTTTGCACAAAGCTCTGTCTCGTTATGATTAATCTTTTTCAAAATATTTTTAATATTATCATTATCCTTTTTACATTGAACCGCTATTACTCCTTGACCTACAGCTGGCAAAACTTGATTTGTTTCAAATGTTAAAGCTATTTTGTTCTCAAAATTTAAGGACTTTAAACCTGCGGCAGCTAAAATTATACCGTCTAGTTCATTTTCATCTATTTTTCTTATTCTGGTATCAATATTCCCTCGAATATTTTTAATCGTAATTTTTTTACTAATTTTTTTTAATTGTAATTGTCTTCTCCGTGAACTTGATCCAATTTTTAATTGGTTATTTAATTCTTCAAAGTTTTTAATTTTTTTACTCACGATAACATCTCTAAAATCATTTCTTTTTATAAAGGCTCCAATTAGAAGATTATTATTCTCAATCGACTCCATGTCTTTTAATGAATGAACAGCTATATCAATTTCATCTTTTAATAATTTTTCTTCAATCTCTTTGCAGAACAAATTTTTACCTCCAATTTCAGAAAGTTTTATGTCTTGATTAATATCTCCTGAGGTTTTTATGGTCTGAATGGTTATATCGTTTTCTTTTAGGCTTTTATGCTCTTGTAATAACAAATCTTTAACTTTAGCTACATAAGCTAATGAAAGTTTACTGCCTCTTGCACCAATTGTAATTTTAGTCATTTATAGTTTATATATTTTAAAGAACTAATTTATACTATCTAATTAAAGAACGCATGATGACGAAAAAATTAACTTTTTTAGGAATAGAAACTAGTTGTGACGAGACAGCTGCAGCTGTCATTAGAGAAAATGATAATGGTACTGCAGATATTTTATCAAATATTGTATCAAGTCAGATTGATGAACATAAAAAATTCGGCGGAGTAGTGCCAGAATTAGCAGCAAGAGCTCACCTAGAAAATATTGAATTTATAATAGACAGTGCTTTATCTGAAAGTAAAGTTTCAATCGAACAAATTGATGGTGTGGCTGCGACTGCGGGACCAGGGTTAATAGTATGTCTTACAGTTGGTTTGAATATTGGAAAATCTATTGCAGCTTTTGCACAAAAACCTTTTATAGGGGTTAATCATTTAGAAGGGCATGCTTTAAGCCCTGGCTTAGTTGAAAAAATAAATTTTCCTTATTTGTTATTATTAATATCTGGTGGTCACACGCAATATTTAATAGTTAAAGATATAAACGAGTACAAACAGTTAGGTACTACGATTGATGACGCTCTTGGAGAAGCTTTTGATAAAACTTCTAAAATGTTGGATTTGGGCTACCCAGGAGGACCTAATGTAGAAAAATTTGCAAAACTAGGTGACGAAAATTTTTTTAAATTACCTGAGCCAATTATTAATAAAGCTGGATGCAATTTATCTTTCGCCGGCCTTAAAACAGCAGTGCTTAGAGAGACTAAAAAAATTAATGGAGAGGAAAAATTAAAATATAATTTGGCTGCTTCTTTTCAAAAAACTATTAATAAAATTTTGTATAAAAAAACTAAAATTGCAGCTGAAATGTTTGCTGAAAAAACCAAAGCAAAAAATTTTCATTTTGTTGTAGCAGGTGGTGTTGCTGCCAACAATTCAATACGAGAAAATATTCTTAAACTTTCAAAAGAAATAGGGTTTAAAGCTATATTTCCAGACATAAAATTTTGCGGTGATAATGCAGCTATGATTGCTTGGGCTGGAATACAAAGATTTAAAAAAAAACTTATCAGTGAGATTGATGTGCCAGCTAAATCTAGATGGCCTCTTGATAGCAAAGCACCTTACATGAAAGGACCAGGTTTAAAACTTTAATGCAGTATTGGTTAGTTAAACCAACACTTGTCATACATCGTTAAGACTCCACTGACTCCCACTAACCTTTACCTTATCTTTTCAATTAAAAATGTTGATTAAAGCTAATTATAATCAGCAAATGCATAGTACATTGCATAGTACTAAACTTACTCAAATTTTCGCCATTATTAATTGTTACATTTATAATTGTTAAAGTTCGTATTCAGAATTTTAATAACTCCAAACATATGCAATTAGAACTATTCGATTATAGAAGGGATCGCCTTTTCGACTCTGAAAATCAAATTGCTCATTATTACGATATATTAAAAGAAACTAGTGATTCTATTAGTTATTCAGAGCATATTGATCCCAAAAAAGGATATGCAATTTGTGGAATGGAATATGAAGAATATGTAGATGTAAAAAAAGATAGATTGAGGGGATTAACTTATGACCAAATACTCAACTATTTAAAAGATGCCAAAAAGGAAGAAAGACTTGAAAAATATAAAGCACTTCTAAAATTTAGAAACATCCCCTTTGAAGCAGACATCTGGACATGGAACAATGACGACTTGTAATAAGCTGATACTTTTTAGCTGCAAATTTTTTTGTTTAGTGTAATAAATACTTTATGTTTCGATTCAGACTTGCAGAATTTTTTAGTGGTCCAGGCGGTATGGGTAAGGGTGCTGATCTAAGCAATGTGAAAGGAAGCAAGATAGAACATGCGTGGGCTTCTGATTACGATCAAGACTCTTGCAATACTTACAAAAGGAACATTAAAACTAAAGCTGTTTTTTGTGAAAAAGTAGAAAATTTTTTTAAACTAGTTGATAAAAAAAAAATAATTCTTCCAAAATTTGATTGTTTTGCCTACGGATTTCCTTGCAACGATTTTAGTAATGTTGGTGAACACTTGGGTTTTAAAGGCAAGTTTGGTCCTTTATACTCTTATGGTGTTGAATTAATTCATCGATATCATCCAAAGTGGTTTGTTGCAGAAAATGTAGGAGGAATAAGTAGTTCCAATGAAGGAAAGGCATTTAAGAAAATTCTTGCTGATTTAGAAAAAGCTGGAAAAGGTTACAATTTAACTGTTCACAAATATAAATTCGAAGAATATGGAATTCCTCAAGCTCGTCATAGAATTATTATTGTTGGAATTAAAAAAGAACTAAATCTAATATTTAAAGTTCCAAAACCAAATTACAAAACAATGACAGCTAAAGAAGCTTTGAGCAATATACCTGCAAATGCTCATAACAATGAATTAACTAAAAACTCAAAACAAGTAATTGAGAGATTAAAGTATATTAAACCAGGTAAAAGTGCTTTTAATTCTAATATTCCAAAACGTTTACAGTTAAATGTTAAGGGCGCAAAAATAAGTCAAATTTATAGAAGATTAGATCCTAATAAACCTTCCTACACGGTCACTGGGAGTGGTGGTGGTGGAACCCATGTTTATCATTGGAAGGAAAATAGAGCTCTAACTAATCGGGAAAGAGCGAGACTGCAAACTTTCCCAGATAATTTTATTTTTGAAGGTTCAAAAGAAAGTGTCCGTAAACAAATAGGAATGGCTGTACCAGTAAAAGGCGCTAAAATCATATTTGATTCAATACTTAAAACTTTCTCCAAAATTGAATATGATTATATAAAATCAAGTATGTAATTTATGTTTACTAACGAAAAAAGCTTTGGTGGTGCATTTGGTAAAGAAATACTGAAAAATATAGATAATTTTAATTCACTAGAAGTAGCTAGTGGATATTTTGACCCTCAAACAATTGAAAAAAATAGAGATAAACTTATTCAAATCGCGAAGAGAGGATACCTAAAAATTTTGATAGGTATGATTTATCACGAGGGGGTTAGTAAAACTCAAAAGAAAACTTTAGAGGAATTAAATAAAGATTTAAAAAAAATTAACAATCAAAGTGGAGTTTTTGTAACCTTAAGAAAATATCATGGTAAAATTTATAAGTTTAAAAAAGACCATCAAGATCTAATCTTTGTAGGTTCGTCTAATTTTTCAGGAACTGGAATGTATGGAAATTTGGAATGTAATACTTCTGTTTTGGATAAAGAGAGCAAGAATAAAATTTCAAAATTTTTAAATTATCTTTTTGCCACTAAAGCGCTATGTCAAAATCTTGATAATGTTGAGCTTACCTTAAAAAAAAGAAAGAAAAAAAGAATTAAAGAAAAATTATCTAAATATGAAATATCAAAATCACTATTTCCTAAATTAAAATCATTAAGCGAAACAAAAATTAAACTTAGAGTAGATGAACAACCAAGATCTTCTTTAAATCTATATTTTGAAAAAGGTAGAAAAAATCCTAAGACTGGAAAATATAGCCCAAGACCCTGGTATGAAGTTGAAATTACATCTGAAAAAGATGAAAGAACAAAAGATTATCCCAAAGGGAAATTTACTGCCTACGTTGTTGACGACAGTAAATATTATAAATTAAATATGATTACTGCTTCAGCTGGTTTCAAGGCAATTACTACTAAAGATAATAGAGAAATATTAGGTGAATACATTAAAGGAAAATTAGAACGTGAGGGACATCTTGAGAGATTAGAAACAATCACAATAGATACTCTTAGAAATTATGGTCGCGACTACATATCTTTAAAAAAGATAAAAGATAAAACTTATTATCTTGAATTTTAAAATGTATAGTGCTTTGCATAGTACGAGTTAGAAAAAAACCAAGGAAAATGAAACACCGATGATTCAAAAATGGCGTAAACATTGGAGAAACAATTAGATGAAGTACTGGTTAATGAAATCTGAACCAGATGTTTGGTCTTTAGATCAACAAGAAAAAGTGGGGGCCAAAGGAGCGACTTGGGATGGTGTAAGAAATTATCAAGCTGCCAATAATCTTAAAAAAATGAAAATTGGAGATTTGTGTTATTTTTATCATTCCAATATAGGTAAAGAAATTGTGGGGGTTGTAGAGGTCATCAAAAAAGCTTTTATAGATAAAACTGACCCTAAAAAGAGATTTGTTGCTGTTCAAGTTAAGTTTAAAAAACGTCTAAAAATTCCAGTTACCTTAGAAAAAATCAAAAAAAATAAGGCTCTTTCTCGTCTACCGCTCATTAAACAAAGCAGGTTGTCAGTCATGCAGATTGATTATAAAAGCTGGAAAATAATAGATAAGATGAGTAGAATAAATTCTGTTTAGGAGAAATTGTGGCTAAAAAGAAAAAAAGGAAAAAGAAAAAAGTAAAAAAATCTAGAAAAGTATCAAAGTCTAGAAAAAAAACTAGAAAAGTAAAAAAGTCTAGAAAAGCTTCTAAGCCTAGAAAGAAAAAAAGAAAAAAATCAAAAACAAAATCTAAAAAAACTAGAAAATTAAGTTATAAAGCACCAAAATTAATTGAAGATGGTGATGGAAAATCTCTAATTAAAGTTTCTGATAGCTGGGCTAACCACGCATATGTAAATAAATCTCAATATTTAAAAAAGTACAAGCTTTCTATTAAAGAGAATGAAAAATTTTGGGCTAAAGAAGGAAAAAGAATTACTTGGATAAAAAAATACTCAAAAATCAAAGATGTAAAATACAGTAAAGATGATGTTAAAATTAAATGGTATTACGATGGAACTCTCAACGCTTCAGCTAATTGCATTGATCGCCATCTTAAAAAGAATCCAAGTAAAACTG
>Ga0255777_10005576_pt1 | contig 10108 bp, 9 predicted proteins | sample 101ome_15_FD_179975 | JGI IMG/M metagenome (GOLD analysis project Ga0255777, IMG submission 179975) | Coastal salt marsh microbial communities from the Groves Creek Marsh, Skidaway Island, Georgia - 101402AT metaG (version 2) | ecosystem: Environmental > Aquatic > Marine > Intertidal zone > Salt...
TTAGCTTTATCTAACTTTTCTTTGGAAGCAGTTTCTATGTCTCCAAATTTTTCTTTAATTGCATCCATAGGGAGTGCAGCTTTACCAATACTAAGAGCCAGTAAGCCGAAAGCGGCTACTGCTGCGACACCACTTTTATTTAAAATATTTGCTATGCCTTCGAATACGGGAAGAATAAATTGAGTAGCACTTTTAATGATATCTTCTAAAGTTTTACTTAATTTTACAAAAGGATTAGTAGCGCCATCCACATCTCCAAAAAGCTCATTTAATTGTCTTTGGGTTTCTATAAGAACGGCTTGACTTCTTTGTGCGGCATTAAGTTCATCTCTATTACGACCAATAGCATCAGCGTATCGTTGTGTAGCTTCTTCGAGCCGAAGAGTAATACCTAATTCATCCAGTAATTCTGGTTCTGCTTTTGAGGCACCTCGAATTAAACGATCAAAAGAGTCTTGAAAGTCTCTTCCTAATGCAGTAGAGGCTTTTCTAGCACCTTCAGCAAGATCTTCTAATTGGCTTGGTGAAAAGCCTTTTGCAAGACCAATTGCAGCTGCTTCTCCCGCCTCTCTAAACCCTAAAAGACCATCACTAGCTTCTCTTAATCTCTGAGTTACAGAACCTAAAGCTGTTCCAGTTTTCTCTGCAAAGGCTACTTGTGATTGTTCGAGGAGTTTTACATCTGCAGCACGCTTAAAAAAGTTAAAAGCAGCACTTAAAGCAAAAACGTTAGAGGCTAAAACAGCATACGCAGGAACTAAACCGCTTCCTACTGTTTGACTTTGCTTAGCAAAAGATTTAGTAGTGTTTGCACCAAGCTGAGCAGCGCCTTTTTCTAATTTATTATAGCGATTTTTCTTTTTCGATAACTGATCGGTTGAAGCTCCTAATTTATCAGTTTCGGCAGCGGCTTTCTTAGCTTCACTTCCTATTATTGATAAAGTACCGTCATCGTCAACCTTAATTTTTAAGTTAATCGAATTAGCCACGCGATTTTCTCTTTAGCTTGTCATACTCCTTTTTTAGTTGTTCGGAGGACTTTTTTATAGCTCTTGAGTCTAAGAAGGATAATATCTCTAAGAAAAACTCTTTATCCTCTATTCCGTAGACTTCTATAAAATATTTTAAATTTGTATAGTCTTTTCCGACATATCCTATTTCTGGATAGATTCTATCTCCTAAAAGATTGAATGCCATTACCGCATCGGTTACTATACTTGGAAAATTTTCCCAGCCCGGGGGCATTTCTTCCGGTACTGGTTCTTTTCCTAATTGTTCCATCATCTCAAGATATTTATCTTGAGTCATTCCAGTATCACTATTCTGAAGCAGTTTTTCCAGTCTTTCTAGACACTCTTCCTTCTCTTCCACTACGAAAATTATCTAAGTCAAAGACTACCTCATTGAGCCAAGTATCAAATTCTGTAGAGTTAGTTACAAGTACTTCAGCATTTTCCTTTGAATATTCTACTTCCGTATCAGGGTCTTGTCCTTCGGTATTAATAAGAAGCAAAGTTTCTAAGTGCTCAACAGTAAGTCCTTTCCAATTTTTAATGCTTGCTTCTGCGAACTCAGTGACAAATTTATCTTCATCTAAATCTTCTACAAGCTGTCTAGTTTTTCTATCAAATTTTTGAGTTGTGCATCTTTTGCGAAGAGATGTAAGCTCTTTTCTTGAAAGATTTGCTACTTCTACTGAAAATCCGGGCAAGCCCGCAAAATCAATCCATGCCGATTTAGTATCGACCATAAGTTTTTTAAGTTCCATTCATGACCTCCTCAGTCAGTGTCGTAATTAAGTTTTGTTGCAAAATTGGAAGGATATAATGGTGAGTACCTCCAATCATAGTTTCGTAAAAATACAGGAGAGCCAGTATTTACTCTAGTTGTATAAGAAACATCCCCTAAAAAATGAATACCTCTAAAGGTGTTACTTAAAGCACTAAAATCCCCGCTTCCTGCTTTTAGGTCAAGGGAGGCGTTTGCCTCAAAATCTGACGCATACGATGTTGTTGTATCTGTTAAATATTGAGCAATCGATCCCGCTAATATTCTTTTAGATAAGGTGAACCCCGATGGATACATCGTGGTTGCAGATATAGCGTTGTTTACAGTTTTATACCCTGTCCATTGTATTTCATTTTGAAGTTCCATACTCACCCTCACAACATCCGTCATAAGAAAAGGACCATCTAAATAAATTTCCACTTTTGGAATAATATAAGTTTTATCTGTAAATGCACTGCTTGGAGTAAATCCGCTTACTCCTCTGTAAAGCTGTGCCGCTTCACCCGAAATCTGTAGAGCCAGGGGACGAGATCGCTCGATAACGTAATTCCCTGTTGTCATTACTGATTTTCGAAGGCGGTAAGTATCTGCCTGTGTTTTAATATATAAATCAAACTCAGTCACATCGACTAATAAAGTTTGTAATATAGTATAGTGATCTTCTGCTAGTAAAGGTACTTCAAAAGAAAAATTTGCAATGTTAGCTGCATTTATAACACTTTCTTCAAACAGGTCACTAGGAGAATGAATGGTAGCAACTGGATAACTTTGTTCAGAAAACGTCTGACTAAAAGTTATATTACTTACATATATTCTATATGTTGTACCCCCGCTAACTACATAAACTTCTACATCTTCTTTAAAGTTATATATTGACGGCATTTAATTCACTCTGCTTGAAGGCTTGGTTTTTATACTCCTAACTATTGTATTATAGTTTACATAAGGAGAAATGTCAAGATTTATTTTTCGTAGGAGTAATAAAAAAGGGGCCGGAGCCCCTATTAAAAAGTAGTATTTATTATACCTTATAAGTAAGAACTACTTCGTCTGTGTCATCAATTGTCTGAGGTAGTGCCATAAAGTTGGTCTCGAGAGAAATAACATCTTCAATTGAGTGCGTAGGAATCTCAATGTGCGCTGTTGCACAATTAAACTCCAGACGGTTTCCGCTTCCCCCACCAATTGCGAATACCAGTCCAAAAGAGTTAGTAACAACATTTGAAATGTTACGCAAATCTTCAAAGAAGTCTCTTGACAAGTTAGAATCAAAAGTACTAGTATCTCTAGTTAAGTAACAAGTAAAGCTTCCTGATACTGCTCGACCGCCAGTAACATGGCCTACGGGAACGTTCACAATACCCAATTCTTCCGGAGTAATATATGTAATATTATTTGAGATAGTAATATTTCCTCCTGTAAGAGTTAAACTATATGAAGATTGAAGCTCATTAGTTCCATCACTATCGGGGTCCTGAGATGTGGGAGTAACAGTTAGTGTAGTAAGTCGATTACGAATAAAGTTAGCAGTATCAGTAATCTTCTCATCAACATAACTAGTAGATGCTTCTGTACCTGCACCTACATTTGTCATAACATATAGTCTAAAACTATCGTCTGAATCCAGCCAGACATCTCCTACTGCAACTGTAGTTCCGTCTTGAGTCGTGTCTCCATTTACTGGCATCGTGGCATTTTCTTCTGTGCTTCCTGTAAAGTCAATTACTTCAGAACACTGTCCGCTCCAGTTAATGGTTGCAATACCGTCAATTTCAAAATCAACGCTCGCTTCGTTTACAACTGCATCCTTTAACTTAACTACAGAACGCGAAGCATCGCCAAGTACAAAATAAATATTTGCAGTTCCTAGAGTTGACTTGTTTGATTGATCAAAGTTAATTACAGATGAAGAACCTGCGGGAGTAATTACATTACTACCACCTCGATCAAAATCATAAGTTGAGCCATCGTAGTTATCTGCACCTGCCATTAGCGCCCAAAGAACCTCTTCTACTGCGTGAACTTCTGCAGAGCCGTCAGCAGCTCCGGCACCAGTGCCAGCAGACGTAAAAGGACGCACATATGTAGAGATGGACCACTCACCAGGAGCTAGAGAATCGTTAAAAGCACGACGACCTCTTCGGCTTACTCCTGCAGAAGATTCCATCTCTGAAAGTGTAATTTCTGAGCTATTGTTTGCTTGCGAAAAGCTAAAGCCGTCCAGAACAGGAATTTCCCATACTACACCGTCAAATTCGATGAAGCATTTACTGTCGCGGCTAAAATATAGTTGTTCTGCCATAGTAATATCTCCTATGCGTATTGAAAGGACGTGGACGTGAACATTTGTTCTTGCCAGTCGTTTCTAGTATCGAACCTCTATAAGAATTTCTCCTACGCCTAGAGGCTCTAGTACACCTTCATCAGTGTCAATACTAATGATTGTGATTTGTTGACAATTAAACTCATTATTTTGCTTGTCAAAATATTGTAAATTTGAGTTTTCTTCAATAACCGTTTCAATGTCTTCCATAAGAGCATTAAGTGCATTCTGCGCTTCTTCCTCTTGAACATAGCAACGAATAGTTACTGATAAAAATCTATCCTTGTAGCCCCCTCCTTGGTACTCTCTTGTTTCACTTCCAGCATTTAAATGAATTGCTGGAAAATCTTCTACTTCGTCCCAAAACTTTAAATATGGATGAACATTATTAGCAACATCAGATAAATATGCTCCAGACCCATCAATATTTTTTAATTTCTCTGCAAGAGCTTCTACTATATTTGCCCTTCTAGAAGTATAAGTTCTTGCTGCCATTAAATTCTCCTGGTAAAGAGTCTACCAATTGCTTGTTGTGCTGCTATTTCTCTAATAGAGTAATCAATAAGGCTCCTGGGGTCCCTATCTACACTAGAAAACTTAGATCCGCTTGAAGATTCAAAAACTTGGTAAGGATTTTTTTGATAAGTATACCCAATACTTGGGTGCCCTTTTGCAGTTAAAGTAATATCTGTAACTCTTACACTTCCTGCAAATCTTCCTGTTCTGTAATTTAGTCTAGGACTGCCCATATTTTTTGCTACTGTTTTTGGTAGTGCCGCATTTAACAATCCTATAAGCTGTAAAGTTTTAAAATTAGATTCTCGAGGTTTTCTCCTTCCCCCAGACTTTGCTACTATAGGCCCTGCTAGTTTTCCTCTATTTTTTCTTGAAGACTTTGCTTTTACTGGACTACTTTTTTTACTCTGCGTCTTTACTTTTGCAGATGTTTTTAGTTGAATTTGTTTTAGTTCTTTGTCTATTTCTATAGAAGAACCTGGATTATCTTTAACTACTTTTTTTAAAGGTTTTACTATTCTATCAACGGCTGCTTTTTGTGCTTTTTCTCGAGCATTGCTAGAGCCCCGTACTTCTGTCCAATCGATTTCTTGTACAGTAGCATCAATTGCGTCCAAAAGAGCGTTCATTTCTTTTTTCTCTAAATCTGAACGCCCTAAGTTTTGTTTTGTTTTTATAGGACGAATAATTACCCCTACTCCTGCATTTAGTCCTCCGGACTCTGTTACTACTTGGTCCCAATTTACAATTATATCAAATAGCCTTGTATACACTTTTGACTTAGCGCTTTTAGATAAATTATTAAACTGACTATCAATAATTGCTGCTAAGTTATCTCCTGCAACTTTTTGAAGTTTTGCAAAGTCTACGCCTCTGTCCAATGCAACTGCTACTGCAGCAGCGCCGCCGCCGAGAGAGCCTACAGCAGTTCCTTCTGCTCCGTGGTCAAATTGGACCTCTGAGCCCGGCTTTTTTCTGTCGTATTTTGTATTCTGTAATGTTTTAGTTCTAGTAATAAAATCTTCGTTAAATTCGTGGTACTTCTTTTTTATACCTGCAAAATCAGTGCCGAGAAAAAATATATTTCTACCTAAAGATAGTCGATTTTGTGCTAAAATATTTACAAAATATGTCTTTCCTGAAATATCAGGAAAAGGTTTAGAAGTTGTAATAAAATGTTCCTTAACTTCCGCTCGATACTTTTTACGCTCGTACGTTGTTAGTTTTCTTCCTATACCTGCTTCCATACCTAAAACTAAAGCAGACACAGCTTTTCTATCTAATATTAGACACTGACTTGCTTCTTTTGTAGATAAGACTTTTCGAGCAGCTTCAGAAACAATATTTCTTTCCGCTCGTTCTACATCCTGTAGAAGCTTTAAACTTACTTCTTCTCTAATACTATTAGAGCTCATTAAAAGTTTTTATACAAATCAAGCACTCGCTTGATATGATCCGGAAATGCTACACTGTTCGCTAAACTAGTTGAGCCTTGATTTTGTATGCTGGCTCCGCCTAAAGTTCTTCTTTCTTTGTGCTCATCTCTTAAATAATAAGTAATAAGGTCTACCACTGCTAGTTTTAAATCTTCGGGGCAACTACTATATCCTGCGGTATAAGTAACTCTTACTGACCCCGCTCCTTGTGGCCAATTTTTATAAGTACGCCCCGTTACATAAAGTACGCTGTCTGTGGACGCATCCAAATAATACTCAGTAGTTGGAACAGTAGAATAATTTTCATCTACTGAATCTCTTTTTTCTACTGATACTATCGTATTTACAGGGCTTTCTGTAAGTTGTACTATATGAGTAGCCCAATTTATACTAAAAAGTTCAACTTTATTAGTAGAATAGTAATCTATTAATGAATTACCACAATAAGTTTTTACTAATTGACTCACAGAAGGAACTAAAGTTGCTAGACGCAGGTCTTCTTTAGGACTGCTAATTCCTTCTATTTCTTTATACTCTGCTAAAGTAATTAAATCTGCCATAAGTCAATTAATAAAAACTTGGGGAGGAAGCCCTCCCCAGTTTATAAAAAGCGTTTCTATTAAGCTGCGAAATCGATCTTAACAGAAGGCTCGTTACCTGCACCATCACCAGGCAGAATTTCTTCGAAGCCAAGTGACTGAGAAGCTACGATTACACGACGCTGGTTCATGACTTCGTAGTCTTGCTCAACTGATACACCTCGGAGTCGAGGAGTAACGTAGTTACGGGTATTAACTGCGAAAGCAGCCGGAGCGCCTGCAGCCTCTGACGGGAACTCTTCAGATACAACTACGGGAGTACCGTAAACTGCACCGATAGTGCCCACTACTCGTGCTGCCAAATCAGAACCAACTTCATCCAGAGTCTGGAAGTTAGCATCATTCAACAGGTCAAAGTAGCTATTCTGGCTAACAACGAAAGCCATATCAGCAGGGTTCAGACCATACTTACCCATGTCTTCGCGAGCTGCCAGCAGTACGCCTGAAGTCAGTCGAGTTGAAGAACCGATTGACAGGGTAGTAGCATGCGTAGCTGCATAGTTGTCGAGACCAGAGATAGTACCATTACCATTTAGGATAACGTCTTCTACTGCACGACCATGAGCACGAGCTACTGATTCGATCAGCATAGGCATCAAGTTGATGAGTACCTGCTCGTCTACGTCATTGTCCATAAAGGTGCTAGAAACCAGACGATAAGCATTAAGTACTACTTGCTTCGCGTTATACTGGTTAGCAGTTACCTGAGGACGGTTCTCCAAGTTGCCGCTGGTAGCTGCGGTTGCCCAAGCAGCTTTGCCTGCGTCAGTTTGGATCGGCAGTACAGTTGCACCACCATTGACAGGAATCTCACGGAACAGTCGAGCTACTTTCAGCTCATGCATGATTTCCTTTTCGATCAGAGAAGAAACTTCCTGGTCGATGTCAGCAGCGTTAGCAGCGTAGTTTACGCCAGCCTTCTGCTGCAGGTCCTGAGCAAAATCAGTGTTCCAACCTTTACGAGTCATTACACCCAGCATATGAGCGGTCAAAAAGTCACGACCCCACTTACTGATGTCAGACTTTTCAACGCGGTCAGCGAATACACGCTTTGAATCACGCATTTTAGAGATTTCTTCTGACTTCTCTTCGAGCTCACTCTTATACTTGGCAAGGGTCTCTTCCATATCAGCATTACGCTTGTTCAGATCTGCTTGCACATCAGCCAACAGACGGTCAGCACCTGACTCGATGCCTGTCTTAATAGCTGTCTTAACTTCTTCTTCTTGCTGAGCTTTAGCTTCGGCTTCTACCTGAGCTTTCTCAGCAGCTTCTTGGGCGGCCTTTTCTTCGGCAGCCTTTGACTCAGCTTGCTTCATTGCGATCTTAGCAGCAGTCTCCTCTGCTACTTTCTTCGCAAAAGCTTCCAAGTCGATTTCGGGAGTTTTTACTTCTTCCGACATTTTGATCTCCTCTCTTGCGGATTTTTCCGCTTCGTCCGGTGTGTCACTAGCTAACGATGATTTTTCGTCCTTAGCCAGAGACTGACCGGCTAGATCTACACGATTGGTGAAAGTTTTCTTGAACTCATTATACTCTTCCATAGAGTCAAATGACTTCGCCAGAGAAAAAGTTGCTGCTTGATTGCAAGGTACCGATACAACCGATACTTCAAACAACTCAGCATCCTTAATCTTTAAACCGTCAGTTTCCGCTAGGTAATCAGCATCCTTGACTCGGAAACCAACAGAAAAAGCTCCAAGAATGCCTTCTTTTACTAACTGCGCCACATTTTCAGGGGCAGATTTAGAAATTTTAGCCTTTAATTCAAGACCGTTTTCAGTAACTTTAAGTCCTGTCGCGCGTCCAATAGGCTTGTTATAGTCATGGTTAAAAAGAATAATAGGATTCTTTTCAAAATTGTTCAGACCACCTTTAGTCCACGCTGCTGCGTCAATTGTATCGCCAGCACGATCAAAATCGCTCGTACTCGCCATGCCACAGATGTGAACTCCTCCGTCGTCTTCGTCTAAAGCTTTGAACGTAGAGGTAAGATTAAAAATCTTTTCCATTAGTCTTCACTCTTTTCTTCTGCCGGAGCAGCTTGGCTCAGAGCTTTTAACGGATCAGGCTCTGGTGCCGGAGGCGGAGGTGGGGGTGGTGCATTAAATACCTCCGGGGATGTTAATGAAACTGAATGAACTGCCGTTTTCCAGTTATAATAAGATTTTTGAATAGCTCTAGGAGTTACAGGCTCATCTACAATATCACAGTAACTTTTATATTCAATATCCTTTGGAAGTCCCCAATCTTTAAATTGCTGTGCAAGAGTTTTAGTAACTTCTTGTCTCAGTCTATTTCGTGAGGCCATTAATCTTCTCCTTCTTCACTTTCGGTGGGTCTTCCACCCTCGTCCGGATTTACAGCGCTGCCTGCAATATTCGCAGGGACTCGTAAATCATCATAACCTTCGGCAGGTTCAAAATTAAGTGCTTCCCTAGCCTCATTTGGGCTAATAATTCCTGTATTTACCAAAGCTGAATAATATTGAGCTTGATCTCTAAGCTCTGGTTGAAGTGCAGGAATAGTTGAAACATCTTCAATAATTTCAAATCCAAAAAATCTTTCTAACGCTAAATTAATTTTTTGTACTATTGGAAGAATTGTTTCTAAATAGTACAGTCTCATATTTGGTCGTAAATTAGCATTATTACCTGAGTCTAAAAGAATCGGTGGTATTCCCAGTGCTTTTAAAATAATTTTTTCGTTTTCTGAAATTGCAGATTGAAAATCTAATTCTTTAAAGTTTACATTAGATAAACTGTCTACTTCAATTCCGCCATCAAGAATTAGAGGCCGTCGTCCTCCTGCATCGGGCCTATATCTTGCTGTCCAAGACTGAATCATTCTTTCTTTAATTTTCTCGGAAAGAGTATTTGGAGACTTTAATACAAGTCCTGGAACTGCTCCATTTTTAAAGAAATTATCCTGAAACTCTCTCATGTTTTTCATTAAAATCATAGTGCGAAGAGCAGGTTTTAATCGTGAGACTCCTCGATAAATAGAGTAAAAAGAATTTTCTTTAATATGAATAATTTCTTTAGGGCTGTAATTTACTTCTTCATTATAAGTAAATTTATCTATGTAGGTTGTTTCACTTGCATGAATTGTCATCTTACTTGCTGGCAAATGATACAGATGAACTCCATCAAAGTAAATAAAAATGTTACCATCAAGAAGATAATCAGTAATTAAATTTCTTTTAAAAGTACTAATATCCTGAAAAAGGTTGGGCTCTTTATTTAAAAGATTATTAACACGGCTTCTTTTTATATTTTTTACTACACTAGTTACGCCGACTTGTGGGCCCACCTTAACAGTAATTTCAGAGCAGTCATCGACAATCATATTGACGCCCCGATTTACAATTTCTAAATCTTCGTAAGCACGCTCATAGCTTACCGTTTTTTCGCGAGAGGATTCAACCTTATGGTCATAATAAGGCT
>Ga0255777_10005577_pt1 | contig 10108 bp, 9 predicted proteins | sample 101ome_15_FD_179975 | JGI IMG/M metagenome (GOLD analysis project Ga0255777, IMG submission 179975) | Coastal salt marsh microbial communities from the Groves Creek Marsh, Skidaway Island, Georgia - 101402AT metaG (version 2) | ecosystem: Environmental > Aquatic > Marine > Intertidal zone > Salt...
AACAATAGATTGTTCAACTTTCTTAAAAACCTTAGGGTTATCGACTAAAAACTGTGAAGCATTACCTATGCCCTGACCGATTTTATCACCCTCAAAACTATACCAAGATCCAGCTTTCTCTATAGTTCCTTTCTTAACAGCATGCTCTATAATTTCTGCCATCCTATTGATGCCTTTGCCATACAAAATCTGAAAGTCTACAACCTTAAATGGTGGTGCCATTTTATTTTTGACAACTTTAACTCTTGTCTCGTTACCGATAATTTCATCGCCATCTTTTATTGCGCCAACTCTTCTTATATCTAATCGGACACTTGAGTAAAATTTTAAGGCATTGCCACCTGTTGTGGTTTCAGGGCTTCCAAACATAACTCCTATTTTCATTCTTATTTGGTTTATAAAAATAACAAGAGTGTTTGATTTTTGAATGCTTCCTGTAATTTTTCTTAATGCCTGAGACATAAGTCGAGCTTGCAAACCAACATGTGAATCACCCATGTCACCTTCGAGTTCTGCTCTTGGCACCAAAGCTGCAACACTATCTATAACAATCACATCTAAACTTCCACTTTTTACCAACATATCTGTAACTTCTAAAGCCTGTTCTCCAGTGTCAGGTTGAGAAAGCAGAAGTTCATCAATATCAACTCCAAGTGCTTTAGCGTACTCTGGATCAAGTGCATGCTCTGCATCAATAAATGCTGCACTTCCACCAGCTTTCTGACACTCAGCTATAATCTGTAATGTTAGAGTTGTTTTCCCTGAAGATTCTGGTCCATAGATTTCAACTACTCTTCCTTTTGGAAGTCCTCCAATTCCTAGAGCTTTATCAAGACCAAAAGAACCTGTAGATATTGACGGCACTTCTACCGCCTCTCTAGCACCGAGTTTCATTATTGTTCCCTTGCCAAATTGGCTTTCAATTTGCTTAAGGGCGTTTTCGAGAGTTTGTTTTTTGTTATCAGCCATTTTTAAATAAGTGTATATATATACAGTACTCTATATTTTTTTTTCTTACAAGTAAATACTTCTAATTATTGTCTTGAATGTTTTTCAATATTTCTATTCACAAGTAAAATACCCTCAATGGCTTTTATAGTTACAGACTCATGCATTGAATGTAAGCACACCGACTGTGTTGAAGTTTGTCCCGTTGATTGCTTTTATGAGGGCCCAAATTTCTTAGCAATCAATCCAGATGAATGCATTGATTGTGGTCTATGCGAACCAGAATGTCCCGTTGATGCAATTTATGCAGAGGATGAGCTTCCTCCAGATCAAATTCCTTTTATTGAATTAAATGAAAAATATTCAAAAATATGGCCAAATATCACACAACAAAAAGAAGCACTACCAGAAGCAGAAAAATTTAAAACCATAAAAGATAAGATCGATCTTCTTAGAGATTAGGCATGTAAGTGCAGCCAAACTGCTGGAATTGACCCAAATATTAACCCTGAGAAAAACATAATCGTTCTTTCAGAGTTCTCTTCAAATCTCTCTACTATTGCCTTGGGCAATAGCAAGAATGAGAGCAACATTCCTAGAAGAACAGGTAGTAAAGCAAGAATATCTAGTGTCACTATAGCTGAAATTATCAGCTGGTAAGCGCCTAACATCAGAAAAACTAAGGATCCAGATATCCCAGGCATTATAAATGCACTAAACCCTAAAAAGCCGGCAACAATAAGCAAGAAAGAATTACTAAAATCGAGAGTAACTAAAGTAAAGGCAACCAACGAAGCAATCAAAACCCCGACAAAGAAACTTAAAAAGAAGTTTTTAATTTCTTTAAACTCATGGTCAAAAAATAAATTTTTTACCACTGCAAAAACCATCAACAAAGAAAGGAATACTTTCAATTCGTAAAGAAAGCCAACAATCAGATAATTTATTACATTTGCAGCTAAAACAATGGCTACCGTCATACCAATCAGTAATGGCACCATAAATGATAAATTTAAATTGGCAATGAGCTGCCTAAAGCCTTTCATAAGTAGTTGTGGGTTAAATGAGCTTAATGAAGCCAAGAAGTCTTTATAGACATTAAAGATCCCTGCAATAGTAGCCCCAGATATCCCAGGAGTAATCTCTGCAAGGCCCATACAAAAACCTGCTAAAAGATTGTAAAAAACTTTATACACTCGGGAGATCTCCAATAACCATATCTTTATTTGTCATATCCCAATAAAGCGGTGTTACTGAAATCTTATTTGATCTAATTGCCTCAAAATCAGTACCCGACAAATCTCCATCTGGACTACCTGATTTTCCAATCTTATAACTTATTGTCCCTTCCTTTTCCTCCAGCTCAGGTGCTAGTGGTATACCTCTATTGCCAAGCTTTGTTAACTGAAATCCTTCGATTTCCTCAAAAGGCAGATTGGGAACATTAACATTGAACACCAACCCACCATGTGGGGCATCAGAGTAATTTTGCTCTATGTATTCCAGCATTAACTTGGTTGCTAGTATAGAGGAATGATAATTTTCAAATGATCTGCCAGCAATAGATACTGCTAATGGCGGTAGCTTCATTTTTCTAGCTGTAAAAGCTGCGCCAAGAGTACCAGAGTGTATTACATCATCACCCATATTTGCTCCTTTATTTATGCCTGAAATGATAATATCTGGTAAGCCATCCATGATTGCCATCAAACCCATAAAAACACAATCCGCTGGTGTGCCATCAACCGAATAAATTTTATCTTCAAGCTTTACTACATCAACGGCAGTTCTAAGAGTAATAGCAGCGCCTTGTCCACTTTTATCTTTCGCAGGTGCAATCAAATAAGCTTCGTGCTCAGCAGATAAGTTTTCATACAACTCTCTTGTTATGTGAGAATCAATGCCGTCATCGTTTGTAAATAATATTTTCATCTGCTTAGCCTAGAGGTTACCATTGCTGCTGCTCCCTCATTATTACCAATAAATCCCATATTTTCTGCAGTTTTAGCCTTAAAGCCTATGTTTTTTTCAGAGACTGAGGTAATTTCTGAAAGACTTCTTAGAATTTCTTCCCTGTACCCACTCATTTTTGGTTGCTCTGCAATGACTATGACATCAAATTGCAATAGCTTATATCCCTCATTCCTAACTTTTTTGTATGCTATTGAAAATAGCTCTCTTCCTGCAGCATCCCTCCATTCTTCAGTTGAAGGGAAATTTGTTCCAATATCACCTAAATTTAAAGCCCCAAGCATTGAATCAATTAAGGCATGAAGCACAATATCTCCATCTGAATGAGCTTCAAAGGAAAATTTATATGGAACCTTGAAGCCGCCAATCAGCAATCCATCACCTTCACAAAATCTATGGCTGTCAAAACCATTACCAATAAGTTCTTCTTTATCTACAGCCAAATCCTCTGGCACAGTAATTTTTATATTTTTTCTACTTCCTGGAACAAACTCACCTCTTCCACCATATCTTTCAACGGCTTCACACTCATCAGATGGAAAAAAATTATCGCTTAAACTCTGGTCATATGCCTCAGATAGAAGTTTTGCTGAAGTTATTTGTGGTGTTTGCGCTAAATAGTATTCATTTCTATCCACGCTCTTTCTGATTTCGAGTGTTTCGCTATCTATAAGTTTCAATGATTCATAAACAGGAATACCAAACACTAAGATGTCAGCGTTTCTCTTTTCATATTCATTAATTAGTTCTACTATCTCTGCAGTCGAGATAAATGGCCTTACTGCGTCATGAACAATTACTAAAGCCTCTTCATCAACTACCTCTTTTAAGGCTTGATAGACTGACTCAGCTCTAGTATCACCGCCTGAGATTAGCTTAATTTTTTTTCTGTTGTACTTAGATAAATTGTAATGTTCTCTTACAGTTTCGTTAGCTGGAATGATTATTTCATCAATTTGATCGCAAAATTCAAAGGCTGAAATTGTTTTTTCAATTATCGATATATCGTTTAACTTGAATAGCTGTTTGGGAGTATCTGATGAAAACCTTGTACCAAAGCCTGCGGCAGGGATAATGGCAACTTTATGTTTATTCTGGCTCATCATCAATATACTCTTCATCTTCTCTGACTAATCCCAATTCCTCTCTGGCAATAAGTTCAAGATACTCATCATTGTCTTTGATGAATTGTATTTCCGTTTTTATATTCTGATTTTCATTTGAAATTTTTGATAGCTCCTCTTCTTTAATGTTTACCAATTCTTCTAACTCCGCCTGTTGAGAAAAGCTATAGTCACCAAGGAAAATGTCGTAAAGCAAATAAATCAATAAGCCAAACAAAAAAAAGTAAAGTGAAATATTTGCTACCCGCTTTATTTTCATGGATAGAGTTCAGAATTTATTATCAGCAATCTGTTGTACTTTGCGGTTCGATCAGATCTTGCAGGAGCCCCTGTTTTAATTTGTTTTGCATTCACTGCAACTGATAAATCAGAGATGAAGCTATCTTCAGTCTCACCTGAACGGTGGGAAATAACAGTTGAAAAATTATTGTTTTGAGCAAGATTAATTGCCTCAAAAGTTTCTGAGAGCGATCCAACCTGATTGAGTTTAACTAAAATTGCATTTCCTGCATTTTCTTTGATGCCTCTATCAAGCAATTTGCTTTGTGTCACAAAAATATCATCACCAACTATCTGAGTGTTCGGGCACTCTGCGGTAATTTTAGCCCAACCATCCCAATCATTTTCATCTAAAGGGTCTTCAACAGAAATAATCTGAAATTTATTAACCAAATCTTTTAAATAATCTATCATTTCAAGAGAACTGAGTTGTTTATTTTCTCCTTTCAAGACATAGTTTCCATCCTGAAAAAATTCTGTTGCTGCACAGTCCAAACCTAAATGAATATCTTCACCATATCTCATACCACTTACTTCTACTGCCTGAATAATATGTTCTATTACCTCTTCATTGGTTCTCAGATTTGGAGCAAAGCCACCCTCATCTCCAACAGTAGTGCTTAACCCTTTTTCTGAAAGAATTTTTTTTAGATTCATATAAACTTCTGTTGATATCCGTAAGCCCTCTGAGAATTCGAATTTAACATCAGGAAGAATCATAAATTCTTGGATATCGATGGTGTTATTAGCATGCCCACCCCCATTAAAGATATTTAGCATTGGTCTTGGCAATGACATTTGCACCTCTCGATTGAATCTTTTTTTATAGAGAATATTTAGGTACTCATAGAGTGGAATATTAAGGCTATTTGCAGCAGACCTTGATACTGCAAGTGATACTGCGAGAACAGAATTTGCTCCAAGCTTGCTTTTATTTTTCGTGGCATCAAGCTCACACATTAATTTATCTATTTCCTCTTGATCTGATACATCTTTATTGATTAAAGATGGTTGGATAATGTTATTGATATTATTTACAGACTGCATCACTCCCAATCCACAAAATCTATTATCTGAATCTCTTAATTCATGAGCTTCTAGACTCCCTGTTGATGCTCCACTAGGTACGTATGCCTCACCCTTTGAACCATCTTCAAGATTTACAGATGCATAAACCGTAGGCCTGCCACGTGAATCCAAAACCTCTATCGCTTTTATCGACTTTATTCTCATATTTTCCTTTTTTAAAAATTTTTAACTAATGCGTCAAGCTCGAAAAGATCACTAAGGAATTTTTCTAGATCGGAAAGTTTAAGAGCACATGGACCATCACATTTTGCAATACTAGGGTCAGGATGTGTTTCCAAAAATAGTCCTGCTATCTTTTGAGAAATTCCAGCTTTTGCAAGCTCGAAAACATATTGGCCCCTTCCTCCTGTGCTTTTTTCAAGAGCACCTGGCTGCTGTAAAGAATGTGTAACATCAAAGAAAACAGGCTTTGATAATTCTTTTAGCAACTGGAAATTTAACATATCTACAACCAGATTGTTGTACCCGAAACTATTACCTCTCTCACATAAAATTATGTTGGGATTGCCAGAAACCTCACATTTTTTTATGGCATGAGAAAGTTCTGAAGCAGAAGAAAATTGTGGCTTTTTTAAGTTAATTATTTTTTTTGTTTGTGCTGCTGCTACAACTAAATCAGTTTGCCTACAAAGGAAGGCTGGAATTTGAATAACATCACAAACTTCAGCAGCTATTTTGGCTTGTTCGGGCTCATGAATATCTGAAATAATAGGTACATTAAACTTACTTTTGACCTTATCTAAAACCTTTAGCCCTTCTTCAATGCCGGGGCCTCTAAATGAATCTAATGAAGATCTATTAGCCTTATCGAAAGATGCTTTAAAAATATAGTTAAACCCAATCTTATCCGAAAGGGTGCAAAATTTTTCGGCTACTTTAAATAACAAATCTTCAGATTCAATAACATTTACTCCACCAAAGATTGTTAGCTTACTTTCATTTGAAATTTCTGAAGTGCCTAGCTTTATCATCATGCTTTAATTATAACTCCACTGCTTTTTTTACAAAGTCATTGAAAAGTGGATGTCCTTTTTTCGGGTTAGATGTAAATTCAGGGTGGAACTGACACGCCACAAACCAGGGATGATCTTTAAGCTCAATCATCTCAACAAGATCGTGAATATCTGATCTTGCAGAAATAACTAAGCCTTTTGAGACAAGCTCTTCGATGTAATATGGGTTAACCTCATATCGATGCCTATGCCTTTCAAAAATTTGTTTTCGTTTATAAAGTTTTTCAGCTTTTGTTCCTTTTACTAAGAATGCTTTTTGGCTTCCAAGCCTCATTGTGCCTCCTATATCAGAATCTTTGGTACGCTTTTCAATTGTTCCATCATCATTTTTCCATTCAGTAACAAGAGAGATAACTTTATGTCTAGCCTTTGGGGCAAATTCTGTACTATTAGCATCTTTTAAACCTAATAAGTTTCTTGCCATTTCAATAATTGCAATTTGCATACCAAGACAGATGCCAAAGTAAGGCACCTTTGTTTCTCTGGCATATCTTGCAGCAAGTATCATCCCCTCAATACCTCTATCGCCAAAACCACCCGGCACCAATATTCCATCAGAACCTTTCAAGTAGCTTTTATAGTTTTTGGTATTAAGCTCTTCAGAGTTGATGTACTTTATGTTCACTCTGGTATCATTACATATGCCAGCATGATCCAATGCCTCAATCAAAGAAAAATAAGCATCTTTTAGATCAACATATTTTCCAACAAAAGAAATTTTCACTTCCTTTGATGGCATCATTTTTCTTTTGATGACCTTTTTCCAAACCGATAAATTAGGCTCAACCTTATCCAAGTTAAGTTTTTTTGTAAGAATTTTATCTATGCCCTCATTTGAAAGTTTTAATGGAACCTCATAAATAGTTTCAAGGTTGGGCAAAGAGATAACAGCTTCAGCTGGCATAGAGCAAAACAAAGCAATTTTTTTCTTACTGTCATCGGGTATTTGGAAGTCTGATCTGCATATCAAAACATCAGGCTGAACACCTAAAGATCGATAATCCTTAACAGAATGCTGAGTTGGTTTCGTTTTCAATTCTCCAGCATTTTCTAAAAATGGGACAAGCGTTAGGTGAAGAAATGATGTTTGATATGGCTTTAGCTCTAACCCAAGTTGTCTTATTGCTTCAATAAATGGCTGACTTTCTATATCACCAACAGTCCCACCAATTTCTACAATTGCTATATCAAAGCCACTTGAAGCATCTAAAACCCTGTTTTTAATTTCATCCGTAATATGTGGAATGACTTGAACAGTCTTCCCCAAATATTCACCTTTGCGCTCTTTTGTTAGCACCGAATAATATATTTTGCCAGCAGTAAAATTATTTTCCCTCGTACACTTATAGTCTATGAAACGTTCATAATGCCCTAGATCAAGGTCGGTCTCTGTGCCATCTTCTGTGACAAATACTTCGCCATGCTGAAATGGGCTCATAGTGCCAGGATCAACATTAAAGTAAGGGTCTAATTTTATGACTGTTACTGAATAACCTTTGGATTCAAGAATTGCACCTATAGATGCTGAAGTAATGCCTTTCCCTAGAGAAGAAACAACTCCACCTGTTACGAAAATAAATCGTGTATCTTTTAACAAAACTTTCTTGGTAAGTAGCTATTCTAAATAATTTTTAGCAACTCTTCTCGATATATTTGTTAATAACTGGTATGAAATTGTATGAAAGCTTTTGGAAAGTTCAGTTAAGTTTGTCTCATACCCCCACAATTGCACCCAATCTCCAACATTTATTTTACGCTCATTGCCAATATCGATTGTGATTAAATCCATATTGGTTTTACCAACTGTTTCGTAGGTGTTTCCATTAATATTTACGCTATATGGCCTAGAAAAATAAGGAATACCATCTCCATATCCAATTCCAATTGCTGCAATATGAGTGTCTTGTTCTGCTCTCCATGCACTATCGTATCCAACTGTTTCACCTTTAGAAACTTTTTTTATTGATATGATTTTTGAACGCAAGCAAGAAATTGATTTGATCCCAAACTCTTGATATTTACCACCATACAATGCCATGCCTGTTCTTACGATGTCGTAATGAGATTCAGGGTAATTAAACAATGCTCCTGAGTTAGCTAGGCTTTTTTTGTTGCACATATCATTAGTGATTTTATTAAATTTGCTAATCTGGGATTCATTCTGCTTATTAGAAATATCAGAGGATGAGGCAAGATGTGACATAACAACTATGTCTTTAAAATTTTTCTTATTCATTAGATCGTAATGTTCTGCAAACTCTTGTTCGTTAAACCCAAGTCTGTTCATGCCAGTGTTTACCTTTAACCATAATCTGTTGTTTGCTAAATTATGTTCATTAATGCCTTTGGTTTGCCATGAGGAGTGTAAAACGAAATCTAATTCGAGCCGTTTAATGCTCTCATAATCTTCTTTTTCATGAACTCCTTGCAACAAAAGTATTGGCAACTTTGTAAGTTTTCTGAGAGCTATTGCTTCATCTAGGGTGATTACTGCATATGATTCAACCTGCGGATCTAAGACTTCAATTATCTTTTCTAATTGAAGTCCATAAAGATTTGCTTTAACTACTGCCTGTATGTCGGAAGTGGTTTTTGACTTAATTACTGAGAGGTTGTGCTCTAGATTTCTGAGACTAATCTGAAGTTCTGTCTTGCGCATAGCTATTCATAATCTCAGGTGCAAGATCTCCAAATTTTGTTAATTCTTCTCTGAAGGAAAGCAAAAGATCTTTGGTTGGACCGTTCCGATGTTTTACCAACCGAACTTCTGCAACACTTTTCCACTCCTCTTCTTTTTTGTAAACATAATCTCTATACAGCATAAATATTAGATCTGCATCTTGTTCGATGGCTCCTGAATCTCTAAGATCTGACATCTGTGGTCTTTTGTTAGGTCTTTGCTCAACGCTACGGTTCAGTTGCGATAATACTATTACCGGTGCCTTTACCTCTTTAGCTAGGTGTTTCAGAGCTCTGGAAATATCTGATAATTCATTAACTCTGTTGTCATTTCTGCCAGGCATTTGCATCAGCTGGATGTAGTCAATAACAATTAATTTCACTCCGCCTTCTTTTCTGAATTGTTTGGCCAATCTTCTGCTTTTAGCCCTAATTTCCATTGGATTAATATTTGCGGTGTCATCAATGAAGATATTCATATCACCGAGTCTCTTACTTTTCTCAACGATTTTTTCCCATTGCCTGTCTGTTAGATTTCTACCAAGCATGATACTTTGCTGAGAAATGCCAGCCATTGACCCAATCATCCGTGAGGTTAGTGATTGTGAGGACATCTCGAGACTAAACACCAGAACGCACCCATCTTCTTCCTTTGCAACGTTCTCGGCTATGTTCATTGCAAGTGAAGTTTTTCCCATACTTGGCCTCCCAGCTATAACAATCAACTCCTCTGGTTTTAGGCCTTGGGTTACACCATCAATTGCTTTAAAACCAGAAGAAATCCCAATTAAATCTCCGGTTTTTTTTGATAAATCATCAAGCTTATCGAGTGTTTCTTTTACGTAGATGTCTATTTTTTTTAAAGAATCTTCTTTTGACCTATTTTCAGATAATTCAAAGATTTTTGATTCTGCTTCGTTAAGAACTTCATCACTTGATTTTCCTTTTGGATCTTGTGATAGGTTTATTAGCTCCTGTAAAACTTTTCTAAGATTTCTATCAATT
>Ga0255777_10005583_pt1 | contig 10103 bp, 5 predicted proteins | sample 101ome_15_FD_179975 | JGI IMG/M metagenome (GOLD analysis project Ga0255777, IMG submission 179975) | Coastal salt marsh microbial communities from the Groves Creek Marsh, Skidaway Island, Georgia - 101402AT metaG (version 2) | ecosystem: Environmental > Aquatic > Marine > Intertidal zone > Salt...
TTTTTTGCCAACATGGCTCGCTTTTCGAGTTCTTGTTTCCTCGCCTCTGCTAGCGTTTTCAATTCGGCTTCTCTCTCGAAGCGTTCTTTTTGCGTCTTCTCCCACGAAGAGGACATCTTTTTCACCGACGCATCTTCCTTTTCGTCGCGGCCCATTTGAGCCTCTGAAGAAGAAGATTTTGATGTCAAAAGAGCGCTCTTTTCTCTTCCCCCAGGAAGCTCTTTACTGTACCCATACTTTTCAAAATCAACATCGTAGGCTTTCAAGAAGTTTGAGATCGTCTCTGAAGGCATGTTCCCGTTTCGCCAGCACTGACTCAACGTCGCTTTGTTCAAATCTTTGTTCCCCGAGATGGAATTGACCACCTCCGGGGTAATTTTGGGCGAGAACTTTTCGCGTAAATACGACATCAAGTTTGGTTGCATCACTGCCGCGTCTTTAGTATTTGATTTCGTGCGAACGTCAACACAAACTCCTTCTTCATCATCGAAACAATCTTCAATGCTAAACACTTTTTCCGCCGTTCGTCCTAAAACGTATTGAGGAACGTGGTGCGTGTGGTCTTTCCCAATAATCATACTCGATCCGTCACTCTCTGTTGGACCTTTCCCGCCGTTTGCACGCGTCAACGTCTCATCGCACGCCGCAATGCTCCCTTCGCTATACTTACCTACTCGATAACACTCCAATAAACTATTCTTCAAAACAAACTCGCTCGAATCTTTCAACCAGACGCCAAACTTTTCACAGGACATCCACGACGGTTTCGGCTCATCAAACGTCGCTCGATTTAAAACTTCGTTGTAGTAATACACTTTTCCTTCGCTATTGACGTACGTTTGCCAATTATCCGTCGAGTTTTGCAACAATTCGTACTCCTTCGGGTACTTTCTCAAAAGGTACCAAAAATATTCGCTCTCGGCTCTCGAATACGGATTCCTGACTGTAGTGAATGAATTTTCTAAATACATCTTCCCTTTCGCCACTTTTGGCGGCGAATGAAAATCCTCTGCTTTTCCTACGTCCCACGCCGGGTGCACTTCGTACGGCCTCGCGGCTTCGTTCGACGCCCCGTTCGTTTCTCTGCTGTTACAACTCCCGATTCTCCCGCCGACGTTGGCGACCATCGCCTCCACCGAAGTCCCTCCGGCTTTTGGAATGTGAATGAAAATAGGCAAGTCTTTCCCTTCTCGTTTATTCAATATGTTCTTATCAATCAAATGTTTCTTCCCGTACACTTGGTCGTGCACGCCGACTAAAAGTTCTTCCTCTTCCAACGCTTCCTCTTCCTCCTTCTTCGCCGCCGCGGATGCCTCATTCGTCAAAGAAGTTCCTTCATTTCCATAACCGTCGTGGTCACCTAACGACGCCGCCGAGTGCTCCATAGACGTGGACACCAGCAACGCGCCGTCGCCGTTAATCTCCACCCGGCCTGTGCCGTCGTTCGCTCCGCCGCGCCGCGAAAACATCACCCTCTGGGCCAATTTCTTCAACTTCCCCATCGCGCTCGCTTCCGGTGACCACCTCCCGTTGTTCGCCGCCACGTTCGCGGACACCGCGCACGCGACGACGATTAAAATCAAAACCTTCACCGCGATAACTTTCCCGACCAGAGATTTCATTTTTGAAGAATCTTTGTCGTTGATGTCTTCGTCGTCGTCGTCGTCGTCGTCTAAAATTGAGCCGCGCTCTTTCGTCGTCCTCGCCCGCGGGGAAGGCGCAGGAGCTGGTTTGCTGGGCAACAGCAACGCGGTCTCATCATCGCATCCTTGGCGGCTCTTTTCCATGTCGTCGTGCGGCGGTTGCCCTGAACACTGTATCGTTTACTACGTGTGTGTCTGGCTCTCTCTCTCTTTCTCTTTGCACGCGTCGCGCCTCTTTTCTTCGCGGCGATTGGAAAATGGAGTTTTTTTTGCTTGTGTGGGGAGTTGAAGCTTTGATTTAGAGGAAGACACATTTTTTATAACTAAAAAATCAACTCTCGCGCTGACAAAACCACACTTTTTAAAAAGCATCGTCGTCGTCGTCGTCGAAGAACTCTTCGTCGTCGTAATAGTCTCCTCCGTCGTTCGCTGCTTGGCGGTCGTTCTCGTCCTCGTCGTCGTCCTCGTCGTCTTCGCGGTTATTTTTATCGCCGCTTTTCCTTTGCGTTTTTCGGTCCTCGTATCGCTTCGCGTGGACTTCGCCGAACACCTCTCGGGCTAAGGTTTTGGAGACGTTGCGGTCGTTCTCGTGCGCTAAACCGACGCCTTCGTAGAGTTGGCGGAAGATTTTCTTGGATGGGACGACGCCGAGTTGGTTGACGAGCTCTTTGACGATGGCGGGCGCTTGCGCGGCAAACGCGCCGGAAGCGGCGGCGCATTTGAACAAGGCGTCCAGCGTGTCCGAGGACAACGGCGTTGCCGGGTTGTTTTTTACGAATCGGGAGACTCGTTTGCGAGCTTCGGAGATGTGACGGAGTTCGGCGCACGCCGCGACGCACGCGTTTAACGCGTAGAGGTTTGGACGTCTGTCCTTCTTGTCCGAGGTGCTCTCGTAGACTTCGTCAAAGATGCGCAAGGCTTCGTTCGGGTCGAGCTTCGATAAACATTGCACGCACGTCGCGTAAAATCGATCGTCGGCAATATCGCTGTTTGCTTTGAAATGCTTCTCGAATAGATTGACGATTTCACCCGGTTGACGCAATTTACCTCTCGCGAGCACGAGCGCCGTCAAGGATTCCGACGTGTGCGCCACGCCGTGTAAATCCATCTCTCTTTCGGCTTCGTCAACGTATTCTCGAGCTTTAACTAGTAACGGGTCGCCGCTAGAGTCGTTCATATCGCTCAAAGCCGTCTGTATCATGTCCTCCCTTTTCTCACCGTGCGTGGGATACGGCAAATGTGCCAAGACGTCCGAAACTTCGCGTCCTCGTCGTTCGCACGCGAGAAAGAGTTCTAAAAAGGTCACCGCGTCGGGCGTGATGTTTGAGGACGCCATGGACTTGTACGTTTTAAACGCAGATTCGACGTCATTGTTTCTCGATAAAGCACCAATTAACGCGTTATACGCAAGGACGTCCATTTTCACGTCCAAGCTTTGCATTCGGAGTAAAATGTTTGACACGCGTCGACGACGATCTTGGACTAAACGTAAAGTGGCGCCGTCCCGTTCCATCATGGAAGCGTAGAATTTTCCAGCGAGAACGAGTTCCGTAACGAAGGAAGCCGCATCAGGAACGATGCCGGCGTCTAACATTCGCTCCCGCAACGCTTCTACCCTCGCAAAGGTCGCATCCAATCGATCTTCCAGTTCATCTCCGTCTTCTTCCTCGTTGATGTCGTCTTCGATGAATGTTTTCCGGGTAATCTCTTCTTCGTCCTCGTGCTCCAAAGCTTCTTCCGGTGTGCCGATGGTTGCATCGACATTCGCGGTTGTTTGATCTCTTTCTTTTTGTTCATCGTGGGAACGATGATGGTGCGTCGGGGATAAGAACGCGTTCAATTCCGCGCGCATCAACGCCGTGAACGAATACACATCCGGTCGCACCTCGTTCGCCGTCATCATCTGAAACGCCTCTTTCGCCCTCGCCACATCCCCTCTGTTTGCAAACATCGTCGAAACGGCGTTACACGCCGCGCGGACTTCTCTTTCGTGCGCGCGAATGGCGTATTGTGACGCTAAGTTGAACACGATTTCCTCATTTTCTTCTTCGAGGTATCGGTCATTCATGAAATCCTCGCCGTCCTCGGTGCTAAAACTATTACTATCTTCGTCGTAACGGGTGACGCTCCCTCCTCCAATCACTTGATGCTGCCTCGCGTTTGCAGTTTCTGTGCGCCACGATTTCCACGGATTTCGGGCATCTTTATTGCTATCTTTTCTGCGCGATTTTTGCATCGCGTCGCGTCTTTTCAAAAACTGTGCCGCCGCCAAACCTCGAGCGCCGGACCACCCGGTGCGATACTTGACGTTGTACCTTTCCGAAAACTTTGCCGTTGGCACGGAATCAGAATACACGCGTTTGCCTAACCTCCATAACAAAGTGTCGAGCGCATTTTCAGCCATCTCCATGCTTTTTTTAGACGCGGCGGATTCTTTGCCGCCTTTCCTAACAAACTTTCTATTCGCAATTTTACAGTGCGCCGAAACGCGCTCGCTGTGCGCCCACATGGATTTGTGTTCGTTTTTAAACATTTGCCAAACTTCTTCAACTTCGCGAGAAGTTCCGTTTGCGCACGTCCCTACCAAGCGCAGTTTCGATTCTAACGCGTCCGCACCGGGCGTTAAGTTTGGTTGGTTCATTTGAAACATCAACACTTCCGTGGCTTGGAAAATCTCTCGACTCGCGTGTGTCGCCGCGTACCTCAACAAAGTGGTAAATAATTTTACTGGCAACGCCGTTTGCGGTGCCGGTTGGTGCATCGATCGCGTTGCTGCCGTGTCCACGTCATCTCCGACGGGAATATCCGCGTCTGCATCTTGCTCGTCGAAAATCTCGCTCAATGGCACCGCCTCCCCCGGCGCTTTCAAATGCACGTCCCATCCGCTCTCCTCGCCGCCGCCGCCGCCGCCGCCCCCTACAGACGACGACGACGACGGCACGCCCAAACAGTGCATCTGCAACCACTCGAAAGCTTCTCTCACCCTCCCACTCCTACAAAACGCCAACAAAATCCCGTGGTGCGTCGTCACGTCTGGCACCACGTTATCCGCCACCATGGCGCCCACAATCTCCAACGCCGCCTCCGGGTCGCCGCCGTCCGCCGCGCAGTGCACCAAAACGTTATACGCGCCTCGCCCGGGATATTTATGATGCTTCCTCAACACCTCGAACGTTTCTTGAACCGCTTTCGCGTCTTTCTTTTGCCTGTGTCGTCGCATGGTCGCGACTAACGTGCGTCTTTTCAGCTCGGGCGGTAACCGCGAGTCGTCCACGTCTCGAAACGAAGGCGGTTGTTGTCGTCGTCGCGCGCTCGCATCGACTCCTTCTTGTTCTTCTTCTTCATCACTCTCTCCTGCGTTCGTGCCGTAACTCAAAACGCCGCTCGGCGGCGCCCACGTCGACGTCGACGTCGACGTCGTCGTCAACCATCCATTCGCGCGTTCTCTTCTTCCCTCTCTCCGTCCTCTCCCGCTCTTCCTCTCGCGCGAAGACGACGACGACGACGACGACGGGGCAGCGAAAGTTGTTACTTCTCTCCTCGAATGCTGATAATGGAAAAATCGTTCTTCTTCTTCTCGTCCTCGTCGTTGCTCCGATACAATCAGAGGAGGAGGAGGAGGAGCAGAAGGCGCGCACCAAGAGTTTTTCGAAGAAGAACCCGCGCGATTCGTGCCGTTCCGCAGCAGAGACGCCGCTCTTTTCGCCGCAGAACACCGGCGCATGTTGTTGTTTTGCCGCTTTTTTGTGGAGCTCAAAAAGCTCAAAAAATCGTCAGTTTTTTATTGAGCGCGAGCTCGTATTTTTAAAAAAGAGACACGCATGTCCTCTTCTTCTTCCATCCATCTTCCGCCGTCTACCGCGCCACCGCCGGCGAAAAAGATGCGAGGAGAGGAAGAGGAAAGTCCTCTGCGGCGACTGTGGGAACGAGATGGTGGTTACGAGGATATTTGGCGCGCGCACGTCGCGACGAAACTGAACGATTCGGACTTGAAGTTTTTCTTCGGAGCGAGCAGGTGATTTGATCTCACTTTTTTCTATTATGCAATGTGTGTAACTGACGATGTTTGAACAGGAGCTGTCGGGACGCGGTGAGACGTCTCGGCGTCGACGTTGGGAAGAAGTTTAAGATTAGGGAGTTGTCTTCGATCGAAACGCTCTCGGTAGCGCACGATAAGTACGTATTTGACAGTAGATTTCCTGATCGGAGAGCCAAGCAAACGTTTCTCGGCAAAGTTGCTCAAACGGGAAACTTTGATTTCATCAAATACTTTTGGAAGGTGAAGAAATGTCGTTGGTCGGATCAAGTTATCGAGGGTGCTGCAAGAGGTGGTAATATCGAATTGCTGAGATTTTTACATGAGCGAATGAAGAAGACGATCAAACCAACCGCGTGCGATGCGGCTTCTAGTGCCGGTAAACTCGAGTGCTTGAAGTTTTTAATTGAGGAATTAAAAGTTCGCCCTAGATTCTGCGACGTTGACGCATCGTCCAACGGACACGTCCATATCCTGCAGTATTTGCTTGAGAAAGGTATGGGAGGTCATTTTCAGTGTTGCGAGTTCGCTGCAAGTCATGGCCAACTCGAAGCGTTGAAGTTTTTGCACGAAAACGGTTGGAGTTGGAACAAATCCACATTAAAATTCGCGCAAGAGAATGGTCACTGGGACTGCTATAACTACGCGAAAGAACACGGCTGCCCGGAATAAATATATGAGAGAATACTCAATTTTAGAGAGAGAGAGACGCACTGAAACATACTCAATACAATCATCGAAAGAGAGACACCATTGTAATATCGAAACACACACACAAACATTTTTGAGTAACCAACAAAAAAAAGTCGCGAGTTTTTCGCCGCGCGCGCGTATTTTTAAAAAGACACACCATGTCCAACTCTTCCCTCCATCTTCCGCCGGCGAAAAAGATGCGAGCGGAGCAAGTGGACGAAGACCAAAGTCCTCTGCAGCGACTTTGGGAACGAGACGGCGGATACGAAGACGTTTGGCGCGCGCACGTCGCGACGAAACTGAACGATTCGGACTTGAAGTTTTTCTTCGGAGCGAGCAGGTGATTTGATCTCACCTTTTTTTTTCTATTGTGCAATGTGTGTGACTGACGATGTTTGAACAGGAGCTGTCGGGACGCGGTGAGACGACTGGGCGTCGACGTGGGGCAGAAGTTTAAGATTGGCGAGTTATCTTCGATCGAAACGCTCTTGGAAGCTCACGAGAAGTACGTTCTCTCCCGCCCCCTACACATACAAAGTAGCCTTGGAGTACAGTTTCTCCGCGAAGTCGCCAGAACGGGAAACTTTGATTTCATCAAATACTTCTGGAAGGTGAAGAAATGTCGTAAATCTTATCAAGTCGCTCAAGGTGCCGCAAGCGGTGGTCATCTCGAGTTGCTGAAGTATTTACACGAGAAGAAATGGAAGGTTGAATGGGTTGCTGCTCGTAACGCGGCAAGCAACGGTCATCTCGAATGCCTCAAGTACTTGATCGAGGAATTGAATCTCAATTATAAAGGTTATGAATGCAGAGCAGCATATAACGGTCATCTCAACATTCTTCAATACTACGTCGACAGAGACTTAGAGAAAAGTGATTACGCCTGCGATTGGGCAGCCGAGAATGGCCAACTCGAAGCGTTGAAGTTTTTGCACGAAAACGGCTGGAGATGGGATGCAAGGACTTTACAAGTCGCAAGAGAGAATGGTCACTGGGACTGCTATAACTACGCGAAAGAACACGGCTGCCCGGGCAAATAATATGAGGGAGAATGCTCAAGTTTAAAGAGAGAGACGCACTGAAACACACACACAATACAATCATCGAAAGAGAGACACCATTGTAATATCGAAATACACGCATCACCTTGGATGCTGAAATAAAAAAAAAATCAACCCCGCTGCGTGCTCGCGTAACGCTTTGAATTTTCATTTTCGCTAAAAAGAAAAGGGAGAAGAGAATTACTCTTTTCCGCGCCGTCAGATTTTCTTCTTCTTCCAAAGATGGCGACGCCCGCGATGTCCGCGGGAAACAGCACCGTCGCGACGAAATCTTCTTCTCACGTGATATTCCTGATCGACGGGTCTGCGCAATCCGTGTCGCAAGAGGGCGACGAAAATTTCAACGGTTTGCGCGATTGTGATTCGCATGTCGTGAAGAGGAGAGTCGAGATATTGGTGGACGTGGCGAAGACTTTAGCCGTCGAAGGTTTCGGATGGAGAAAGGACGACGAGGAGAACGTGAGAAAGCGGTTCGGTTGCATTTTCTACGACGCTTCGAACGCGAGAGAGAGCGGCGATGCGCTCGCGAGGACGAAGCAAAAGAGAAAAAGATTGGGTTGTTCGATGCAAGATCTAAAAACTGTGCTGCAATTTTTCGCGACGTTGAAACACGAGGAACATCAGACGAATTGTGCGTTTCAATCGTTGCAACAAGCGGTGTCGCAAGCAGTGTTGATGTTCAAGGCGGCGAAGACTACGGAAAATGACGGAACTCGGGATCTAGTCGTCTTGAACGCGACGGAAGGATTGCAGAGTTTGAGCCTCGCGGAAATGATGGTCGACAAGTTGGAAAAAATGAAGGTAACGAGAAGCGCCGTATTTTTCCATGGAGATCACGCGTCGCCGTCGTCGAGTTGTTTGTGGCCGACTGCTATCGAAGGGTTAAAGAATTCTTCCGGCGTTGCCGCTATATGCAATTTGAGACCGCATCAAGATATGTTCTTGAGGCAGTCCGAGAGATGCTTGCGAGCCGAGCTAGAGTGTGGGGGCGTTTTACGCGAAAGAACAGACGAAGAGGAAACGAATGGAGAGACGACGGAGCAGAAACGGATAGAAGACGCGCTAAAGCGCGATAGAATACTAGAAAAGAACCGAGTGCAAGAGAATGCGATGTTTCCAACGAAATTGAGCGACGACGATTGTGACGGAAGTCACGAAGAACAACAACATCAGAAACAGGTCGTTCGACACGCCGAAAACTGTGCCGCCCAGTTTTCAAAGTTTGACGTTCTCGAAGAAAGACTCAGTAGTCTCAACGCGACAACGTCTCTGCGAGTGCCCATACTTATGGTGCGAGAGAATAACGATTCGGCCCCAGACGAAAATGAAGAAAACGGTGCGAAAGAAAATCAAGAAAGCAACAGCGGCGATACGTTTATCCATCACGTGGATGTCGAGCTAGAGAACATTCCGAAAGTGCTTCACGCTTTGCACGAACCGCTGCTCGTTCTCACCAAATGTTCGCGCATGCGACACGATAAATCAAAAAAGGTTCGAGCTTTGCACGGTACGTCGGGTGACGTGATAGTTCGCCAGGAGCACTTCGTGGGCAACAAACAGGAGCCGAAAGTGATCATCGAGTTCAGGAAAAACGACGGCGGTATCGATCGCATCGCTTCGTTCAATCGAAGCGCCTCGAAATCTGTTTCGTTGATCTGGCCTCTGAAAAACGCCGACGCGCGCGTTTTTTGCCTAAAGCACGAGTTTGCAAAGTATAAAAAGTTCTTTTACTTTCACGAGGGTGGAGAATCAAACGCGGAACGCGTGGCACAGTTCCGAACGATACTCGAGAATCCACCGTCCCTCGAAGAGCTTTCCGGCGTTCAATCTTCGAAGACGCTGCGAGACATGGCGTTAGCTGCGCCAACTTTATTGGGTTTGATGTGTAAGCCTATAGAATCTAGACCTCCTCCTATTCAGATTCCGGAGTCGTCGCCTTCTTCTTCAACTTTCACTTTAGAAAAATACAGGCAACTCGAACTGGAACAAAAAGAGCGGCGAGAAAAAATCCGAGCGGCTTTGACGAAGCAGAAGAACAAGAATAAAGCAGAAGAGGAACCGCGGAAATCTACTCCCCCGCAACAAGTCATAACTAACAGACTCCAAGCCTTGCGAGAGGAGCTCGAAAATCGATTGAAACAAACCGAGCAGGATGCCAAAAAAGCGGCCCAGAAGACGACCGAAAAGTACGAAAGCGCGAAAGAAGAAGAAGAAGAAGAAGAAGAAGAAGAAGAAAACAACAACACCGAAGCCGAAGGAGCGAGCGAAAACGAAGAAACCAACGACACAGCGGGCAAGAAAATAAACAGAGCAAACCTGCTCTCTTTCTTCGAGTTACGCAGAAGAAGAAAAAGAAGAAGCGAAATACGTAAAGGTCTGTTGGAATAAAATTAAACCCGTTATATATTGAAACAAACGGCGAGAGCGAAGACGCGCATCCTCTCTCGCCTTCTCTTAATCATCTTCCAACTCAATGACTGTCTAAGCTATAAAATCTCAACCCGCAATACTTACACTTCGCTGGATTTTCCGCGCTCGTATCTGCCAACGTGTAATACGTCGCCGGCGCCCCGAGCGCCGCGCCTTCCCCGAATCTCTCCTTACACGCCCCGGGCGAGTGGCAGTTCACTTTCCCTCCGTTCACGCCAATCGGCGCAACTTCCGCGATCC
>Ga0255777_10005593_pt1 | contig 10084 bp, 15 predicted proteins | sample 101ome_15_FD_179975 | JGI IMG/M metagenome (GOLD analysis project Ga0255777, IMG submission 179975) | Coastal salt marsh microbial communities from the Groves Creek Marsh, Skidaway Island, Georgia - 101402AT metaG (version 2) | ecosystem: Environmental > Aquatic > Marine > Intertidal zone >...
TACTTTTATCGTTTAAATCATCAGTTCTATTTTTATATACTGAATATACATCATCTGTTAAATCTGTGACAACTATATTTGGCGGAGTTGTTTCTCCATTTTTACTAGGAGTATTTTTATATTTTTCAATTGCCAATCTAAATATCTTAGCTCTTTTAGCATCATCTGGATCTTTAGTACTAGATCCCAATGCGATAGTTTCTGTACTATCTTTTGGAAGATTAAACACATATTTGAAAGCCGCTGTCATTGGATTATCTTCAGAGACGGGTATAACTTTTATCTTTGAGTTTTTAGGTAAAGCATTCCAAATAGCAATACTCTGTTTTCTATTTATACCATCTCGTTCAGTTGGTCCAACCATCACAAGTACTTTACCCACATCTCTTCTAGAAGCAAATTTATTAGCCAATGACAAATGACCATAATGCGGCGGTTTGAACCCACCAGGTAATAATACTGTTATATTGTTGTCCATTTATATAAATATAAACAAACTAGTTTTCAAATAACTTATTATAACCGTTTTTCATCCATTCTCTATAAGATTGCCAATCATATGATTCCTCCAACATTGTTGTCATTGTTGATAAATATTTTTCACTGTCTTTAGGTATCACCATTATAAAAGAAGGTTTCTCATTATCAACAAAACCAACTCCGTCAAATTCTATATGTTTAGCATTTGGATTTTCTTTTACTCCTTTTGCATTGTGAATTGCTTGTTCGATATCTGAACATCCAATTTCATACATAGTTTCTACACAAAATCCATCTGCAGATGGTCCATCTAACATTAGAGGATATCTATGTGCATTGAGTAAATCTTCTTCATAACTTACTATTAAATACTGAAACTTAATTTTGTCCATGTTTAATACATATTTTTTATAAACTAAATTTTATTTTTAGAAATTTTATTAATTGTATTTAAAGCATTTTCATTCCAGATGCAACCAGATGCTATATCCCATCCATAATACCAAGTGGTTTCATTATTAAATCTGGCATCTGGTTGATATGGATTTATTTCAATACCATCGTATGATTTAGAAACTTCTGACCAAAAAACATCATAAGAATCGTCTTTTTTAGTGTATCGATTTGAAAACTCAAGTAATTCTTCGTAAGTTTTTATTATTAGTATTCTACCGGCGTTTACTTGTAGATTATAAATGTGATTACCTTCCCAGTCAGGCATTTCATTTCTAACCCAGTCAATCCAACTGGTACCAATAGCATACCATAAACCTCTAGGTTTTGGCCCTTTATTATATTGAGATACTGGAAATTTTAAAGGCAAAATTGTTTGTTTTGCCATTACTATTTTGTCGTCTGGTTTTATATTTGTCATATCCATAAAAAAAGCTCACCAACCAGATGAGCTTTTTTATTAACATAATTAAAGTAATATAGATTAGTATTGTAATATACAATAATCTGGTTGTACTGTCAATGCTATTTTCAATGATTCGCCGTCATCACTCCAATCAAGTGTTTGAAAATCAGCGTTGGTAATAAAAGCACCTTTGAGTGTCCATTCTTCAACTTTATCACCCACAGGACCTAATACATTAACAGTTAAATCTTTTTTATAAAAATCTTGATAACCATCACGGCCTGTTACAGATTCGTGATGTAAACGAACCCATTCCATTACAGCTTGTGCTCCAGATGGTACGATTGGGTCATATAGCTCCATTGTTATTGCTTGCCATACACTCTTTCCTTTGTAGAAAGTTTTAATATTGATGTGGTCAAGTTCTTTAGCTGTTTGCTCGATTTTAGGTCTATCTACCTTTTTGATTATAAACGATGGTATACCGTCACAGTAAAGTATATGACGATTTACGACTTTTGGTTCGAAAGCTGTGTAAAATATTTCTGATGGATTAAGTAGTTCTGCCATACAATTGTTCCTTTAGTTATGTTATATGATATAAATATAATAAAAGAAAAGTAATTGTCTTTTTTTTATATTTTATGTTGATAAATTTTTATCAAGTAATGTTGTTATTGTATCTCTAATCTTTGAAATATATCCATTTTTTCTTAAAAGTTTAAACACAATATTTTCTACGCTATATTCTCCTCCACTTACTAGCCCTGACTGTCTCATGTCATACAATCTTCTAACCAAATTTTTTAACTTTTCTATGTTCTCAGTTTCAATTGAATTGTTTATTGTGTTCTTTAGTCCATCGTACTTATTTTTAATTGCTATTTTATCAAGAACAGGCGGTTCGTACTTAGGCTTTGAAATCCATTCATTATTTTTTAAACTATAAATTGATTGGCTTTTATTTTCTTCGTCAATGTCTTGAATATAAACTTCTACTGGATGTTCATTCACATAAATATTATGAGCGTTATTCCACTTATTTTTAAGCCCGTCAACATATTTTTTTACCAATTCTTTATTTTCATCAATGTTATCAAATTTTATTAACAGATGTAAATCTAAATCACTAGAAGGTGTCCAGTTATATCCTGCACTACTTCCTAATAGTAGAATATCTTCAATAGGAGCAGTTAATTCAGTTTCTTTATAAAACTCATCTGAAATCTTTAATAACTTACTTAGTACCTCTGGTTTTAGTGTATCACCATCCCAAATCTCAGGATTTAAAATACTGTTATAAATTCTATGACTTTCTTTTACTCCTAAAATTTGTTTTAACTTATTAATAGTATCTACTGAATTTGTATGTAATATTCCTATGCCACCAGCATCAATAAAGTCTTGAATGTTATCTTCTCTGTCATCTACTAAAATCGATTCAGGAGAAGCATATTTAGCTTTATCTAGTCTTTTGTCAACTAGATTTGGGTGCATATCAATGTTTTTATCTTTTAACCACTGTAATTTCCCCACTTTTGTTTCTTTCTCTGGAGCATGACTCAATATTTCAGATGGAAATTCTTTAACAAAATTAAAAAGCAATTTACCATCTTTTGTCCAAGGCATATTTCTATAAAACTCAGGACTGTTTTGGTTAATATCAGCTTTTCTTTTTTCTTTGCCATGTTGACTGTCATAGTACTCAACTGGAACGCCGAATATATTTTCGAAGTATCCAGCCCAATCAGCTATAACACCATCCATGTCCAAATATATTTTGTATTTACTATCTATCATTTTTCTATAAATATAAAAAATATAACACTGTTTAAGTTATTTTTTAATAAATAAGTGGTATATTATCTTGCCAAGCTGAGCGCTGAATTTTCTAACTCTATATTCAGGCATTTCCCAGAAAAAAGCATGTGTTATTTCTTCTATCAACACATTTAGTTTTCTTCTATTTTGCAGCTGCTTACCTATATAAATCTTAGCTTCATCACTTTCTGGGTCAAAACACCAACCATCGGCTGTTTGTAAGTTTTTGAATATTATTGGAATTATGTGTTTTAGATGTGTTTCAACACAAAGTTCACTTTTACCACTTATCTCTGTATCATTATAAATTTTGTTGCCACTATTATTTATAATTTTACGCTTAGCACGCTTAGCAGCACCGGTTTGTGGTTTAATATTTTTTTTACTGCCCATATACTATAAATATAAACAGAATGAAATTAAAAGCAAAGCATAACACAACTTATGCATGCAGCGCTTATACTTTATTTATTTAGGATGTCAAGAAATTTTAATCCAATGCCTACAGATAAATCTAATTTTATTTTTTCGGATTGGTAAAATGATTGGAATTTTTCGCAGAAAGAGAGTTCATTTGGCAGAAGCCGAGGATTAGTTTCTGCCAAAGACTCGTAGAATTTGTTATCATCATAAGGCTCAAATTTTGCCTTCATGATAATAAATATGTATTACTCTTTCTTAGATGGTGTAAATGTTCCGTCTTTAATATTAAGAACACCATCACCATACTTATCACTAAGTGATTTTAATAGATTGGATTCTTCAGTTTGAATTTCATTCCAACTTTCAAAAACTTTTTTTCTTTGTTCTGCAAGATTTTCTAGCTGTTGTTCTAAATCAGTTTTTGTTAGTTCAACTTGACCCAATTCAAATATTCTCTGTTGATATTTAACCTGAAGCTCATTGATTTGCTTCATTTCCTCTTCTGTAAATGTAACGTTACTTTCTTCACTCATACAGCAATATATATCTTTTTATATAAACAATTTATTTTTTTTATTTACTATTTATATCAAAGCATATGAAATTCAAAAATCTATATAGCGAAATAGCATTCCAACAGAATTTTAAAGAAGATGATGTCATTAGTTATAATGATAGAGAATGGCGAATTATTAAATTCTTAAATGATAAAACTGTATCTATTCAAGACATTATGTCTGGAGGAATATTTGATGTGGATATATCTTCACTACAAGACGCTGAATTAATTGACGAAATAGATAACAGTAATTTAACACCTATGGAATTAACTGAAACTACAGTAGTTAGTAAGTTTTTAAAGTATCATTTGTCTAACAGGCTACCTTTATCAGATTCAATATTTAGAACATATAGCGAGTCATATTTTGAATTATTAGAAGAAGTTAGGTCATTATATAAAGAAAGTAAAATTAAATTATGTAAGTTAGATACAGAGTTGGTAGAAAGTGATTTAGGTAAAACTGATACATATGAAGGAAGAACTGTTTATTTAGATGCGCCGATTGAAGAAGAAGAAGATTTATTTATGGAAGCTGAGTATAAGGGAAAAAAAGTTAGCTTGAATAAACCTTTTAGAACAAATGGTGGACCAAAGAAATATGCTGTTTATGTCAAAAATAAAAATGGTAATGTTATCAAAGTATCTTTTGGAGATCCAAACTTAAAGGGAAATTGGAATGACAAAGCAGCACAAAGAAGTTTTGTAGCTAGACATAAATGTAGTCAGAAAAACGATAAAACAAAAGCCGGTTATTGGAGTTGTAGAATTCATAAAATGTTAGGCAATCGAGGAACTGGTAGATATTGGTAATATGATAAGATTTCATAAAATTTTAAATGAATTATTTAATAAAATACATCCGTTTCAAAAAGTTGGTTCTTATCCACATGAAGTAAACTATAGGTTCACAGCCGACAGCGGACAAATCTATGATGTAAATTTTACAGACCCTGGTGAAAACAAATTATGGCAAGTAGAATTTTATATCAAAGGAAACGATGGTAATATTATTAATCCAACAACTCCTTTACTGTATAGTCTAGATGTAACTGGAACAGGAGACCAATTTAAAATATTTTCAACTGTTGTACAAATAGCAAAAGAGTTTTTCAAAGAGTATCATAAAAATGTAAAGGCTATTAGTTTTACAGCAAAAGAACCAAGCAGAAGAAAACTATATCAACATATGGTTAAAAGACTATCATCTGAAAATAATTTAGATTATAAAATAATATCACCCATCGATGATGACGAAAAATATGTTGTTTATCCAAGAGGAAAATGGGACTCAATTAAAAAAGGTTATGAAAAAGCCATATAAAGAAACTAAGTTAAAGAAAAATAAAGTTATTCGAGAATTTTCATCAAAAACATCTTCTTCGGAGTTAGAGTGGCATTTAGATAGAGAAGACAGAATAATCGAAGTATTAGAAAATAAAGGTAGGTGGAAAATTCAATTAGATAACGAATTGCCCGTTTTATTAGAAGACACTTTTTTTATACCAAAAGAGACATATCACAGAGTTATTAAAGGAGATAAACAAAGTAATTTAATTATTAAAATTACAAAAAACCCTATGATTTTTCTTTCCTAAACAAATATAAAACTGTCCATATAATAAGTGGCGCGATTAGTATATACCAAACAAAATAAAAAGTATTAGATTTTTCAACTTCATTTTTTTCCTCCAAAACTTCTTCGGAAGTAACTTGTTCATCTATATCAGTATCATCATTTTTAATTTGCTCTACCTCAATATTTTTTTCAACCAATACTTCATTTGAACTAGGACTAAATATTACAGAAGATTTGCTTTCTTTTGTTTCAGTTTTTTGTTGTTTAACTTTTTCTTCTTTAACTTTATCTTCTTTTTTTGAATCTTTTTTTGGCTTTACTTCAACAGGTTTAATCTTTTGATTTTCTCTATCAACTTCGCTTTTTAATCGAAATACATGGGGGTTTGTTGGATCTCTAACCAAGTCTTTTTTATTTAAAACGCCAGTAGATTCAAACGTAGTAGAAGGTATAGTACAGCCAGCTGAAATAATTATTAAAAATAATATAACCAGTTTATTCATAAAAATCTATTTTACTGTGGAACTCCCAAAATAAAAACCTACAATGGCAGTTAATGTTTGTCTAACTTCGGGTATCATTAAATATCCATCAATTCGAATAAAACTAGTTTCTGGATTGCCACCAAATAACCCAAATAACCATTGTCTAGTAAAAGTGTCTACTTGTACATATATAGGCTCGTTCACTAAAGATAGTATAAAAGGAGCAATAATTACACCAAAAAGTGTACTTACAACAATCAATCTGCGAACCCATCTACCAGCATCAATAGAAACTCTCTCAACAGCAGCATTTCTAGAATCTTCTAATGCTTGATTTCTTTTAAGAGCCATTTCGAAATTTTGTTGTCTTTCTTTAGCTCTTTGTGCCATGTATTTGAAAATAAATCCAGTTATACTTCCAGCAGCCATTGATATTAATTCAAATGGAATCATATAATATAAATATTATATATATTTTTAAATTGACTAATTTGCTTATATGAATACAATAATATTGTGAAAAAATCTGTCTATTGTAATACATCTTTAATTTATCTAAAAGCTATAAATAAATCTGTAGCACGTAACATAATTGAAAAGAATCATTACACGCATGCATGGAGTAGTTGTACAGTTGTTTATGGTATTTATAAAAAACAAAGCGATGTTAATGTATTTTTTGACGGATTGGATGATAAATTAATTGGGGTAATTGTTTACGGAAATGCTGTTGGTAGAAATGCTAGCACCAGTATCAGTCCATTATTAAAAAACGAAAATGTGTTTGAATTAACACGACTCTGGATCGAAGATGGTCATGGCAAAAATATAGAAAGTTATTCAATATCAGAAAGTTTTAAACTTCTAAATTTAGAATATCCAGATATTAAATGTATTTTAAGTTATGCTGATAATGAAGCCGGACATACTGGTATAATTTATCAAGCTACTGGATTTTTATATCAAGGTGACAACTATACTGATATTGCTATAATGCCAAATTATAGCGTAAGTTTATCTAATAATCCACATAAATGGATACATAGTAGAAGTGTTTATGCTAGATGGAAAACACATAATGTTGATAAATTAAAAGAACGAATTGGCAAAACTTTTTGGCGAAAAAAAGAAAGTGGTAAACACAGATATATAAAATTTATAAGTTCTAAGATTGAAAACAAAAAACTTAAAAAATCATTGAAACATCAAATATTACCATATCCAAAAAATACATTGTTTAATGAATTAATAACAGAACACACTGTAAATAATAAAACAATCTTTTTTTAAAAATATCTTGAACTAAAAGCATTATAATTTTGTTGCACTTCGTTGGCCGACAATGATCTGTTATACAATAGAAAATTTGATGCCAATCCGCCATAAAAAAAAGTCACTCCACCCCCAACACCAATTTTTCCAATTATTAAATCCGGCGTACCTCCACTTATAGTGCCAATTGTTGCTGGATTGGAATAAGGTGAAGCTGGACTAAGTATTTCCCCATTAGTATAAATAGTAAGCGTATTACCATTTCTAGTTACAGCAACATTAGCCCATGTATTAAGATTAATTTGTGATGAAGTTGAGGCAATACCTGTGGTACCTCCACTTTCTACACGAATTTCGGCGACGAGGTGTTCCTGCGTATTATAGGTAATAGAATAGACATGATTAGAATCGTTAATGTCTCCCATACCAATCAATGGTCTCAATGTGTTTTGTGGTTGAAACCATGTTTGAATTGTAAAATTAGTAGTACGAAAATCTAAAGATGCGTTATATGGAATTGTCATGAAATTGGAGGTTCCATCAAAATAAAAATACCCATTTGAGTTATAAGTAGCACTATTTATTGTGGCATCATTATTATTTGATGTTAAGTCATACCAAGTATTTCCTGTTCCAGAATAACTATCTGCATTCGCGGCATCTAGATACAAAACTAAATTATTATCTTCAACTATATTAGGACCTGAGCTACTTGGTCCATCCCCAAAGTTTCCATTCGGTGGGACGGGTGTATCCCAATCTGGTACTGTTATCAATACTTTTTTACCTTTACTATTTTTTCCGTATATTTTCATAATTATAATCCAAATCTAGATTTGTGGGCATTGTAATTTTGTGAAACTTCGTTGGCTGACAACGATCTGTTATATAATAGAAAATTTGATATTAATCCATTCATAAAAAAAGTTTGATTAACAAAGTTTCCAATAAATTGTTTTCCAATTATTAAATCCGGTGTGCCTCCGCTTAAAGTACCAATCGTTGCTGGATTGGCTCCATTTCTACCAGGAAGTATTTCTCCATTAGTATAAAGTGTAACCGTATTACCATTTCTAGTCACAGCAATATTAATCCATGTATTTAGGTTAATATTCGGCGAAGCTGGAGTGGCCGGGGCGCTATTTTGAAAATACATTTCAATACCTCCGGGGTACCCCGGTGAAGCTGCTGTAATAGCATAAACTAGACTATTCTCCAGAATATCTCCCATATTAATTAATCCACCGGAGTTTGGTGATTTTAATTGAAACCAAGTTTGAATTGTGAAATTAGTAGTGCGAAAATCTAAAGATGCGTTATACGGAACTGTCATGAAATTGGAAGTTCCATTAAAAATGAAATGTCCGCTATCTGAAGTGGAATAAGTAGCACTATTTATTGTAGCATCATTATTATTTGTCGTTAAGTCATACCAAGTATTTCCTGTTCCAGAGTAACTATCTGTATTCGCGGCATCTAGATACAAAACTAAATTGTTATCTTCAACTATATTAGGACCTGAACTGCTTGGTCCATCTCCAAAGTTTCCGTTCGGTGGGACAGGTATATCCCAATCGGGCACTGTTATTAATACTTTTTTACCTTTACTATTTTTTCCGTATATTTTCATAATTATTCAATTGTTGTTAAGCAAGTGGCGCTGCATTCTTATAAGGGTGTCCTGATGGAAGATTGCCTTCTAATCCCCATCTCCAAGCTAGATAACCTTCTGCTTTTTCTACATAAGTCATATCTGTACCTGATGTTCCAGGCATTTGTCCAGCAGCAAAAAATTCTGCTAATCTACCAGACAATTCTTGACTTGCTCTATTACGCATTAATCTCAACTGTTGATTAGTACTGATTGAATTAGTGTAATCGGGAACAGGATTAAACGCGTTCGATCCATTAACTCTGAGAGCAATTTGGTCTCCAGTTTTATTAAAAACAACACAAACAATATAATATGTATATCTATTAAGACTAACTAAATTCCAAGGTTCAACATTGCCTATAGTATCAGAAATTCTCTGCCCCGGGCTTAAACCATCTAAATCTAATTCTCCCGGCCACGCGTTAGAACTATTTGCTGAGCTTATTGCATAATCTCGTTTGGGTGATTGATTTGTTTCGTAAGACCAGAAAGAATCTTGAGTAGAATCAACATCATCCCATCTAAAAATACCTATAGCCCAATGATTTCCAGAACCATCGACTTGAGGTAGGAACTGAGTACTTTGTATATATTGATTCGATCCATTAAATGTAAATACATTTTTCCCATCGAGTTGATTATTAATAGTAGGATTGCTGCCCCAAGTAAAATTACTATTATATATACCAGCTTTATCCGTGACACTAAACAATAAACTTCCAGATGATGTCCAACTAGATGTATCACCGGCATCAATCCAAACAACTAAATTAGACAAACTACTTGGTAACCAAAGAGCAGCTGGTGGTGTTACACTAATACTAGGAGTTACACTAATACTTGGTGTTACACTAATACTTGGTGTTACACTAATACTTGGTGTTACACTAATACTTGGTGTTACACTAATACTTGGTGTTACACTAATACTTGGTGTTACACTAATACTAGG
>Ga0255777_10005595_pt1 | contig 10079 bp, 8 predicted proteins | sample 101ome_15_FD_179975 | JGI IMG/M metagenome (GOLD analysis project Ga0255777, IMG submission 179975) | Coastal salt marsh microbial communities from the Groves Creek Marsh, Skidaway Island, Georgia - 101402AT metaG (version 2) | ecosystem: Environmental > Aquatic > Marine > Intertidal zone > Salt...
CGTCTGAGCTCTCCCTCGCGGAGAAACTGCATCGCTGCTGCACTTCATCCGGTTTCTTCTACGCGACGGGCATCGCAAACGTCCTCGACGATGCGCTTCGGGTTCGCGAAAAGTGTTCAGAGTTCTTCTCTCTTCCGTTGGAAACGAAGATGCGTTCGTTCTCTCTGAAAAAGGGATACATCCCGAGAAACGGCGCGGAAAACGCCGTTCGAAAACCGGAATTTCACGAAAAGTTTAGCTGCGGGAGGTTGACTGGGAGTTACCGTCCGGAGGATCCGTATTACGATCCAGAACGGTCGTTATTTTTTGATTGCAAGAATCTGTTTCCTTCGGAAGAGGAAGTCGCCGGTTTCGAACGCGCGTATTCGAGCTTATACAAATCAATGGAAGAGTTTTCTGAGTATTTGCTCAAATTGTTCGCGTTGAGTTTGAACTTGAGAGACGATGAGTTGGAGTATTTCGTCGAGCGATCGAGGAAGCACGTGACGAATTTAGTCGCTTTGCAATACGACGTGAGCGAAGCGAGAAGAACGAAGACGGAGAAGAAGGAGAAGAAGAAGAAGAAGGACGACGATGATGAGCATGATGAGCATGATGAGGATGATGAGGATTTACTCGTTCGACCTCACACAGACCCGCCTCGGCCCGCACGAGACGATCAACTCGGCGATTAAATCGTCAAACTTCCTCTCGAATTTTCTCTTTTGACTTTGCGCGTCGAGAGGAAGAAGACGACCGAACCGAGCGGCAGACGAGCGAGAATGCTTCACTCCGGTCGCTGTTATCGTCGCGTTCTCTTTCCCAATACCATCGTACGCGTCGCCATCGTCGTCGTCGTTTTCGTTTTCATCATCTCCGCCTACGAGGACCATCTCTGCAACCTCCGACGCGATCGCTTTCAACCTCTCCACTTTCCTCGCGAACGCGCTAAACGCGCGCAAGCACTCATCATCTTCTTCTTCATCATCATCTCTCTCCAACGCGTTCGCAATCACCCTACTCAAACTCTCCGCCTCGCCTTCTCCTTCTTCAATCTTCCTCAGCGTTTCCGTCAGTTCTCTCAGCGGCGACCGCAGCGCGCACGCCTTCGCTTCGTGCAAAAACTGTTCCACGCACCGTCTTTGAACACCAACGAAGAAGAAGATTTAGAAGAAGAAGAAATGGAGAGTAAAAACGCTCGAAACTCCTCCCGGAACGACCGCTCGAAGAAGAAGGACGATGAAGTCGACGACGAGGCGTTTTTTTCTTCTTCTTCGTTCTTCTTTTCTTCGTCGTCGTCGACAAAGGCGTCTCGTCCGAGATTTTCAAATTTGTCTTCTTCTTCGACGAAAGCGTCGATGCGTTTTCTCAAAGAAGAAGAAGAAGAAGAAGAAGAAGAAGAAGAAGACGAAAGAATCTCGCGGTACGCTTTGAAAAAGGACTCCTGCTGCTGGAGCAGATGACGACGACGATTTTCTTCTTCTTCTTCTTCTCTTTTCGACGTCCTCATCCTCTCTCCCTCTCTCTCTCGCGCGCAAAAGCTTCTTTTTCTCTTTGGAAATGCGGTTGGTCTTTGGTTTATGTAAACTCTTAAGTTTTGAAAAAAAATCGGCAATCCACATCGCGGATCCAAGAAAAAAAAAATACTATACAACAACGCGTTTTTGCACCGGCTCTTGACTGAGTTCATTACTTTCGTCTGTCACTCGAACGATGGCGTCGTTCGTCGCTGTTGAGAAAGCGAAAGCTTATTTGGAAGAAAAGGTTGATCTCAACGCCCGCTTGGAAAGGACGTTTTTTGAATACGCTGAGAAGGGCACCACTTCGCAGGAAACTCAACGAAAAGAACTGGAGACAGTTACTTTACTGAAACTCTCGGGAACGGAGACGGATATATTTCGTGTCGATCAAGCGCATATGAAAGAGTACAGTTCAGACGAACTCAAACAGGCTGTAATGGAGAATCCGAATATCATCGACACCTCCGCACACTGCCTAGCGCATTTGAACAAGAGAGGACTACTTCTCAACTCAAAGGGAATAGTTGCAAAAACTGGCAAAGTTTTGATCTTGGTTCTATCGTTTGTGCTCCTCGAGGCGCGACGAATCCTCAACGATGATCAGTTGACGAGCATCTCTATTGTCGTCGGCAACATGGTGGAAAACAGGCAAGACAGAAAGGACGGATTAGACCTTGCCATGCATAGAAGGTTTCGCCCGTGGCATTTTCAACCAAAAGACGGGTCGGTGTCGATCCAGGGATATTGGGCCTTCGGCGAAGTACAGGAAGAGTATGGTAAAGACTTCTTTTTAAAACTCGCGCAAGTATTTCGAAAGCATGCTTGTGAAACAAAGAGCTCTCTCATCCTGCTCACTTCCAAGGGAACGGAAGCGGGGTTGAATAACGGTGTGCTCCCAATGTTGAGCGAAAGGGAGAATGTCGGCATCGAGATAGCGTGCCGCGGCCATCCGAGCTGCACGTCTTTGACTGGCAAAGAGAAAATGCAAGCCGCGTCTAGTGACGTTTTACGATCCGTCACGAACGGTCCAGGTCCATTGCGCGGAAGGTTCCTGAACGCTTGGGTAGATAAAGCTGAGAGTCAAAACATGTTCGCTTCGGATATTACAATTGAAGCTATCTCGGCCGATTCACGTAGAACCACTCAATCGGTGACGAAGGACGATTTATTCGGTGCCTACGAATCGACTGCATCGAAAGTGGTTAAGGAAGCGGAAAAGATAGCTAGAGAAGCGGAGAAGGCGGCGAAAATGGCAACGAGAGAAGCGGAGAAAAAGGTGGCAGAGGAGCTCAAAAAAGTTACTTTAGCTGTGCGAGATTTACCAAATAAAATTTTGTTCAACAAGGCGGGTACAAAGGACGAAGGACAGGATTTCTTCGCCGACATTGACTCGGCGAAAATCATCATCAACGGCGTCAATGTCGTGAATGTATTTGACGCAATCGAAGAAGATTTGGAAGAATTGTGTGACATCGAGTCAGAAAGAAAATCGTTACTTCGAGAACACCACGTGAACAGAAACGAGTTAACGTCGCGAATCACGCGCCTCGAATCGAATCGCGCGTCTGCGATCAATCGGATCTACGAGTTATGTAGTCTGATTTCACCCTCTACATCGAAGAAGAAGAAAGGAGAGGAAGTTGAAAAACAGAAGAGAGAAAGGCAGAAGAAGCAAACAGAAGATCCGGTTGATTACTTGATGGGGATGTAGAAGGCGACGATGTAGAAATAGTAGACTAGAAAACTACGGAGAGAAACTTTGATTAAAATTAAAAAGAGAGACGCACTACGCGAACGCGCGTGTACCTATTACTTTCAAACAATTAATACCTATTCTTCTTCCGCTTCCAAGAGCTCGCGTTTTCTTTCTCGAATCGCAAACGCGTCTTCATCTTGCCAAGCGCGCAAAGCTTGAAAAGAGAGCCCATCGAGTAGGTAACACAAAGACGACACGAAGCCCTCGAAGAAACCACTCGGCCAAGCTGCTCTGGCAGGCGAAGAGCGGGGTAGTTCCTTGTGTTTGTTCGTTATTCGCTTACCCAAGCACATGTAACTCTTCATCCTTCCATCCGAGAGGAGAATCTTCTCTGAGCAACATCCGCTGGTGACTTTATGGACGTTTGAGAAACAATCTGTTCTTTTCATAATCATGGCTGATTTGTTGCTATCAAAGTGCCCCGGCGGCGCCAGAAGACCATCGCAACAGTCATCGCAAAGCATGCAGTGTGTAAATTCCGAACGATAGTCGATGAGTGCTTGCATGCATGGTTGCACCGATAGTCGTCTGTTTTCTGTTTCGCGAGTGGAAGTGTTCGAACCGGAGTTTTCGAAAATCCACATCAAAGGACACGACGCAGCTATAAAACTGAAAACGACGAGCGCGTCGTCGCATGCATTCGCGAGGCCTTCATCGTGCGGCACGCTCGGCGTCGTGTTGAGTGGAGAGTGCGCGGAGCAGTTGATACCAGACGTAAACAATAAACATCTATCGCGGAGATGATAAAACGCAAACGCGTACTGGCCATTGCCGTAATCGCAGCGATGAAAATTGAAGATGTGCCCTTTTCCCACGTACCGTTCCAGATTCCTCATCCTCTCCAACACCTTTGTTTCAGAATGTAACGGTACCGAGACGACAGAGATGGTGTCCACGTTTCCGGAATATACCAAAGTGTTGCTTCTCCAGAAGAGTTTTTGATTTGGCGCGCCGCGAAAAGTAAATCTTTCGTCCATGAGAATGCACTTCAAAGAACACGTACCTTTCGGACCAAACATTTGAGGGTACCGATGAACCAACACCTCCGCGGCGTGCACTGTATCTTGGCACGAACCACACGCGAGTCCAATGATATAAAATTCCATGACTGATTCGCCGCGCCGACACGCCGCAAAATTGGAAAGCGTTCTTTCTCTCAAAAAATCGGTACGAGAGGTGTGATATCGGAGCATTTCCTTCTCGTCGGCGCAAACGCGAGCGTACCACTCTTTCGAATCGTCGTTCTTATCCAGTAATCTTCGTAAATATTCGAGCTGGCAAAAGTTTATTTCAAAAAGCTGACCGTGCCGCGTCAACACTCGCCAACACGACCCATTGCTCGATTTGAGTGGATTTCCTACAGCGAGAATGAGAAAGTGACCATCCATACCATTAGTGCTCCAAAAATACTCGAAAACGTCTTTCTCTTTTCTTCTCTTATAAGCTGGTTCTATAAACTGTCGCTGCGCCTGGGCGATTTTTCGAAGAGCGGCGCGTAACGTCAAGGCGTTCGATATCGAATCCAAGTAACATTCACTGGTGACGCACGTGTTATCATTCAGAACGAGCATACAGCTCCAACCGTCGATGGTGTCGCTCTCGTCGGCGTTTGTCTTTTCGTTTTCTCGCCGCATCGGTGTCGTCGCATCGACAAAACAGCACGCAAAATCTTTGCTTTCAGAGACGCCGGCTTCCCATACGCGTCGTCTCGTCGGCATGTAAAATGTTTGTCTTCTCGCGTAACCAGCCACTGACGTAAATATGCCCAAGTAATTTGATTCGTTCAGACTCTTTCGGTACTCTGCCAAGTCCGCGCGACGTTTTTTCTTCACCGCTTTGATCGCCTTGGACGTGAATACTTTCCTTTTTTGTTTCTGCATGAGAGGTATACGTGGCTTTAAACCTCCCATCTTTTTCTTCCCCTCAACTCTCAACCCCTTTTAAAATCGCGAAGTCAGTCGGAAACAATCAAAGATCGAATCAACCGACCACGGAAACAAATACGATATGCGATGTAATAAATGAATAAATAACCAACGCGTGCCGTGGAATTGTGGTCTGTATGTGCTCTTTTCAAACAGCAACTATATAATCCATCCGAACAATATACCAGTATATGTGTTGTGCCCTTCTTTTTTTTTCTTCTCGTTCTCATTTTCTCCTCTCAAAAAAAAAATCCCCGAGAGAAGCGCACGCTTTTCGAAGGTAACCAAAATGCTACGGAACCGCAATCCGCAGAGCACGACATCGCTACTAACTTCCGAATGAACGTTGCGTGCCGTTTTGTATCGAATAACTTCTCCTCTTTCTACTCTAAGTTGACCGAGAAAGAGAAGAGATGAAGAAGGAGACGTTTGGAGGGACGAGAGGGAAAGAACAACCCTAACCCTAAAACGAAAAAAAATGAAAAAAAGGGGAGAAAAGAGGGAAAAGCGAACGAAAGAAGTCATTTCTCACCTCTGAGACCGCGCGGAAAGTGTCCCGTGATTTTTTGTTTAGCTCGAAATCAAAGATTCCGACTCCGTACTCATCGTCTCGCTATACCTCTGCATCGATTCGTGCTGAGTCGTCGGCGGCGAAGTTATCCGGTCAGGCGCGTTTCCCATTTAAAAGCGAATGCGGTGTGATTTCGGTCACTATTCTTTTGCACTTTGTCCGTCCTGTCTCTCTCCTCGTCCGCCCAGAAGCAACACGACGCGCATTGCTCGAAGAATAGATCACGGTAACTCTAAACGCTGACCTTCAGCTCCACAGTTAGTTGTCACTCCTATTCTCTGCGCAGACCCAAGGAGCACTTTCTCTGTTTTCCGACGAGGAAAAAAGAAGAGATACCAATCGCGGGCGATGATGACAGTTACCTGAAAAAAAAAAAGACACGAAGAACTTGTAGTCGGAACATCCACTCTTCCTCCGGCGCCAACAACTAATCACAACGACTGCGCCGCCAGCGACTGAAGCGCTGGTCCCGGCAGTGCCAGCGCCAGTCGCTTCGCGCAAACGACGAAGACATCAGCGGCGACGACGACGACGACGACAACGAGCGGAAGCGAATCCTCTCGTCCTGGCGCGTTGGACAGACGCGTGTATGCCAACGCCAACGCGTTTTGAACGCAATCTTCCAAATTAATGGGAGGGGGAGAGATACGAAAACGGAAAAAGAAAAAGGTTGCGCGTCTAATGTTTCATGCGTAGTAGTACAGCGTGTCTCTTTTTTATTACAAGTTTTGTATGTGTCTCTCTATCTCTCTCTCGGAGTGTTTCGTGTCTCTCTCTCGGAGTGTTTCGTGTCTCTCTCTCTTTCTCTCTCTCAGTGTTGTCCATGTAGACGCCTTTCTCGAGCGCTACTATTTTGAGACTTTTTGTTTCTTCGATGGACGTGGTCTAAAAAAGTCTGCCACAGGAGGTGGAGGAGGTGGAGGAAGCGTTACTAATCTTTTGTGACAGTGGGGACAACACAACGCATCGCTGTTCTCCCCCAAAACCACCGCGACGACGCCTTTGAAAGTACTCTCTGCGGGAATTTTTATCGCGGCAACTTTAAAAAATTTCGTCTCTGCTTTACTGCCGCATTTCAACTTCACGCCGTTTTCATCTGCGTGGTCGTTTTCGCGAAAGGTGCACAATTTCTGAAGAAGCTTAAGCGCACAGCCTTTGCAGACCCAACCGTCCTCGTTGTGTTCAACAGCCACAGCCACAGCCCCGCAGAACGAGCTATCTTTGGGCATACGGCTTTGCACGGTCGTGACTTTGACAAAATCAGAATTCTTATACGTCCCCGCGCATCTCCACGTCGCGCCGTTTTCAACCAAGTGGTTGTTTACAAGGAAGGTGCACTCCCTCGCGACCAGACTGTTCACACAGCCTCCGCAGACCCAACCGTCCTCGTTGTGTTCAACAGCCACAGCCACAGCCCCGCAGAACGAGCTATCTTTGGGCATACGGCTTTGCACGGTCGTGACTTTGACAAAATCAGACTTATACGTCCCCGCGCATCTCAACGTCGCGCCGTTTTCAACCAAGTGGTTGTTTACAAGGAAGGTGCACTCCCTCGCGACCAGACTGTTCACACAGCGTCTGCAGACCAAGCCATCTCTGTTGTGTCTAACAGCCACAGCCACAACCCCGCAGAACGAGCTATCTTTGGGCATTTGACTTTGCACGGTCGTGACTTTGACAAAATCAGAATTCTTATACGTCCCCGCGCATCTCCACGTCGCGCCGTTTTCAACCAAGTGGTTGTTTACAAGGAAGGTGCACTCCCTCGCGACCAGACTTTTCACACAGCCTTTGCAGACCCAACCGTCCTCGTTGTGTTCAACAGCCACAGCCACAGCCCCGCAGAACGGGCTGTCTTTGGGCATTTGACTTTGCACGGTCGTGACTTTGACAAGTCGAGAATTCTTATACGTCCCCTCGCATCTCAACGTCGCGCCGTTTTCATCCACGTGGTCGTTTACAAGAAAAGTGCACTCTGTCTCCGTTTTCACCGGTCTGAGTCTTTCTGCGCAGGATATGCAGCACGTCGCGTCCTTGTTATCGTTTACGATACGAGCGACAACGTCGTAGAACTCGCTTCCTCCCGTCCGCATGTGGCCTAGCACTGTGGCAAGTTTCACGAATTTTCCAACTTTACTGGTACATTCGAACGTCCCGTCAACGTTACGGAATGCACACGTGCAAGAGGCGTTCCGAAGACTATAGACCTTGTACTTTTCTCGTACTTTCTTCTCCTGCTCGTCGATGATCCTCTCCACCTTTGCCTTCACGTCCGCCTCCATGTCTCTCTCGTCCACTTTCCTTCGCATATCGTTAATGCCTCCGAGCGATGCATATTTGCCCTCCACGCTTGCGAGATTTCCGTGTTTATCGAATTTTTGACATTCCCAGCACGATGCGAAATGGACTGTTTGACCGTTTATTTCTTTACTCACCGAAGAATCCTTAGACCCACCGATGTCGTAACCTCTATACGCGTGACCCGCTTTTTCGTCATAGAGTCGACACTTTTCGCCTTGGGAACACATCCAATGCTGGTGCATGTTTCCCAAATGGAGCTTCGACAACTCCTGCGCAACAGGGTGTACGCTTTTAGACCCACAAGCGGGAAAATCAATCATGAAGCTTCCAGTTTGGTACGTCATCAAGGGGAGTTCCCAGTGCGCCAAAAGGGGAACGAAGCACAAATGCCTAAACGTCGGGCACTCCTCGCACAAGACGAGGAACACATGCTCTCCTTCCACTGCCGTGTGATCGTCAAAGTGTAGCAAAATCCTCTCCTGCACCTCGACAGGCACACCGCAAAGTATTGCAGCGAACGCGCTGATTTGCTCGGCGCTATTCAACTCGTTTATTTTTTTACTTTCTCTTCTCGGGGATCTCAAAATGTGATTGCCGTCAAACATCACCTTCTTCGCTCGTTCTGCTACTAAAAGTTTTGATATCTCAAAGATAACATCGTTGGCGTTCTCTTCGTGCTTTTTGCCTTCATCTCTCAGAGGTATTAATATTCTACTAGATGGGTGCCCAAGCCGTTTAGGAGGCATCGTAAGAACGTTTACAACTCCGTCTCCAAGAAAAATGAGGAATTAGGGTGCTTTAGCAAAAAAAAAAAATCGCGAATTTTCCAACTATTTTCCTCGTTTTTTTCCAACTAAATAGTTGGAAAACAAGCCTGTTTTTTGAAGTTTAGCAAGAGCAGAAAAAAGTCAACCGTCGTGAGTCGCGGTTGACCAAGCGCGAGCGAGCGAGCGAGCGAGCGGGCGACGCGTGTATTCGTAAATGTAAAAATAGCAATAGTGTACAAGCAAATAGTAATGGTTACAAATCCCTACGCCGCGTCTCCTTCATCCTTCTCTTTCTTCTCCTCTCCTTCTTCTCTTTCTTCCACTCCGGTCGCTTTATCGTTCCTAACGTTATTCTCCGCCCCTCTAATCCCGCTACTATTATTACCCACGCCGCTGCTACTTTTAGTCGTCGTCGTCGTCGTCTGATTTGGACTGTGCTTCATCAAATACTTGGCTAAAAACTCGTGCGGATCTTCCGGTCGAACTTTCACCAGCTCTTTCATCGCCTCTCGCAGCGTCGGGACGACGGATTCGTCCAGGTATTGTCGCACCGGGACGACTTTCTTCTTCGCGGCACTCATCGTCGTCGTTACCGTCTGTCGGTTGTTGTTTGTTTGCGTCAAAAATGAGAGAGAGAGAGAGAGAGAGAGAGAGTTGTGAGCGAGAGAGCGAAAGTAAGAAAGTAAGAAAGTACGATAAAGAAAAAAGAAACGAGCGAAGCCAAAAGAAACGAGACGATGCCAACGCGCGCGGCACGCACCGACGACGCCACGTTCGTGGTCATGTGCGCGAGAGCTTTTGCTTTCGAATGAAAATTTGAAGTCAAACTCCTCCCGAGCAAACGAAACGAAGACAGGTTGAAACCCTAAATTAAAAACACAGTCGAGTTCGTTTCAAAAAAGTACAGTTTCGTCTTTCAAGACACGCATCTCTCGGAACCCGAACGCTCATTTTCCCTCGCCGCCTGTCGCTCGATTGTCTCGCGACGACGTCTGTTCTCTTTGTTCGTGTGTGTGTGTGTTTATTTTTCATAAAACGACCAAATGGTGGTGGCCTCATCTTTCTTAGAAGACGCGAAAGCAAAGTTGCAACTCGGGAAAGATCTGGAGAAGAAGACGTCTCTTCGAGAAGCGATCGAAACGTACCGCGCGGTGATATTTTCGTCGAGCGGCGGCGCGGCGGAGGATGACGACGAAAAGAAGAGGAAGAAGACGGCCACGGAAATCAACGAGGAGACGAAGATAAAGGAAAGCGCCATCG
>Ga0255777_10005596_pt1 | contig 10079 bp, 10 predicted proteins | sample 101ome_15_FD_179975 | JGI IMG/M metagenome (GOLD analysis project Ga0255777, IMG submission 179975) | Coastal salt marsh microbial communities from the Groves Creek Marsh, Skidaway Island, Georgia - 101402AT metaG (version 2) | ecosystem: Environmental > Aquatic > Marine > Intertidal zone >...
AAACCTGTCGCCTAGCGTCGAGTCTGTAGCAGGAAGTACCAGAGCAGAGGGCTCTGTGTACTTACAGCGGTTACCCCTAGCTTTCTCCTGATTTATATTCATGTGAATCAGGAGATATGCTGAAGGTCTGGATACCGTCATCGGCTTTCGCCTCAGTAAATTGTCTCTTCTGGTGGAGAATACAGTATTCTCAGCGTGCTCGCGGAAGTTCCTTGCCCGCGATTTAACGATTCGATTCGATTGCATTAGGACCCTTGGCCGCAGAGTTTTTCACCCGCTGGGGTCCAAACTCTAGGCTGTTTACTTCAGCAGTATGCGTAGCATTCTGTAGTAGTGAACAGGTCCGTCCACAGTGGTCAATGACAGTGCGTAGCTTCTGTCAGCAGACCACTGTAGGGATGCAAAGTGACCGCAGCACAGCTGCAAGCCAAAGTACCGACCCAAGAGCGAGGCAAGTATCCATTGCGGATGTGGACATGTCCACACAGAGCAATGGATACGGTAAGGATTCAAGCATTTCACACTCGAAGGCTATAGGGTTGCTTAACCCGTAACTTAAGAGTTTGAAAAGGTGTTACACGGAGTAACCGCAGCGAAGCCGCAAGGTTATGACCGTGTTAACCGGTGCTTGAATCATTATGCCGACCTCAGTATCGAGGTACTTTGTGATTTTCCACATAGCGTAGCGTTGTGGATAATCATGTCACGTTCGTGAGAATCGTGTTTCCGGCACTAGCGTGTTAGGTCCAACTGATAGCTGTGAAACATCTATCGGGCGGACTTTCTAGGCCCGATGAAGAGGTCAGTGAACGACAGCGGTTAGCAGCGTCACTTCGGTGAAGCTGCTTCCTAATCGCTGTTCGTAGTGCAAGTTAGGTTTGTCCGATGGGCGAACCCAAGGACTTCCGTTACTTGCGGGGTTACTGACCGTCCCATAAATCGCTTGCGATTTGTGGGGTTCAGCGGGCCGTGCCTTGACTGAGTTTACGTCATCGTTTCCTCAGTATTGTATATCTCCTGGTGAGGATAACCATTTCTTAGGGCCTTCCCTATTGCTTGCGAGTATGTGTTCTGCACTCGTTTCCTGAGTGCTCCCGTTCGCAAGCAAAGCATCTAGCGGAGTAAACTTCGGTTTGCGTTCGTAAAGTCGGTTTGTTAAGTGACTCGAAGAGGTGTCTCCGAATAACTTAGTTTGAAAGTCGCCTTTCAAACTCACAAATCTATCTTTACCGAGCAAAGTGAAGTTCACGTAGCGTGCTGGTCTAGGCCTGATGCGTCATTGGCTTTCGCCTCAGCGTTAGTTAAATCCTCTGGTGGAATACCATTACACCCACATAGCGTATGCGTGCAGGGGCCTTCGTTGTGGTCAACTTATCCCCACTGGGGTTGTACTTTCTCTGGAATCAAAGATAGTAGCAAGAAATACATCGAAGTTTTACCAAATGGTCAGCATGCGAAACTTTCACAAAAATCCTAAACGCTGTACTGCGAGCCAGTCGCGCGAAACAGCTTTTAGTGACTTTCCTTTTCTTTATCTTGAAAGAAGATAAGCACAAGTGACTTTTTCGTATTCACTACCACATACTGTGGTAACGAACAGATACCTGCCCCCTTAGCAACCGATTCTCACAAGAAGTTCCGATGTAGTCTCAGAATAAAGGCCGCATGGCCATTCTGAGGCGTTAAGCATCGAGTTCTCGTAGTGAGATTCGAATAGTGGTCTCTACAAATCTGCAGTTACCACAGTATGTGGGCAACGTCATCGTTGCCTCAGTTGTTAAAGTATTCCTGGTGAACGGAACCAGTGCTTCCGTACAGTTTACCTGCGCGTGACGCGCGTATCTCGGTAGTCAATCTTGACGGAGTCATAGACCACGAGGAATGTTTCCGAAGTGGCTTGTCCGTATATGTAATTGATACCGAAAACCCTTCTCCTGAGCATTTTGCCAGCGTATGCGCCTTTCGCCTATTGTTCTTAGTAGAACCTTGGCTCTGGGCTTTCGTTTTTCGCTTAGTGCCAGCAATTTGCGAGGGGAGAGTGGGTTAAGGTAATCTGAGTTTATCTTGGATAGCCCAACGAGTCTCAGAGAACAGCTACAGATAGGGGTGATGCGGCGGATTGCCGCTTCTAGATTTGACACGGTAGTGTCTTTGTTGCGAGGTCTTGGTTCAAGAGCTCACGAGCATGTCTAGATTTCCCAGTTTCCTAGCTATCTTATTCAATGTACAATTCCTCGTCATAGGTTTCCCTCAGATAGGTTTCGTTCTAGTAACACTATATCTCCAGACCTCCGTCCCTCGCAGGAAGTTTAGTCTCTCGCCAATATAGCGTTTGGCTGCGTGCATGAACAAGCGTCACTCATCAGAACTAAGGGTGAGTCGCAGGGCTTCCATACGGGCCCAGTACTCTTCGCCCTTCTTACCGTTGCGCTTGGGGAACTCTTTCAAGTTCACTCCGTTCTTGCGCAACGAGCGGGCTCGCTGGTCGACGGAAGCAGGCTTCATGCCAAGGGCATCAACCGCTTCTGCCTTAGAGCCAGCAAGCTCCCAGGTTCTGATGAATTCCGCATCGTCCACAAACACACGCGTTTCGGTGGAGTCCGAGGACTCCACATTCGCAACAGTTTGTTCCGACATGGTTTTCACCTAGTTAAGAGTCCTTCAAAGAAGGGTGAGGCTCGACAGCCGCTCAGCGACTGAAGAGTTAACTCCTCGAATGTTATCGACTCGACTGACGATACCAGACGCGACATCCGCGTAGGGCTCTTGGTGGAGGTCGATTTCGCCGCCCAACATAGTTGTCAGGTTGCTTACTCGCTCTCTCAGAGAATCTCTCTGTCCCCGAAGTGAGTCGAGTCGCCCTTCAAAGCGCTCAACGTTATCGGAGTCAAAGCCCTGTGCTACTTCTAGCACCTTTTGTTGGTATTCAGCAATTTCGCGACTGATGTTCGTTTGAATATCCTGTCGGATGTAGTTCATCTGTCGCTCGTTGTCGATGTATCCAAGTACTCTTAGGTTGGTTCGAGGGCGGTGCCAACTTCGTGGCTTACCGTCATCATCGAACCAGTTGTTCGTGGAAGAACTGCCTTGCAGTGCATTCACATTACCAAACTGCTCCAGTAAACTAGAGTAGTTAGTAAGCGTATTCAAGTAATCGTCATTATCATCGTACTTCGGGATGAAGAAGATGCCCTGACCGCTTCGATACGGTAGGCCACCCAAGTCACCTGTCAGAACACTGACGATTTTATCTCGGAGCATCTTTTGGTCGATACTCGTCGACACCACTAGGAATTCTTGAATGAGTGCTCGACTGATTTGGACGTAAAGCCCAGCGTCGACACTCATGTCGTCCCAATAAGGTGTCACAGACAAACACGCTGAAATTTGTGCAATGCTAGTCTGGGCTTTTCCGAGTTTTCCCTCCCACACATTATCCATGTAGTTAGTTCTCCATTCAGCCGCGTCAAAGTCTTCAGGTGGAGTAAACTCCAGCCTAAACAAATTGGCTCGCCTAACGTCATTTTTACCACGCGCTCTACCACGAGACTCTACTTGAACAGCGTATTCGTTGCCTTTGCGTAACGAGACCACCTTGATGGTTCTGTCCACTGGACTGTCCCATCCTTCCGCCACTTCTAGCGTAGGTAGTCTGATGTTTTCCAAGTTTCCTCGGGCAATAGCAAAACTGTCTTTCAGTCGCCTGATAGAGGGCACAAAACTTCTCGTAAGTTCGAGGCTCTGTGCCGTCGTAGCAAAAGAGTCATAGGCTACCCGACCACTAGTGACCGAGTAAATTGCCAAATGTCCTCTCGTTGCAATTTCAGTATTTCCTGCAATAACATATCCTTCTTCCTGTGATTCGTTTTCACTCATCTGGTTGAGGGAGTTTGCCGCCTAGTAGGCGTACCTTTAACATCTGCACGTAAAGATAGTTGCTCATGTTATCCCATAGCAAATAGAGACCCCTAGGTTAGCTCAAACGCTAGCCAGAATCACTTTTACTTAAGTATAAATTGAGTCAACAACAACTCTCACAGCGAGACTCGCAGTCTCTTGCCCCTTCCGAAGCTTCAGTAATTTTACCTCTTTTATATTAAATGGGCCCGAGTGTACTACCGCATCCTGGTAGTCCATCTTGTTAATCTAAGAAAGCTCGCAGCTCTCTCTGCTCGTAAGCATTCGAAAGGTCCATTGATTTATTGTCCCAATAGGGAAACTCATCGGGTGTTGCTAACCCTTACCTACCATGCAGGCTCTAATCTCTCTTGCAGTCAAGGCTATTTAGACTGATTGCCCTAGCTTGTTAAGGCCCCGGGCGTTCGATGTATTTAGCAACGATGTCAGTGTTCGCACACACTCAACACAGGAAATCCCTTCCGATTCGAGGCTCGCTCTCGACTGTGGCTGACTTATGCAATCATTCTTCTGTTTTTTCCCTAGCTCGCCAGCTTTGACGAACTTTTGTGTGCAAACTCAGACTAGTATCACTTGCTTCTCACAGAAGGAATGGTCACCCTATACTTGTTGTTCAGGGGCCCTTCTTTCCACGAGACGTTGTGCGTATTTCCTATCAAAGAGATTCTTTTCCATCCATTCTTCATCTCTCTAGAAGTCACCAAATAAGATGACTCTAGTAAGGGATAAAGTGCGACAGACTTGTTCATCTTTCCGTCTACGTAAGTGTTAGTACCTTTTGGAAAGATTGCTTTAATCTCCTTTTTGGTTACTTTACTTCCAACGGAAAGTTTTGTACCAGATTTTGGCCAAGACTTCTCAAGTAACTTGTATTCCTCAAGTTGCTTTTTGTGTCTAGACTTTGATTCTGCTACAACGTTCTCTGTAGGTTTCTTTTTTGGCTTCTCAACCTTTTTTGGCTTGGCTACTTTAGTAGACTCTTTTGGAGAATCCGCGTGCTTCACCATCATGTGAAGTTTTAGCCCGCCTTCGGTTTTAGTTGTGAAGCCACATGCTTTACATTCATAACTCATGCTAGTATCAGATTTTTTTATTACTCTGAAAAAAGGTAGTTACTTCCTCACCTTCACTTGGTAAGAAGAGTTCCTTTGTCGTGATGTGTGAAACAGATACTATCTCATCGTCACTGGCAGTTATCATTGACTGCATTTTTCCACTAGGGAAAATTGCCCGATAACTGTTACTGATAATGTCTGAAACTTCGACTGAATAAGTCAGCAAGTCACAGGAGTATCTTTCATCTTCATTGTCCTTCAAGAGTTGATAAACTCCAGGACTCAAACGCACTGTGCGTTCATCACTCAATCTAAACAACTCAATGGCAGAGGATACATGTAGTTCATTATCCACTAGCCAGTCGCTTAGTTCCTTTCCACTTTGCTTAACGGGCTCTCTTCCATTTATTCGGTAGAGTCCATATTTAGAGTCAGCATCAGCGGCAAACACCTGCTCAAGTAAGTTAGAGCTAGGTATGTAATCAGTGTAAACTGATTCATCTGAATAGTTTATTTGTCGGTGGATAAGTCTCCTATCTAAGTCAGTTATTTGACTGACCGAGTTGAAGGGCGTATCACTGTCGTGAAACTGGAGTTGCCCATACCAGGTCAAGTTACCAGTTCCTTCAGAAGTGAGCCCTTCAAAGTTTAGGATGTTTCTTGTTGGGTTAAAGTCAGCCCCACGCAAGTTCAAGCCTACATAAGGCCCATCTGCAATATCAATTATAGAGCTCCAGCCATTCTGCTGCGTCCTGTCAGACGCAAATAAGGCTCTCAGCCTGACATTTTCTGTGTCTTCGGGTATTCTACCACTAAGAGTAAGCGTTACTACCGCTCCATCTAAGTGGTATGCATTTTCTGAAGAATAGTTTCTTTGTCGTGAATTTAGAAGGCCGAATAGCCTATTTATTGACGTTCGATACTTTTTATCAGAAAAGTTGTTAGAGCCCCGTCGACTCATCGTTTGCATTTCGTTTTGTGCCGTAGATATAGGGTCATCACTCTGATATCGGGAAGCACGACTTGCGTGGAGACGATAAGTCCCCTTCAACAAAAAACTCAAGCCATGTCTCTCTAGATACACTTGGTCTCTCACGAGATAAGTTCTAGATTGAGAAAGGCTACTTGTTATCAACAGTGAGCAAGAAAATAAGTTCGTGCTCATCAATGCATCAACCAACTTCATAGCAGCAGTATCACTAGAGTCCTCCGCGTAGGAGCGTCTCCCTCCATTGTTATAAGTAAAAATAGAAGGCGTGGTACCCGTTAACTGCTCTGTCATTTGTTCAAAACATTCGTCTTGATTCATCTAGTTAGCCGAGGTAAACCCGGCTTATTCAATTGTCGGTGTCTTCACCGGAATTGGCTCTCTTGACCTTCAGATACATCTGTGGGTCAGAGTTACGGGCGTTTCGAGCAGAAGTTCTGAACACGTACACTTCGTCACCAGGGTTGATGACGAGCGGTTCGCTCAGCTTCGGCTTCCCGTAGAAGTACTCCTCCGAGCCATTGGCTCGTCGGCGTCTCCACAATCCGGTGATTACATTAAAAGCTGCATTAGCCATAATTTAACCTCCTAGTGGACTCACTGCATTGGTGTATGCAAGTCAAATCCGAAGTATACTCTAAAGCACTCTAAGAACGGGTCTGGGGCGTATTGCCCTTCCGGGACCCGATGTGCGTACTCATGGTGAAAGTGAGCGGCGGAGATTATACTCCAGGCCTCTTCATCGCGAAGAGTAATCATCTTCATCATGGCGTTAGCAAACTTAGATGGCTTCTTAAAAACGTATACAGGCGCTACATAGAACTCCTTTGTTGCAATACCCAGTTCTCCGATGTAGTAGAGACAAAAGTCAGTCTCTCTAATTAGAGTAAAGGATAGAGTGTAAGTTGTGTCATTGAAATATATGTCACACTTGAAGTTCTTTAGCGCCGCGTCTAGAAACTCTGTGGGGGTCATTTCTCTACGGGAATCTTTGAAGTGAAGATTGCTTCTTTTAGTAGATTTATGTCCACCCGACGAGTCCCCAGCAAGGTTCCTTAGTCGAGCAGTCTTATCTCTCATGCAATTCTCTCCAAAAATATCTTTGCTTGTCGCAGTTTATCTGGGTCCAAATTAGGGGTAATGTCACCCTTTTTAGAAGGTCCGCGAAAGGGCACTAGTAACTCTTCCATTAGAGTTAGCCCGGTCCACGTTTCTTCCATTTCATCTGCCAGATTGCTGAGCATCTTAGGCAAGAGACTTAGGTCTCTTTGCCTTGCAGGAGTCCTGAGTCCAGTAAAGATATACCGACCATTCCTCTTGCTCACCAATTCTGCGTTAACAAAGTCTGATGCAATCCCCTCGTAGGGTGCAGCATCTGAGTTAACCCTGTCTAGATAGATGTTAACAATGCGTAGTACATCACTAACTGCCCGTCTAGAGTTTCCTGTATGACCATAATTTATCCAATTTATGTCCATTCTAGTTGAAAGTGACTCACTCATCGTCTTCCAGAAACTCCACCAAGCCGAGGCTATCGGCAAGGTTTCTCAGTTTCATAGAAGCAGCTTCAGAGGAGACGCGGGTCGAGGCTGCTTCAAGCAAACCGCGAACTTCGTCTCGGGCCTTCTCGGCCTCTTGCATCTTTCTAAGTACTGCCGAGACGTCCTTTCCGTGGGCCTTCAACCACCGCTGCAAAGCGAGGTCAATCCGTTCAGCCACATCCATAAAGGCGTAGCCGTTATCCCATCGGAAAACGAATGCGTCTCGACATTCGTCACTCGTATTTGATAGTTCACCAGCAATCGTGCTGTTCCCCAAGTTAATTAGGAAATCAGGCAAGGCCCTTCCATCAGGACCGATTACTCTTTCTTGATAGAACTTTTTGTGCTCTGAAGGAGTCCAGTCGCGCATATCACTGAATGTAAGTTCAGTATGTTGGCGCATAAGGTTCTTCAACACAAATTGTTCTTTCGCATCGAACCACATCTCTGATTGAAAGCGAGAACTCTTCCAAAATGAAGAGTGGCTCGTCAAAATCTTGGTGTTCAAGTTCCAATGTTTCACTATCTCGTCGTGTTTCTTAACAAGTTCTTTACTCATGTTAATCTAGTAGACTAGTATCTCGATAGAAGTTGGTTATCCAACTCATCTACCGATTCACCTAGTCTCAGTTTCTCCATCATATAGCGAGAGAACCAAACTGTGGGGCTAGTGCTCAACTCACTTGGGCCAAGACCAGTAGTCTCGGCCCAGCGAGTATAAGCGTTACCCCATTCGGCAAGTCGAGTGGTCTCCTCTTCAGTAAGAGTGAGAATCGCAGTCTCGACGCCTGGTGGTTCCTCAACTTGGACCTCTTCAACAGCCTCACTGGGCTGCTCAAGTGGTTCTTCTTCTACTACCTCCTGTGTTGCCGCTCTCGCCTTGAAGGGGAGTTTAGCGGGCAACTCACTAGGAGTAGGTGCTTCGATGTCCGATTCGAATAGTAGCCACTCGGTGCAATTTAGTGCGTTGCTTCTGTCTAGTTTAATCATAAGACAGTTTCGCTCTGTAACACCAACCGTGACTACGGTATTTTCATCAATATCTCTGAAGACTCCCTTAACAGCCTCCTTTTTCCTAAAGAGGGTGTTGTAGAGTCTGTCATAAGATAGCCCAGCACTTCCAAATGTTCGGACTGTGGGCACTATGTTAAATCGGTTTGAATTATCGTTAGCGTCTTCTGAGAAGACATTCCAAGTCTCTCCTGATGAAGCCAAACAAAATAGACCTCTATTTGACCTACTTACTTTGTTGAGTATTTTCCTTAGAGTCTTTATGGTGACTCTCATTGACATACTTTCCCTAAGTTGGGGGTTGTATGCTTGAGAGGCCACTCTCAAAAGGGTAGTATTAGCCCTTGGCTGGGGGGTTGAAAACCCTCCGCCAGTGCCAACACCAACAAAAATCGCAGTGTTTCCATAGTAAACCTCTGTAGAAGAGCGTCCATGGTTAATCTGTCCCCGAGAAAGAAATCCACTCACCATCACTTGCTTAGACACATATCGTCCAGGTTGCGCTGAGTTAAATGCGCATCCTTCTACAAAGTATCTAACTCGATGGATAGGAAATCTCATCCCAAAAGTAAATTGTCTGTCATCTTCGACTTGAATTTCAATATCTGCTGTCGGCTCTTGGCGATTACGCCAAACGGCTGAACAGTAGGGAGACGAGTCGTCATACATTTGACATACTAGGTCTCGAAAAAGTCTAAGTCTGGACGTATCAAATAAGGTGCTAAGTCCAAGCGTATTTGCTGTTTGTTTGTTCATTCTAGTTGACCTCCTTTCATTGGTTAAGTTCTACTTCAAGGTCTTCAACCGCGCTGATAGCAGCATCGGGAGTTACCTCAAGAACGAACTTCTGAAACTGCTCCATAATCATTCGCATCTCTCTGAGTTCGTTAAGAATCTCAGCGAGCGCTTCGGAATCAGTCATTCAGATACCTCCGTAGTCAGTCAAACGGGTTTGGTCTGGATTGGCTGCTACAATCAACTGGAGAGCCTTTTCGCTTGCCTCTCCGTATGTTTCATGTAGCGACTCTTGGGGGTCCGCAAGATTATCTCGCACCCTCAGTTGCCAAGTCAGTTTAAACTGCCCGTCTTTGTTTTCTTCGATGTTCATTTGAATCATCATCTGGTGGGCGCAGTTAGACTTCTGCAAAGAAATTCTAGTCATTTTGATTTATGGCCCTTGAAGAGTTCAGTTAGACTTCTGATTTCGCCATCTGCCGAAGTCACACCCCTGAGAGAGGCTGTGTGAGTTTTGGAACCCCCGGCAGAGAGGCGGAGAAAGATGTTGAAAATTTCTTATGTATGCCCTGCAACAGGCGTCATTTTGTTTACTCTTCTAGTATTCACATACAGTTGCAGGCATCGCCGCAGTTAGGCACACCGTTTTCGATGTACCCTTCCAAATCGGCAAGGTCTGTGGCGTCGTAAGCGATTGGGTTCTCAGGACAGCGCCTTACGAATCCCATCGGGTCAATGTCCAGCATTCGGTGACCTGGGCAGTCGTTGACTCCCATCAGGTTTCCAAACGCAACATCCCCAATGTGCTTGTCCCCATCGCCACCGATAGGG
>Ga0255777_10005629_pt1 | contig 10035 bp, 4 predicted proteins | sample 101ome_15_FD_179975 | JGI IMG/M metagenome (GOLD analysis project Ga0255777, IMG submission 179975) | Coastal salt marsh microbial communities from the Groves Creek Marsh, Skidaway Island, Georgia - 101402AT metaG (version 2) | ecosystem: Environmental > Aquatic > Marine > Intertidal zone > Salt...
CGAGCGCTGGGCGAGCTTCTTCTGGCTTGCCGCGCAAAAGAGGATGCAAATCATCACGCATATTCGTCGCGAGATACTCCAATTCATAACCTTGCGTGCGAACCATTTTCAAAAACCATTCGATGCAAATCAAAACGTTCTGCCTCTCAGTGTCCGGAAGCTGACCTCCCCATTCGTTTTGCAGTTGATATAACCGCATTTCCATGGCATCGTCGGACTCGTAATCCATTTTTCCACGCAACAAAAGCTCGCCGGCTTCGGTTGGGGTGCCTCGAATTGAGCCAACTCCCATGACGCGATCGTAAATCCATGTAGCTTCTTCCGCAAAATCGCGAGGCGCGTTCAAGTTCGGTACTTGGACGTTTTCAATTGAAAGTCTTTCGGGCCAATCGGCATTTCTGATTTCATCATCAGTTGCAGTGAGCATTTGTGCTTTGATCACGGATGGTTCAAAAGCAAATTCTGCCCAGGACTTGGTCGGTGTAACGCCCGCCGTTCGCTTCTTGAATTTGCGAACTTTGCGCATCTTCTTTTCACGAGGAGCTCTTTCACCTCCTTCTTCATCATCGACGATGAAATCGTCCACATCGTCATCATCAGTTTCGTATTCGCTTTGACTCTCTTCTTCCAATATGTCCTCTGGTAAACTCTCTCCACCCAAGTAGCCTTCATCTCCCGGTCGCTTCCGGTTTGCGAACAACTTTTGCAGGTCTGAAATGTCTCCGAAAATGTCGGCAGCCTCACGAACTTGGTCGTACCTGGCTCCACCTCTCTCGCGTTGTGCGCGATTATACGCTTTTCTTCGAGCGCGCTCTTCTTCCGTTTCGCGTTCTTCGCCTTCGTCGCGCACGATGAAATCTGCCATCTCTTCCTCGGAGTCCTCGTCATCTGAATCCATGAATCGTCGTTCGGCGGCTTTTTTCTTTTCTTCTTCGGCTGATGCTTTTCCTCGTTCTTCTTCTTCTTCTTCTTGTTTCTGCTCTTTCTCGCCCCCATCCTCTTCGTCTGCACCGGCGACGTCGTCTTTTTTTGTGTCTTTTTCTTTTTCTGCTTCGTGTCGTTGTTCTTCCTTCTCGTCGTCGTCGTTGTCTTCTCCTGCGGCAGCGGATTTCTTCTGCAAGCGCTTCTTCTTCTCCTTGCGTTTAAATCCTGTGACTTGATTGTCTTCTAACAAGTCGTAGTCGTCCTCGTCGAGCTCTAACGCGCGACGTTTCCTTCTTCTCCGAGCAATCTGAGCCTCGCCCTCGGAATCGGAATCCTCATCTTTGTCTCCGTCGTCGTCCTTGTCGCTGGTTTCCTCTTCCTCATTTTTTTCTTCTTCGATCGGGGGCCGCACTTCTTCCAATTCGTCGATCTCTTCTTCTACTTTTTGGGGCGAGACGTCGTCCTCTGCGGCTGGAGCCGCCGCCACCGCGGTTCCATTCTCAACCTCATCATTCGCCGAAGATGGATTTGGTTCAGACATCCTGACCTCTTTTCTAAACTTCTGTGTGTATGTACACAGAGAGAAGAGAAGAGAGACGCGAAGTGTGAGGAGAAGGCCGAAGAAAGATTACGAACGTCAGAGGCCAGCAGCAGCCAGCAGGCGAGCAGGTCGAAAAAAAAAGAGGAGAAGAGCGCAGCCGCACCCGAAAAGCCGTAAGAAGAGAAAGAACCACAAAAAATATCGTCATCATCATCATCATCATCAACATCATCATCGTCCGTCAATCGTAAAACTATTACTATTTATACTAGGTATTTTATTACAGCTATAAACACATACCATCTATGGATACTACCTATCGCTACTGTTGGCTAAATCGTCGTCGACGACGTGTCTGTCTGTGGCATGTTAGAGCCCTCCGCGAGAATTTCAAACTTGCGCTCGTTGAGATACGTTCGCAAACGAGAAATAACAGGAACCGCGTCTGGATCGCGCGCATTTTCTAATTTCGGGATCCATTGCTGCGCGATGACTAACAAGAGCTTTACTCCTTGGCTTCTGTACGTCTTCACGAACTCATAACCGGCGTGTTTAAGGAAACTTTCCAAAGCAACCGCCGTTTGTCGATTGGGAGGGCATTTGTTCAACAAGCGGGCAAACCACGCCCATGCTTGGTCGATGCCGTGCGGGTGATTTTGGACAATAACCCGAGAGACTTGCACATACGCTCCATACAACAACATATATCCAGAAATACGGTTAGCGTATGAATCGGAACTTTCAAACGCGTTCGGGTCGTCCTCGCTCGGTGCGTATCCACATATTTTGAAATATTCCTTCTCGTCGGCATACTTACTCTTCAGAAATGGATAATATTTCGGCACCGCGAGGGGACACGCGTCGCGAAGCAACGCAACAAAAATCTCCGAGAGTTCAGGAATGTGCGCCGCGCATCTCGCGAGCACTTCTGCCAAGGCAAACGCGTAACGATTGAGTTTCGCGACTTGAACATCGCACTGGGCCAAAATTTTCTTCGAGAGCGTAATCATTGCGTACGTCCGGATGTGCTCAGGCGTTGCTGGAGTTAAGAACTCGCGAATGATATCATTCGCTTTCTTCACGACCTGATCTTTCGTACACGCCACTTGTTGAACGTGTATAGTTAATCGTTGCATAATTGTACGTCGTTCTCTTTTCGCCTCCGGAGAGGCTGAATACGCCGTGACGCGTTCGCGAGCAGCGTGAAGTACTTGAAGCGATCTCTTCTCTGCTTCTAAAGCTTCCGCCGTGACGTACACCGTGGGGACCTTTTCAGCTTCCCGTTTTTTCGCTTCCGCCAACGCTCGCGCCTCTTCCTCCTCTTTCATTTTCTCTTTCTGTTTTTGAATCTCCTTGTCGCGTTTTTCTTGCTCGAGTTTCTTCTCCGCTTCAATTTTTTTCTGCTTCTCCTTTTCTTCGCGCTGTTTCTGCGCCTCGGTCTTCGCGTCCTGAACTAATTGCGAAATGTTCTCGAGATTTTGTTTGCGTTCTTTCTCGACGCGATTTAATCGAACTTCGGTAGCTTTGTTTGAGACACTCGCATCCGAAGCGTCTCGTTGCGAGAGTGCGTTTTGAAACGACGTTATTATCTTCATTGCCCCGTCGCGAGAGGCTGTTTCTTCGACCAGAGTCATCCGCAACTCTTCTTCCAAGCGTTGCATGCGACGTTGCGCGGCGAGTTGCACCCGGTTTCTACGCAAACGCGCTCTTTCCTCGGTTTCCATTTTTGCATTTTCAACAGCTTGCAAGGATGTATTTTTTTCGAATTCTTCTCGCAACGCATCGATTCCTGGCGTCGGAGATATCGTCTCGACGAGTCGTTTAAACTTGGAAACCTCTAGATCGAAATCATCGTCGATGCTCGGTGCCGATAAGACGACCGAACCTCCTCTTCTTCTGATTGGAGTCGACGAGAGCTCATCTGTTTCTTGTTCAAAAATCAACGACGAAGATTTCCCTTTTCCTCTCGTTGGTCGGTATCCGACCAGAACGAAATCTTCTTCTTCTTCTTCTTCTTCTCCTTCCGACCCGTCGTCATCGCGCGAGGTCGATTGGTGCAGCACCATTCTTTCTTCCTCCTTCTTACGTGGAACGCGCGAAGGAGTAAAAGAAGAAGACTCTGTCGTTTCGTATGCGCGTTAAAAAAAGTGTGAGGAATGTTCAGTACTGTGTGAGAGAAGGCAGGACGAAGGACTCACTCGAAAAACGGAAAAAGAGGTCTTGTGATGAAGTGCAGAAGCTGCTTTTTTTGGCGGGCAGGCGTTGGTTCTTGGTTCTTTTCACGCGACGAGCAAACTGGCGAAAGGGAATAAAATTTTTGAAGACCGTGCGTGAGTAGGCACGCACAACTTCAAAATATTTTATCCTGGAGTAGCATCCGACACCGCTCGCGCGGGACAGAGAGAGAGAGAGAGAGTTAGTGCGAAACGCAGGTGATGATGTCAACGATGCTCGCTGGTCAAACAAACGTTGTGGCGGGGCACCATCGTTCCTACGCATCGCATCATCGATGGCGAGTACAAACTAAAACGAACGCGGTAAAAACTTGGCGTCGTTCTGCCGAACAACAACAACAACAAAGGAATAAAAATGAGAACAATAACAGTAACCGACGGCAACAGCTGCGAGAAGAAGCTGGAATACGGTGCACTTCCACGAATAAATGCAACTATCGACGCCAGTTAATCGCAAAGAACAGACGACACGCGCAGAGACTGTATGCGGTCGCTCCTCAACATGAGTTCAGAGCATCGACGGAAACGACGTCCACCGATTTCGAAGTCCAGAGCAAAGAGCTTCAGTACCTCGTTCCCTATCGAGAGAGACTCTTACGAGAGACCACTTTGGAAGGGAAAACAGACATTGTAGACGCATCTGAGACGGTTCAAGCGTTCATGAACTCGAAAACAGATCTCGTGGACAAGACGATGCCTACTCTATCGAAAATGGAGCAGTATTTGATAAAAGCCACGGTCGTTTGCGGGCAACAACACGTGTTTTCAAAGTTTATATCTAAAAATCCAGAAAGCGAAGCGTCCCTGCGTAAACTTTTAACCACTTTAGAGAAAGTTGAAGTGTTTTACGATATGATTGGCGGCATCGTTGGATATCAAACGGTCGCTTTAGAACTCATGCACGAAGCATTTGGTGGTCCTCCCGCGGCAATTCATGCCGATGAAGACTGCCACGGATTAGATTGCGTTCCAAGCTACGACTTCGACGAGGAAGAGAATGCTTCAAAAAACTGCGAAGATTCTGAATGCGACATGTCCTTGCACGTACCTTCAGGTCCTGATTTAAGAGAAGGTGAAGGCGAGTTTGCCCGAAAAGCCGCGAGAAAAGGAATAGAGGCGCTCCCGGAGATGTGTGAAATATATCCTCTGGGCGGCGCGGGAGACAGGTTGGGACTCCTCGACCCTGAAAATGGTGAAGCGTTACCCGCGGCGTTTCTTCCGTATAACGGGAGACCGCTGCTCGAGGGCCTCATTCGCGACGTGAGAGCGAGGGAATGGTTACACTACAAAATAAAAGCCAGTTCTCCGAATGCATTCAGTGACGAGGAGATAGAGAAGGCCAGTAAGTTAGTAACGCCAATCGCCATAATGACGTCGATGGCGAAAGGTAACCATCGTCGAATATCAAAGTTTATGAACGATTCGAATTGGTTCGGTCGCGGAAGCGATAACTTTCGTCTATTTGAGCAACCTTTAGTTCCGGTGTTGACGACTCGAGGCGGCCAATGGATTAGCGAGGATGATAGCAAAAACCACTCTTGCGACATTGCGCTGAAACCGGGCGGACACGGGGCGCTTTGGAAACTAATGTACGATGAGGGTGTTTTTGATTGGTTAGAACAGCGAAAGAGAACTGGAGGCATCGTTCGACAAATCACAAATCCGATGGCTGGGACAGATACGACACTTTTAGCGCTCGCTGGGTTGGGAAGACAAGACGACAAGGCGCTTGGATTTGTCTCGTGCGAGCGCGCTGTCGGCGCTTCGGAAGGGATTAATGTTTTGGTTGAGAAGACGAATCAAGTGACAAAAGAGCGATGGTACGGTATTTCGAACGTCGAATATACAGAATTAGATAAACTTGGTATTTCAGACGAGCCTGCTGAAAACGCCGGAGCGGAAGAATCTGCGTATCCGGCGAACACGAACGTTTTATACGTCGGTTTAAAACATATTCGAGATACGTTGAAATCTTCTCCGCGCGCTGCTTTTCCAGGAATGTTGATCAATTTATCAAAAGCTGTGAAAAAAGACGGAACGAAAGGTGGTCGATTAGAGTGCTCGATGCAAAACATCGCGGACGCGCTCATGCGCAAATCTCCCGGGAAATTGACGAAGGAAGATTGGATGAATCTCCCAACTTTTGTACTTTTCACATTACGGCGAAGAGTCACGAGTTCTGCAAAACGCCAAAGAAAACCTGACGACAAGTCCCTCGCGCAAACACCGGATGGTTCGTTCCTCGATTTACTTTTAAACGCCTCAGACCTGTTATCAAAGTGTTCCATCGAGCATCCTCTGCCGGACGATGGTTCTGCGGAGCGATACCTGAACACTGGTCCTGGTTTTATTTTCACCATCCATCCGGCATTGGGCCCGTTGTGGGAAATCATCGCGCAAAAACTTCGCGGCGGATCTATAGCTCGAAAATCGGAAGTCAAGTTAGAAATAGCGGAATTAAATTGGGAAAATGTGCGCGTGGACGGATCTTTACTGATTACTTGTACTAACGTAACTGGAGAAGGTGCTATGAGTGATATCGATTGCGGAAGAGCGCGAATAGTAAACGTGGACGTCCAGAACGCGGGAATAGATTGGGAAAATGAAGAAAACGTGTACTGGAGTGGGATGTACTCCAGAGACGAAAGCACAGAAATTATTCTTCACGGCAACGCTGAAATAGATATCGAAGGCTGCGCGTTGCGCGGTAAGTGTGTGTACGAAGTACCGAACGGAAAGCGATTAGTTATTAGAAGCACGAGTGGCGATGAAGATTGTTTGAGTGAAACGTACGAGGATATCGTTCAGGGAGCACCGTCCTGGCGATGGAAGTACAAGTTTGGAGGCGAAGATGACACCCAACCCGATTTAGTGAAACTAACGTTGTAATACTGCATCTAAAACATCATGCGCAAAAGCGCATAGCTAACTACTAATACAAAATAGAAGCATCCAATCGCGCGCCATTTGCCGTTACTGCTCGCCGTTCGAGCAAAGAATAACATCGCGCGATCGAGCTCGCTGAACATGTATACGACTTTTCCTGCTCTCCTGTGTCCAATAAACTTTGCGACATGCATCCGAAAATGTTCGAACACGTTTCTTTGTTCTTCGAAATGGAGCAAATCGCGAGTGCTCGTGGCTGGATCCATCGAAGAGTCGTTTCGTTCGGATGAGGTTTTGGAGAAGCTCGACGCCATCGCATTACGCCGCATCGCTAACGTTGCTATCTCGGAAGTGTGACGTTCTATTGCAATCTGCGCTTGGATGAGTTCATCTGCTTTTGCATTTAAGGACGCCTCCAATTCTACTTCTTGTATGGACGAACCAGCGGTGTTCGTGTTTGTGCGCGTCTGTTCATTCAGTGTTCGTCTGCGTTCTTCAACTCTCGTTCGCAAGTCTTCTAATTCTAGCGCGGCATTTGACATGACGTTATTACTATTCTCCGTACCAGCTAGTGTCCCCCTCTCATAAACTAATTGCTCTTCGAGTCTTTCTAACTTTACTTTCGCATCGTCTTGCTTCAGCTTTACAGCGAGTAAGGCCTCTAAACGGTCATCTCGCATTCTCGTTTCGACAGAAAGCTCTTTTTGTGCGCGAACGAGCTCTTGAACAATCTCACTATCACCAGTCGTGCTAGTTTCATCATCTAAATTTCCCGCGGTACTCGCCTCTATAGATGCTCTCAACGCCCGTTCTTGTGAAATTTGTGCGTTCAATCGATCGATACGTTCGGTTTGTCGAATTACGCTATCATTCGTTACATACCGGTTCGTTGCATCTTCTCCTGATGCGTTCGCTTTTGACAAGATGCGTTCCAAATCCCTTTTTTGCGCCTCTCGAATCTCTAACAACTCGTTCGTTCTGGAAAACAACAACTCTTCTGGAGATGTTCTTTTCGTAGGATGGTCGTAAACATCCTGCTCTGATTGCTTCTGTTGTCGTTGATTTAAAGCAATTTCTTTGTCCAGTTGCTCGAGTTTTTGAATCGAGTTTTTCGCAGCGCGCTCTAAAAAGTCCATAACTCGCAGAGAATATCAGAACCCGTGAGAGAACAGAATGTAGTGATTTCGTAATGCTTTGAAATGTTATGTACTCAAACGAGTAACAGCACAGCAACTTTTCACTTCGCAGCGTTTGAGTTTACCCATAAACTGAGGACTTCAAAATCTAAATAACGAACACACAAAAAACGCGAGTTTATTTCAAAAAAAAATACCACACACAAAACGCGCAACTTTGTTGATCCTCAAATCATGTCGGTTGCTTCAACCAGAGACGGCGACGCTTTTGCGCACAGCAATGCCGACGACGTTCAGGTGGTATTGGAATCACCGGAAATGAACGAAAACTTCAACCACAAGAGAAGCAAAAACCTGAACAACGGCAGAAACGACGACGAGGAGGAGGAGGAGGAAGAAGAAGAAGAGGAAGAGGAGAAGCAGTTTATAAACATCGTCGATGAAGCGGATGAAGTGTGTTTTCAGATTGAGCGCGTCATTCACCGATTGATGTCAAGCCTGGCGTCGGAGATTTGTCAAGATGAAGCATTTCCGATGGAGTATTACGATATAAACTTGCCTTTGTTCGAGTGGTGTGAAAACACAAGGAGCTTTGTTGAAAGCGAGAAAACCAAATCGATTAGATTGAACACGATTACGTTTGCTCGAATAATTGCCATGCTTAATTTGATACACACGAACGTTCGTCAAGGAAAGACCGTCACGCAGAGGGAGATGTATTATTGCGCTTCTGCGAAAGAACCTCTGTTATTCTCTAAAGTTGCTCACGTTTTAGATTCGATCAAAAACATCGCGAGTTTACTGCGCGTCAACAGAGGCGCGTTGAATATAACGTGTTCTTCGAAAGGGTTAGTCGCGGGCTTGATATCACTCCGCAACGATGCCACTCAAACTTTCGTGGATTGTTCGAAACTCGAAGGCTCGGGTTTCTCGATTCCGGGCGATTTAAACGCGATTCAGAGTGTATCGATTGATGCGTCTACGTGTGACTTCATACTCGTTTTAGAGAAAGAGGCCGTCTTTAACAAGCTCCTTCAAGAGAAAATCTGGGAAAGGTATCCTTGCGCGATTGTCACTGCGAAAGGCTTTCCAGATTTACCGACGCGTGCATTCTTGCATCGATTGGCTTCATCTGGCGTGCGAGAAACATGCACAATATTCGTTTTGGTCGACTGGAACCCGGCTGGCTTGTGGATCTATTCAACGTACGTAACTGGTGGCGCTTCCAACGTCAACGAATCGACGCGATACGCAATTCCAAACGCCGTATTTCTCGGCGTATCGCACGAAGACATTCTCGCCGCCGGTAAAGTGCTCACGGCGAAACACACAAAGAAAGAAGCTCGAGATATCGAAAACATCTTGAGAAAGAAGCGAGGCCCGTTGTATTCGATCTTCAAAACAGAACTCGAACAAATGCACGCTCTCGGTCGAAAGTGCGAAATCGAAGGGTTGTATGCTTCCAACGATAGCGACGAGTATGTGTTTTCCGAGTTCCTCGCGGCGAAAATATCGCGAATGCGATAAATGTGAAGATTGCGCGTTGGTAGCGAAATCCGTAACACCCCTAGCCATCCCTAGCAAAATTTTTAAGAGAAAAAAAATCCGTAACTCCCCTAACCAGCCCTAAAACAGTTTTTAAAACTTTAAGAAAATAAACAAAGAACATCACATTACCGTCGACAATTGCTACTTAACGACCTTCTATCATTCCATGAGCTTTATTGGGAATAGATATAGAGTTGATGTATCCCCTCATTGGTGCGCAGCGCCGATCTCTGGCGCGAAGCGCCCGTAAACGGTTGAGATCCGTATCCGTTTAGGGTTTCACACACACCTATTTAGGGTCTCCGTACGTTTGTAACCAAAAATTTGAGTACGTTTGTAACCAAAAATTTGACCTAAATCACGACGGTTCACGGTTGCAAACGCGACTGGTCACAGTTCGAGGTTTACGGTTTACGGCGATACCCTAAACTACAAGAATGAACAATTACAATATTGTCAACAATTGCACCTTATCGTTCACCTAACGCGCTAAAATCTTACTCAAAGACACAAGAGATGTTTATTCATCTATGCACGGGCGCGATGCGCCTATCTCGGTGGCGAAGCGCCCGGAAACGATGCTTCTTTCCGTATTCATTTAGGGTTTCAAACTTACCCATTTAGGGTTCCCAACCCTACGTTTAGGGTCTCACACTGGTCCAGGGTTTAGGGTTTAGGGTTTAGGGTTTAGGGTTTAGGGTTTAGGGTTTAGGGTTTAGGGTTTAGGGTTTAGGGTTTAGGGTTTAGGGTTTAGGGTTTAGGGTTT
>Ga0255777_10005631_pt1 | contig 10033 bp, 10 predicted proteins | sample 101ome_15_FD_179975 | JGI IMG/M metagenome (GOLD analysis project Ga0255777, IMG submission 179975) | Coastal salt marsh microbial communities from the Groves Creek Marsh, Skidaway Island, Georgia - 101402AT metaG (version 2) | ecosystem: Environmental > Aquatic > Marine > Intertidal zone >...
TGAACGGTTGGCACGGTGTGCTGGGCATCCAGACATCCGACGAAGAATTCGCGGCTATCGGCGAGGAAAGTTATATTCCCGTCACCGACATATCATCTCGTGGCATCTTCCTCGTTGAGGATTACCATGTCGATAACCTGACCCTGGAACTTGGTGCCCGTTTCAACATGGATGACTATAACCCCCAGAACATCCCGGCCCCTGACAGGGATTTTGATACATTCAGTATTTCCGCTTCCAGTCTGTGGGATATCAGCGATTCAGCATCACTTGGCGCCAGCTGGTCACGCTCCCAACGCGCACCGTCAGTGGAAGAGCTGTACTCAAACTATGGCGTGACTGATCTTGAAGACTGCGTCATCCATTTTGCCAACTTCTCCTGCACGATAGGTAATGCAGACTTTTCTGAGGAAGAATCCAATAATCTGGATCTTACTCTCCATCTCAGCCTGGAAAAACTCACACTGACAGCATCGGTATTTCACAACGAGTTTGACAACTACATAGGCCAGATTGCCACAGGTGAAGAAGTGGATAGCTTTGTGGTCAGAAGGCACCAGCAGGTAGATGCCAGTTTCAGTGGTGCAGAGCTTGAGGCTACATTACTGGTAACAGACAATCTGTCATTGCAGATATTTGCTGACACCATCAATGGCAGACTGGACGGCAACGGCGATGCGCCAAGAATGCCACCAAGCAGGATTGGAGGTCGCCTGGATTACACCATGGGCAGCTGGTCCGCTTTTGTTTCAGTTCTTGATGCAGCCAGGCAGAATAACCCTGGTCAGTTTGAACTTGAAACCGACGGCTATACCCGTTGGGATATCGGCGCCAATTACTCAATGCCCATCAGCGAAAGCAGCGAACTGACCCTCTTTGCCAGGGGGCGTAACCTGACTGACGAGGAAATTCGTTTATCGACTTCTTTCCTGCGCGGCTTCGCTCCGGAGGCTGGACGCTCGGTTGAAGTAGGGCTCAGATTCAGTTACTAATTCATCCGTGAATTAAACCGGGAACTGAATATGTCGGCCAGGGGAATCCCACTGCATAAACTGGCATGGGCGTGTGCCCTTTTACCATTGGTCACCACCCACACTAGTTATCTCCTGGCCGCCAGCGCCGGTCATGTCGACTGGTGTATTCCCTACTGGGATTCCTGCACATCGATCAGCGCCACAGGCCGCCAGTTGCCGGAAAAACTTGTGTTCAAGCTGGGCATGATTCCCGCCTCGATGGTATCAATGCTGCTCTGGTGGTCCCTGGTGCAATGGCTCCCGGATCACAGGCAACAGATAAAGAGTGACCGCGCCATACTGATTCTGGGGTCATTATCCGCCCTCTTCCTGATGCTCTATACCACAGCCCTCGGCGAGGAAGGGGAAGCCTACCAGCGCCTTCGCCGGATCGGTATTACCCTATCCTTTGCATTCACCTTTCTCACCCAGCTTATTTGCACCAGGCAACTTATCCGGGTTCCGGAAACCATAGTTCATCACTGGAGAAAAAGGCTGCTGTGGCTACTCAGCTGCCTGCTGGCCATCGGGATAATGACGGTGATTCTGGATGCCGCACTTGGCCCGCGTTATGACGCCATGGAGAATGCTTTCGAATGGATCATGGCCCTCATGCTTAACGCCTGGTTTGCCGGAATGGCATTGATGCTGGGCAGACTGGAATCCTCCCTCACTATTTCCCGGTAGATCCTGGGCGCCTTTCATTGCTGACTCCCACATTCAGGATCGATTCAGGCAATCACTTCTACACTGGCTGCAACAATCAGGAAACAGGAGGAAAAATAATGACTCTGTTTCGAAATACTAAATCGTTTATCCCCCATCTTGTCGCTTTGGTAACGATTGTACTGCTGGGCACAAACAGTCAGAGTGCCCTGGCCGATAAGCGCGGTTCAGATCGTCATCATGACTTCCCGGACCGGTATGACAATCACTGGAACACTGGCGCTGACAGGCATCGAAACCGGGATCGCCACTATTTAAACCGTCACAATTCCCGCAAGCATTATCGGCCTGCCTACCGCAGGAATTTCGGCTATGACAATTTTTCGAGACGGGCAAGAAGGTGGGATAATAACTGGTCTGTAAGCCTGAATCTGGGCAACACATGGGCTCCCGTTTACAGCCTTGGCCATAACACCTATCGTCCTTTTAGAGTCAACAGGAACAGAATCGCGACCTCGGTGATCTATAACTCACCAACCGTGGTCTATATGGATAATCCTGACGTAAGTAGAAACAGGATTGTGCATCGCCCCTCCGATCAATCCGGAAAGTCCGGACTGCTCAGGGACATTCATGGTAACTGTTTCGAACGATCCTATGACGGGTATGGGAATGAAACCAGGATACAACTACCAAATGCGGCCTGTAATTTCTAAATGCGTACCCAAGGTTTAGTCAGGGTGTGCAGGGATGTGGCAACTGGTGTTATCACCATTGTCATCTCCAGTAAAAATCGGGAATTGTCACGCCTCTCGCACCCTGACTTTTAATATTCGCAAGCTTCAGTTCTTTATGATGACAAGCTGAAGCTCTTTATGATGACAAGCTGAAACTCTTGATTAAGACAAGCTAAAGCTCTTGATTAAGACAGGCAGAAGCTTTTCAGAAAACTATGCGGATTCTTGCTCCACCCAGAGCACTTTTTGCTACTTCGATTTCACCCTTGTAACTACTGACAATATCCACGGCTACGGCCAGACCGATGCCCTGGCCACTCTTCAACGTATCTGCCCGGGCTCCTCGCTTGAGAACCCACTCTCGGTCCCCCTCTACAATTCCCTTCCCGTCATCCTCGACCACAATCACCAATTTTTTTGAGTGCATGGACACATCAATACTTATCCTGGTGTTGCCATATTTAAAGGCGTTGTCCAGGATATTTCCACAGAGCTCCATAAGGTCACTCTCCTCACCATGAAATTCAGCGGATGCATTAAGATTTCTTTCAACAATCATCGACTTGTCTCTGTAGACCTTCTCCAGAGCATCAAGAATCTTTTCAATTACCGGAGACACGCTAACAGATCTGCCAATATATCCACTATCCCCTGACCGCGTTGCTCTTTTCAACTGATAGGAAACAATCTGATTCATGCGTTCCATCTGCTCCTCCAGTTCATCCAGCCTGCCTGCTCTTTGACTATCATGCTCATCCTTATGCAACCTGCCCTGATGAATTATGCCAGCGATAACAGCCAGAGGGGTCTTGAGACTATGGGCCAGATCACCCAGGGTAACCCGGTAACGGGACTGTCTTTCCCTTTCGCTTTTTATCAACAGGTTGAGATTGCTGCTCAGTGTCTGCAGTTCAGGAGGATAGGAGTGTTCGATTTTGTCTTTTTCCCCGGCCTCAATCCAGGACACCTCCGAGGCAAGTTGCTGCAAGGGTTTCAGTCCCCAGCGTAATAACAGGGTCTGGGCTATCAGCAGAAGCATGGCCAGGCCACCGAACCACAGAAAGAGGTTGGATTGAAACTCGCGGATCTCAGCCGTGGTGGGCTCTACCGATTCCATGACAACAAAGGCATACCCCTTTTCTACAGAGGCCCAGTAAGTCCCATAACTGGCATAGGACATCCTACCCTGTTGACCAGTCTCAAAACTGCCAAACACTGTCTGTCCCGGATCTGGTATTTCAGTGAGAAATATTCTCTGCTGAGGATCAAAATCAAGCGCTGAATAGCTACGCCAGACTTCAAAACCGTCTTCATCCAGGATAAACCCGTAAAGGCCTGAATTAATCTGGGAAAAGCGTGCTTCCTCCAGTGAGGGCACAAAAAATCCGTCGCCCTCCGGTTCTGCCGTTCCCATGAGAGCATTGATCTGAAGCTGAAGTCTTTCCTCTACTGCGGCTGCCACACTTTCCTTGAAGGCACGATCCAGGGCAAATCCGGCTAGTCCAAGGAACAGAATCAGCAGGATGCCGAATGCCAGAACCAGGCGGGTCTGCAGTGAATATTTGTAATCAGGCTTTATTGGCTGGGACATTGAAGCGATACCCCTGTCCCCGGATGGTATCGATAGGCTTCAGGGTTTCTTCCGGATCAAGCTTCTGACGCAAGCGTCGTATAAATACTTCCAGGACATTGCTGTCACGATCATAATCCTGATCATAAAGATGTTCTGTCAGCTCGGTTTTGGATACTACCTTACCGGGATTTAGCATGAGGTACTCGAGCACCTTGTACTCGTAGGCAGTCAGTTCAACTGTGTTGCCATTGACAGAAAGTCGTTTAGCGGTCGTGTCCAGACTGAGACTGTCGAAATCCAGTGTTGGCTTGGAAAAACCGGCGGCTCTTCTTAACAGCGCATTGAGACGGGCCTTGATCTCCTCAATCTGGAAGGGTTTGACCACGTAGTCATCAGCCCCGGAATCCAGTCCCTCGACCTTATCCGTCCAGTTGTCACGGGCAGTCAGTATGAGAACTGGAAAATTCTTGCCATCAGAACGCATGGTCCTGATCAACTCAATGCCATCCATTTTCGGCAAACCAAGGTCAATGATGGCTGCATCATAGTCATATTCCCTGGCCTGGTAGAGTCCGGTTTCACCGTCGCTGGAGGAATCCACCACATAGCCGGCATCCGTCAGCGCCTTGACCAGTTGTGCACGGAGCAGGTCTTCATCTTCAACAATCAACAAGCGCATATGACTATCCGTTTTCCCGTATCAATCGGACGCCGCACTGACGGCTCCCGAGGCACTATTGACGAACACATTGAAAACGGTGCCGTCCCGATCCATACGGACTCGCCAGCTGTTGTTATCCATACGGATACTCAGCACACGCCCCTCATATTCCCCACTGGCAATATTGAGTGCCTGCCCGCGAGTGATACGGGGCTGCCGGGCCCTGAGATTGTTAACCCCGTTTTCAGGGAGTACAGCCCGTTGCGGCGGGTTGTTTTCAGTTCTGTCGATGGCCCCTTGGTTTTCAGCGGACAGCACAGCACCTGACATCAGAGTCAAAAAAACGATGGTCAGGACTTGAGTGTAATTGCGGCTTTTCACAGCGAATTTCATTACGTTGTAGTGCCTGGGCCGCTGGCATCAATGCATTGGGCAAAAGTACCTGGTCTCTTCTGCGGGCATTGCTGCGGGGATCACCCCCGAACGCTGCCTGGACCTTTGGCTGAAAGGACTGCATTGAACCGCTTTATATAACCGGTTCAACATTGACCCTGACGCGCACGGTAGAGCCCGGATCCTGCGGCATTCTCACGGTATATTCAGCTCTATTGTAACGATAGCGAACGTCATAACCAACCAGTTTCTCTTCCTGCTTATACGAGTAAGCTGTCTCGCAACGCTCCACGGTCCCGACATGTACTGACGGTCTTTCATTCGCCTGCGTAATGTCTCTGGCAATGGAGGTACCAAGAACAGCACCAACTACAGTACCCAGATTACGACTGGTGTTGTGATGGCCTAGCGAATTACCAATTGCACCACCAATTACCGCTCCCAGGAGACCCGGAGTGCGGGAACGGTAATGGTGGCGACTTGTGGAACGAACAACCTCTTCCTCATAACACTGATTTACTGGGATCTGTGTTTCGATAACGCGGTAAACAGGTGTGGACTGCACTACCAGGGCATCGTGAAATGAGGTTTCTGCCTGGGCAGTGGCTATCGCCAGCAGGGCAGTTGCCAATATGAAGTAATTTATTTTTTTTGTGCTTTTCATTGTCTGGCACCTTGTTTCCAAGAATGTGTTTACAGTAGCAATCCGTAAATGAACCAATCCTGAATATGTGAAAAATTCCTGACTTGCCATGTTTCAATTGAGAAAGGACTCATTCCATGAATAATGAAACCAAATAAGACTAAAAAGTGCTGGAAAACCCTGTATTTCCAGAAGATCTGAAGAGATTTCTGACTCCTCATGGACGTGCTGATACTTTTTTTTACACCTGGTGATCGGCCACTGCATCGGCGATTATGTCCTGCAACCAGGGCCCATGAGTTCCGGAAAAAGTCGGCACAATAACCTGAGGGAACAATATGGCGAAAGCTTTCCCCAATGGTATTACTGGCTTACTGCCCATGCCCTGACCCACTCTGGCATGGTGATCATAATCACCGGCAATTACCTGTTTGCAGTCCTTGAGATATTCAGCCACTGGCTGATTGATTTCTGTAAATGCGAAAAATAGATATCCCTGCATCAGGATCAGCTGGCTCATCTGGCATTCAAGATTCTTTACTGCATTATTTTTTACCAGACTGGCGCGACTCTCCCTTCTTTCTAATACCGGTGCTCTGATTCTCCTTGGCCTGGACAGTATTGAAGCTGGTATATTGGCGTACAGTTTCAACACCTTTAGATAATCCGGGATTACAATGAAAGCACCAGCCATACTGTTTCTTCTCCTTATTACTCCTCTGTCTGTTCTGGGTCAGCTACCCGATCCCTTACGCATAAATAATGGCCTGATCACCGGTGAGTCTGCAGAAAAGTCAGATGTCATGGTGTATCGGGGTATCCCCTATGCTGCGCCCCCAATTGGGGTTAATCGTTGGCGTCCACCACAACCACCGGCATCCTGGTCCGGTGTACGCCCGGCAATGGATTTTGGTCCGCGCTGTGTCCAGGCCGGTTTTGAAGTGGGTGCTGACCAGGTGCTCAGCAGCGAGGACTGCCTATACCTGAATGTATGGACACCGGCTTCATCAGAGAATGACAGGTACCCCGTCATGGTATGGATTCACGGTGGCGGTTTTTTTGTGGGCTCGGGCAATGGTCCGCAATATGACGCCCAGCACCTTGCTGCCAAGGGTGCTGTAGTGGTGACTATCAACTATCGTCTTGGCAGTTTTGGTTTTTTTGCCCACCCGGCCTTGTCTGAAGAGTCACCGAATAATGTATCAGGCAACTATGCCATGCTGGATGCCATCGCCGCCCTTGAATGGGTTTCAGACAACATTGCCGCCTTCGGTGGCGACCCTGATAATGTGACGGCTTTTGGTGAATCAGCCGGTGGCATGGCAGTAAGCAGCCTGCTTGCCTCTCCACTAAGCCGCGGACTGTTTCATCGCGCCATTGTACAAAGTCGTGCTGAAAATCCTGCTCTTGGTTTTACTTCAATGAAGCAAGCAACTCTTGCAGAAGCTGAGGCTGCAGGTAAAAAACAAATGGCTTCTTTTGGTGCCAGTACCCTGGCTGAATTACGCACAGCGTCCAGTCAGGATATTTTCGAACATTTCCCTGCCGGGGGTTCAGTTATCGTCGATGGCTGGTTCATGCCACGCCAGATAGCCCAGGTCTTTGCCAATGGTGAACAGCATCCCGTTCCCCTGCTCACGGGCAGTAATCGTGACGAAGCCAATTTTTTTGGAATTGGTGAAGACAACCTGGCCAATCACAGGCAGTACGTCAGTGACACCTTTGGGGACATGAACGATGATTTCCACTCACTGTATCCTGCCAGTAATGATGAAGATGCCGTCACGGCAGCAAGACAGGCCTATAACGATGAGATGGCGTGGTTACCAAGGCGTCAGGCTGCATATCAGGGTCAGAATGGCCAGGATTCCTATGTCTACTTCTTTACACATGTACCCCCTGGGGCGACACGTGGAGCCACCCATGTGGCAGAACTGGCCTACATGTTCAACCAGTATGACCAGCACCCGGAGTGGAGCCAGGCCGACAGGGCCCTTGCTGATGCCATGGCTACCTACTGGGTTAATTTCGCCCGCAATGGACGTCCATCCGGCGAAGGTCTCCCTGACTGGAAGGCTTACCGGGGAAATGAGATCGGCAACGTCATGGTTTTCGGAGATGAGATAGGTATGGAAACAGAGATGACGCCAGCCAGCCAGGCGTTGGAGTTTTTTGACCAGGCCCATGGTCAGATGATCGACTAGGCTGTTCTCAATCAGCCCTGCGCAGGCAGAATTCCGGCGTAAGGTGTTTGTAGTAACGATTGCCGACTTTTCGCTCTTTCAATGTCATGGCTGCTGTGATGTGTGTAGGTGTTATGTTGCCCGACTCAATCGCTTCCTGATCCATTGCCTGTACACGATCAATAAACTCTCGATCCTCGGGTTTGCCAGGATCAAAATTTGGCCCGTATCCACGATCTATAAATACATCAATGATATTGGCATAGGCCAGAAAAAAATCGAAACTGAAATGCTTGACCAGCAAAGGCAGAATATCCTGGGCCCTGATCTCTTCAAAACTGTTCAGGGAACAATCCCTGTTAACAAAGTCTTTATCAAGTAGTTGCCACTGGTGGTTGAACTTATAACGTTCCGGCATATCCCGCCACAACGACTGCACTATCTCCAGTGCTTCTGGCCAGCGCTGGTGACCGTTCCTTCCCATCATGTCATGGGTCAGAAAATATCCCTGAGGATCAAGAAATTCGGTGATTTTCCCGAATAGTAACTCCAGCTCCTGAAAGTGATGCAGGGACTGATTGGCGATAATAATGTCCAGGGTTGATTCAGGCTGCCAATCCTTTATATCCATGCAGGTAAACCCCATAACATTGGACAGGTTGTTTTGGTCAGCCAATGCCTTGCCCCGCTCCAGCATAGCTGGATTAAGATCAAGACACTGCAGGAAGAAGGGGTGCTTATCTGCGTCACGGAGTGATCTGGCCAAGGCAATTTCAGCATCACAGTTACCGGCACCAATACTTACAAGCTCAAGTCTTCCGCAGACACTTATTCTGGTAGCGTAGTCCAGATAAAAATCATTTACGCAACTGTAGCCAAACTCCTGCGCAACTGGCAGTAGGTAGGTTGCTGCCCAGTAGTCTGCAATGGCCGGAAGATCATGCACTACTTCCCTGTCACTGAAATTTTCAATTTCCCTGCTTAGCCGATCTTCATAACTTTTATTGTGCCGGGTCGTGAGATCAGATAAAGCGCTGTCCAGGCAGCAATGGTGGGATCGGGCAATCCAGTAAATTACCGACAGCGCGTAGCAGCTCCCCTTCTTCAGGAGTGACAACCCCATCAGCATTGATGCACGCTACCATCGCTTTGAGAAGCCTGGGTTTCTGAAGCGGCTTGAGATGATTCAATTTATCCAGGGCTTTTTTCAGGTGCGCAGTATCGTTGACAAGTTCAGGCCTGAAATTAAGCGCTTTTTCTGGCTCCAGCTTTGCTACTCCCGCAGCAAAAGCTTTGCGCGCCTCCTCTTCTCTTTCATGCCCGTACATGGCCAGCACCGACATTAAGGTTTCACATTCTGCCCCCAGCTTTTCCATGCCAATATTCTTGAAGCGCTTGTCTGGTCTGCCATCAAGCGTGTAACGCAGGATTTTGAACAAGCACCATTCAAATAGAGAAATCTCTCCATCAGCCATAATCAGCTTACCCAGAGCAGTCATGAACTCGCCATACTGGATTTTCGATAACTGCTTCAGGCTTGGCATGGCAAGATCAATCAGGGTCAGGGTTTGATCCCTGGGAATACCAGCAATGTCAGTACGAATTTTCCGGAGGGCAAGAAAATCCTTTTCTTCCAGCGTCGCCTCCAGAATCTGCATTTGCTCACTACCGGTTTTTTCATGGGATAGTGATATCAACAAGGCATACATCAGTAAGCTTGCACTCATCGGATGATGTACTTCTTCACGCACTGTTGACGGAATACCTTCCAGCAGGACAGCCGCCTGGATGATATGGGCTGCTACCGGGTTACCTACAGCATCCAGTGCACTGCCCATTGCACCCCCGGTTACGCTACCAGTGGCTGGTTCTCCTTCCCTGCTACTTCCCACATCGGCTATGTTTTCTTTCACTGGATTATTCGTTGACTGCGTCGGGGTAATGTAGTCCCCGTTCCAGTGGGGATCAATACGACTGATCCTGTCCGGTAGTGGTGGATGAGTAGCAAACAATCCTGAGAAAGATGACTTCAGCCCGCTACTGAACAGCATATGGCTGATTTCCGACACGTCGGTGCTGTGAATCTCTGATCCGGAATGACTCCCGCCAATTTTTTTGAGTGCACCACTGATGCCGTTAGGGTTTCGCGTAAATTGCACAGCCG
>Ga0255777_10005638_pt1 | contig 10024 bp, 10 predicted proteins | sample 101ome_15_FD_179975 | JGI IMG/M metagenome (GOLD analysis project Ga0255777, IMG submission 179975) | Coastal salt marsh microbial communities from the Groves Creek Marsh, Skidaway Island, Georgia - 101402AT metaG (version 2) | ecosystem: Environmental > Aquatic > Marine > Intertidal zone >...
CGTCGTCGTCGTCGTCGTCGTCGCGTCCATCCGCGATCCGTCGTCGAGGGAATCAATGCGGGGCGACGCTTCCGTCGAGTCAAGTTGAGTCGAGTTACGAACTAACAGATATAGAGTGTAAACCTTCTACAGTATGTATACGAGTACACGTACTGTAATGTAATCTAGAGCTATACCGGGACTGACTTCACCGACCCGCTCGACCGCTCGACCGGGCGGTGGTCGCGTACCGCGCGAGTGCTCGACGCGACCGACCCCGCGCGCCCGTCTTCGTGCGCGCGCGTTTCGCGTTTCGCGTTTCGTGTTTCGCGTTTCGCCTTTCGCGTTTCGTGTTTCGTGTGCGCGCGCGCTCGAGCGTCCAACCATCCGCCCAGGGCGACCCCGGGGGATGCAGACGGTCGTCGGCGGCGGAGGAGGAGGGGTGACGGCGACGGTGGGACGGACCATCGGAGGAGGAGGGACGTCGTCGTCGTCGTCGTGGGGGAGACGGGGTGGAGTCTCATCGTCGACGAGAGCGGCGGCGGCATCTTTCCGGGTGAGTGGCATCTTGTCGGCGCGCGGAGGGAGGAGGAGGACGACGGCGACGAAGGCGACGGCGACGAAGGCGACGGCGACGCGGTCGAGGGCGTTCGATTGCGTCGTGGGAACGAAGCAGTTTTTGGTCGGCGGCGAACGGGGCGGGATGATGACGAGGACGCTGACGTGGACGCGCGGAGGCGTCAGAGGGCGAAAACGCGGGACGGCGACGGAGGCTTCGGCGGCGAGCGCGGCGGCGTTGGCGACGGCGGCGGCGCTTGCGGGGGCGTGTTACGCGGCGTTTTTGGTCGGTGGGGCGATGGTGCGAAAGGTGAGCGAGGTGCGGGTGACGGCGGCGAAGACGGCGGTGAACGCGTACGTGTTGGAGCGGTGCGCGAGCTTGTTGAGTAAAGGGTACGATGCGGTCGGATGGTTGACAAACGCGCACGCGAGCACAATCTTGAGCTCGTTGTTTCGTGTGGATTTGGACGTCGCGTATCAGAGAGAGGTGTTGGCGATGCCGGACGGAGGGTACGCAACTTTGGATTGGCCACTGAGCGTCGACGGCGACGTCGACTTGCAGTCGACGTACAACGACGAGAAGGAGTCAGAGATGACGCGAGCGGCGCCGGCGTGCGAGGTTGAAAAGAACGGTCCTCCGTTTGTGAATCAAGTGTTTAATCAAGACGTTTTGGTTCGCAGAAGGTTGATGGCGCACCAAGAGTCTATCGCTGAAGACGCGCCCGTCTTGGTTCTCATGTCTGGCATCGCCGGCGGGTCGCACGACAAGTACTTGAAGCATTTTTTAAAGCGGGCGCGATCGCAAGGATTTCGGTGCGTCGCGTTCAATTGCCGGGGCACCTCCGAGTCTCCCTTGACGACGCCGCAGTTTTACAGCGCGTCGTACACGGGTGATATCAGACATGTCGTAAATGAGCTGCACGAGAGGTTTCCAAACGCGCCTCTGCTCGCCATCGGTTGGTCGCTCGGGGCTAATATTTTGACCAATTTCCTCGGTGAGGAGGGCGAAAACTCAAAGCTCACGGCGGCGGCGGCGCTTTGCAACCCGTTCGACCTCAACGCGTGCGACACCGCCCTGGAGAGTGGGTTTTTCGGTAAGATTTATAGTCAAGCCATGGCGAAGAATATGCGCAAGCTCTTTGCGCCACACGAAAATTTATTCGCGGGTCTACCCAAGTACAAGCCCGAGCTCGTCAAGTCTGCCAAGACGGTGCGAGACTTTGACGAAGCCATCACGCGCGTGACGTTTGGATTTCCGTCCGTCGACGCGTACTACGAGTACTCTGGGAGCAAAAACAAGATTCACAACGTCGCCATTCCGTTGATGACGGTGCAAGCGCTCGACGATCCCATCGCGATTTCCAGCTCCATACCGAGAAAAGCGATTGAATCCAACCCGCACGTCATTCTGATTGAGACAGAATCTGGTGGACATCTCGGTTGGGAGGCTGGTCCAGAGGCCCCGTTCGGCGCGCCGTGGCCGGATGCGCTCGTGATGAAATTCTTCCACTCCATCATCGAATTGGCGGCGGGGGCTTCTTCGACGTCGCGCACCGTCGCCGGAGGCGAAGCGGCGGTTTCCTCAGCCATTCCGGACGAGGAGACGCAGCAAGCTGCGCGTTGAGTCGCTGAGTTGTAGTTTTTAGTCAAGCATTCTTTCTACGTACGCGGTGCACTACTACCTAGTATAAAGCGATTACCTACCGTACAATAAATAAACTATCAGCTACGTGGATTTTTGTTTCCGTCTCGCCGACGCGGAGGACACGACGCGCGCGCTCAGAAGCAAAGTCGGCACTATTATTCCAAATACGACCGGAAGCGCAAATGTCCGCCAGTGCGAGTGGTGCTCGGCTAGAAGACCGAGTGCGTCCATCGGAGACGACTCTGCAAACCGCGACACCGCGAATATCCACAGGATTGGCAACGCGCACAGGGCAACGGTGGACGCTCGTCTGAACGTTTCGCTTTGCACCGGGGCGGAGAGCAAACACAAGGGTGCCAGAGCGGCTGTCGTCAGCAGAGCCAAGGGAAAGTTGAAGAATGTACACGCACTCATCGTAGCGATCACCCACGCCATGTTGATGACTTTGACAGCCACCCAGTCTTCTTGCGAAAGAATGACGATGCCGTCAATTTTCGACGTGCGCGGCATCGTCGTCGATTCGCCTCTCTTTGCAATACTACAAAACACAAAGCCGAAAACGGGACACAATGCCAAAACTATCAAAGTGACGAGGCTTCGACTGAGTCCAGCATCGCTCAAATGTATGCAGATTCCTCCGAGACTAGCGCTGAGAGCTAGGACGATTGTAAATTCGGACACGGCTCGGAACCAGTTGTGAGACGTTCTCGTCTCCGCGGCCGATTCAGAGAAATTACCCGCTCCAAAGGTTGTGAGCCTCGCCACGGGCAAGACTAGGCTGACCAGCAACACAACCTGTGGGGCAATGTACTCGGCGATACCTAAGAATTTATCTGACCCGAGCATGATGTAGTAGAAGCAGCTGTGGTGTAACAGCTCCAACAGGTTGTTGCACGATCGAAGAGAAAGCTCGAGCGTCTGTCCCAAGGCGGCGTACGCATCCGTGCCTCGATATGTACGAAGACGCTTGTCATCCGACGACCGCGCTTCGATGGAAATAGCGTCTATGGAATGCGCTTTGAACGCGGCGTGCGCACCCGTCGGCACTCCCGTGATTGCTCTCCACATGAACCTCCAAACCGACTTGAGCGAACCGGCAAAAGAGTTGTCCAATCCTCCACCGGCGTCCTCATCAAAGCTAACCCTCAATCCGCTCGTGCTCTCGGCGACGCGTTTAAACATTGTATAAATATCCTGATTCGGATACGCCCCGTTCCATCCTTCGATTTTCACTCGCATCATCGAAACCTCTGCTCCGTGCGGCGCCGAAAAAACAAACGCTTGCTGAATCGTTCCAGCTCGCTCAAATCCACCATCCACGCTTCTACTTTCAAACGAATGATACGTCTTCAACCAATCCATGGTGGACTCTATCTCCCCAGTTTCAGCGTCGATGCACAACCATATCAAATCCTTTGCCAACCAGGGAGCTCGGCCCACGACCTCGAAGACGCGCAGCGCGACTCCAACCGTCGCCGCCTCTGCCCGTGGGTCCAACTTTCCCAGAGGCGTCACGAGCGCGATCGATTCCCGTCCATCCCCGCGAGCCGCGCGCGCGATCGCGTGTACATTCATCATCATCCTTCTCTCACCACCACCTTCGTCCGAAGACTTGTTCGCATCGAACGTCGTCGACGCGTAGTAGCTTTCAAAGCCTCTCGCGTCAAGAGCAGACGTAATCCACTCCAAACGTTTTACCGTCGTCTCACTCGTCGATCTCTCGCTCCACACCCCCTCGAGCGCGTCGGCGTACCCCGACGCCACGTTTGCATCCGCCGCGTTGAAGATTTTCTCCGTCGATCCGAGCAAAAAAGCATTCTCGTCGACGTAGACTCGCCGAGCGAGTTTCGGGTACGTCAAAACTGTCGAGAGACCGACGAGGTAGAGGAGGATGCCGATGCGATTGGCGCGAAGAACGAGGTTTTTTACGACGACGACGAGCGCGTTCAACGCGCTCACCATCCTCCTCGCTACGAAAACGACGCGCGACGAAGGCGAAGACGGTGCGCGGCGCGCTCTGAAAACTGTGTGGATGGATTGATGCGTTAGCGTAAAATTTTTAAGCGGTGGTAACAAAACAATTCACATCATCTACGTATTAGTACTCACTAGGCGCGCTGTCTTGCAAGATCCAAAACCCATCCGTGGTCTCTGCTTCTTCGTCGGTTTGAATCGCGAGGAAATGAAGACCGTCGCACGCGCGCTTCACCTGTTCCCATTCCTTGGCTTCTTGCGTCAATTCCTTTGTCTTGCGGAAAAAGGCGTACGACCAAGAATCATTCACGCCCGTTTCCAACACGATGGAGCTCGTTTGGACGTCCGAAGAAATGCACGCCAACTCTAATCCCTTTGTCCATCCGGCCAAGGCGGCGGCGCGGCTCGTATACACGGCAATTCCTGGAATCAACGTATCATCCGGAAGGTTCTCGTCAATGTCCAACGTCGCCCCAAACACCTTGCCCCGCTTCACTTGCTCCATCTCTTCTCTCACTCCAACCAAAGGAAGGGCAACAAAGGCCCAGGATTCTCCTCTCAGCGCGTCTGGCAGTCTCTTTGGCGCCGTGGGTTCGAACGCCATCAACGGTGGCGCGCTCGAGTCGTAACCCGGGTGCGTCTTGTACACAGTCTCCACGCGTTCCGCCAGCCACTTGACCAACGTCTGGCACCTTCGACTCGGCAACGGTTCGACGTCAACCTCAACGCACGCCCGAGTGATGATGGTTTGCATTTGCGCTCGGAAAAACTTGAATCTTCTCGGCCGGCTTCCTCGTTCCGCCATGACCCGTTCGAGCGCTCTCGCCAACTCGACCGAGTTGATGCGATTGTTTGGGAAAAACTCTGCGTGCTCAAACGACCTCGACTCGTCCGTCACGAGGAGCTCCCAGACTTTTTTACCCCGGTCGTCGCGAAGCGGGCGAGAGCAAAAGTCAATCTGCCAATCTTCGGTGAGTTTTTTCACCGTCGCGTCACCGGAAGGCGGGGCGTCGTTCGAGATCGCGGCCCGCGTGTTTCCACACCGGCGGCGCGTCGTCACCGATTTATCACACGACGTCGACGAAGACGACGACGAGCGTCGCGCGGCGGCGTGAAGCCGACCCGCGGGAGTGCGGTGCGTCGAGAGAGACGCCATCATGATGACGAGGGGTTCGTCGGCGGATGCGGGTTCGGCGTCGGGGTGTGACGACGAGGTACAGAGTAATCAATCGTCATCGTCATCTTGTGGATAACTCTCTTCAAGATGGGGGCTCCACGCGGCGTTTTCCAATTTTACCTTGAAACGGGGACACACTCGCGTCGATGAGAAACGTGCGTGCGTGCGCGCGTGGATGAATGGATGCTAGTGGTGATACATTTTATGCACACTGTACACTCGCGCGACGACGAAGACGAAGACGACGACGATGCGATGGCTAATACGAGGAGAGAGACGCGGTTTCTCATCCAACCATGGAACGTTTGCGTCCTCTCGCCCTGACTTCGGCGAATTTATTGAGCGTCGCGCACCACATGCGGGATTTCTTCTTGTACGTGGCGAGAATTTCGTCAAAAAGTAAGGTTTGCGATGGATGCGCCGCCGTGATGGCGCGCTCCAGGACGTACAAATCCACGCCCTTGTCCTCGGCGACGTCGCTCGGGTAGCTCAAGCCAAAGTCAATGGTCACAATCTTCCCATCGCCCGCTCTCACGATGAAATTACTCGTCGTCAGATCCCCGTGTACGATCCCCCCATCGTGCAGCGCGCTCACGGCTTCACCAATCTGTCGTCCGTACTCTCTCAAATCAGCCTCCCCGCACGCGTCGGACCGCAACGCCTCTTTCAACGCCTCCCCCGGCACTCGTTCCATGTACACGCACGCCTCCTCGGCATCCACCCACAACACCCTCGGCGCGAGCACCCCACACTTCGCCGCCTTGACCAACGCCCGCGCCTCTCCGTTCACCCTCGATCGCGTCAGTTTTTCATCCAACGCTCGCAGTCGGTACTTTTTCCTAAACCTCTGCTTGCACACGCACTCCCGGTTGAGAAAGGTTGTCGCGAAAACCCTCGCTTCGGCGCCTTGCGAGAGCAGCGTCGACGCCGTCGCACCCAATCGCGCGCGCATCGTCATCGACTCGTCCGCATCGCCGTCGTCGTCGGGTTCGTCGTCGTCCCCTCGTTTCGCCATCGGCGCCATCGGCGGTGTCGTTCCGCGCGCGAGAGAGAGACGCCGCGGAATCCAAATCCAAATCCAAGTCCAAGTCCAGTCCAGTCCAAATCCGACCCTTTCGAGTGGTCGGTCCCTCTTGATTCGTTGGTTCGTGAACCTCGAGATGTGACGGACCTGAAGCGTCACTTTGCGACTCTCTTCGGTGCGCGCGACAAAGAAATCGAGGAAACGAACGAACGACGACGGAGGGAATGACGGAAACGGTGAAGTGCGCGTGTGAAAAATGCGAGTGTGAAAATTGTGAGTGTGGATGTAACGCGACGACGACGACGACGACGACGACGACGACGATGCCGACGAGAGTTTACGTTGTCGGTGTGGACGCGACTGAGACTTCAGTCAAGTTGACGCGTTGGATGTCGAGGGAGGTGGCGAGACCTGGGGATGAGGTGAGGTTGGTGCACGTCATACCAGGGTATGTGTTTTTACTTTTCTTTCTTCACGTCGTTTCTTCTCATTCGTTTGTTCATTCTCACCAAAACGTCTGACGGCGACAAACGCGCGTCTCGTTTGTTTCGTTCTTCTCAGAACATTCGCTGGCGAGGACACTCTCACGGGCGTTCCTTTCGTCGATTACTACCCGATTACCGTTCCAGATGAAGAAAAGGTACTGATATTCTTTCGCGCGATCATCACTCGCGCACTATGCGTTTTCTGCAGGGCGCGTTTGAGGTATCAATCCACGCCGATGCTACGACAAGAGATGCGCGAGGTGCGTCGAGCCTAGCGGGTCGCGATAGCCATTGCCTTTGGACTGACGATAGATTTGTCCCAAACACAGGAAGCTGCTTGGAGAAACGATGCTTTGAAATGGATCGAAGCCAACCTGGCGCCGATCTTTGACAAGGCGCAGATTGACTACAAGATTGACATTGTCGCGTACGACACGAATTCCTCGAGCGTTGGGGAAATTTTGTGCGAAAAGGCAACCTTGCTCGACGACGCCGTCGCTGTCTGCGTCGCGTCCACCTCGAAGGGTCGTTTGAAAGAATTTTTCATCGGAAGTGTCTGCAATTACTGCTTGCATCGCTGCAAGAAGCCAGTCATCGTGTTCAAACCGTCAGACGAGGAAAACGAGGAAAACGAAACGGCGGCGGCGTGAAGAGCAAGGAACAAAAGAATGCGTGATGAACACTTTTACAAATTTACCTCGATAGATCTCGTCCGTCGACCGCGAAGATAAAATCGGCGTAGAAACGTTCCTTGTAAAAACACAGAATCTCCGTTTCTCGCGTCACTGACTCGCGTGTACGACGTGGATGATTGGTCGCGGCTAACTGATTTTTGGGCGGCGAGGCTGCATCTACGCCGACGCAGCCGCCTTGGCGGCGGCGATGACGTCTTCAATCGGCGCGTGATCACCAAAATTACGCTCTTGAAACTGGTACTGCACTCCCTTGTTACCCGGTTTCATGACGAGAAGGCCACCCATGATGAGACCTTCGCCATTCAAATTATGTTTCGTCACGCCCGCCTTTTTCGCCTCTGAGGCGTGCTTCCACACGCGTCCGAGGGGATTGAGAAAGGCACTCAGAGAGCCCTTCTTCACCTTTCCCCCGGCAACCGCCTTGAAAAAACCCTTATCTTCGTCCAAGTAGAGATTTTCTGGCCAAAACTCCTTCTTAAACTCCTCCACTTCCGCTGGGAGACCCTCTTTGAGCACGCACACAAGTTTGCAACCGACGGCGTCAAACTCGCTCTTCTTCGCGTACACCTTGAGTGCCTCCCCGCGACAGAGAATTCATCCAGGACGGCGCATCACGACGATGACGGCTGGGTTCTCTGCCCACAGCGCCGACGCCGCGAACGAACCTTCGCCCTCCGTCTTCGGTAACGAGCGAAGTTTAACGTCTCTAACGTCCTCAAAGCTCGCGCTCACGCGCGTGTGCTTTGGCGAATAACTCACCGCCATGTTTGACGACCTTTGCGCGGCAGTCCCGAACGCGGCGACGGAAGCGAAGAGAGCGACTCCGACCGATGCGTTTCTCGTCACTCGCCCGAGTCTCGCTCCGAGCATGCAAGACGCGCGCGCGTCTGTGAGGCTGGAAGACGAACTTTTGTGTATACAAGTCCTGCAGGAAAGTGCCCGCTGGGCACTGCGCAGCGATGACGAATCGATTACAAACAGATTACAAACAATAATAATACACCGCGATGGGTGGTCGGAACGCTATTTATGCACTCCACCGATTCGTCAGCTGAGCTGACCAGAATCGATTATCAAGACGGCTTCCTTGGTGCCGCCGCTCTCTGAGCCGCAACGCTCGATGAGTCGCAATACGTCCATTCCAGATAATACGCGACCGAAAACGACGTGTTTGCCATCCAAATGCGGCGTGGCGTCGAGAGTTATGAAGAACTGACTCCCATTCGTGTTCGGTCCCGAGTTGGCCATCGATAAGATCCCTGGACCGTCGTGCGTCAGAGCAAAGGTTTCGTCGCGAAACTTTGCGCCGTAAATCGACTCCCCTCCCGTGCCGTTGTGCATCGTGAAATCCCCACCTTGCGCCATGAACCCGGGAACGACGCGATGAAACGTCGAGTTTTTAAAGTGTAGAGGTTTTCTCGTCGTCGCGCTCGCTCTCTCCCCGGTGCACAGAGCGCGAAAGTTTTCGCAAGTTCTCGGAGCAGTCGCCGTGTCTAGTTCTAGCTCGATCCTTCCGACGGGTTTCTCGTTCACGGCAACATCGAGAAAAACGATGACGGGACTCTGGGAGGGACCGACGGAGCGAGACGTCATTTGATTCGCAAACGCGTTCGACGTCGTATCCGCGCGTCGTCTTTTGGTGTTTGACTAGTTTTGGATTCTGAAACGCGTGGAAAAACTTCTAAGCTAAAACTCCTCCGCTACCGCCGCCGTACCCGGGCGCGCCCCCGTGTTCCCCCGTGGTTTCGTCTTCACCAGAAACTCTAATCTTGTACTTTCTCCTCAGCGCCTCGAGCTCCGCCTCTTTCACCTCCACCTGTTCCTTGATCGCGTCGATGGCTCGTCTCAGGTTGGACGCGTTCGCCTCCACCGCCGGCGCCACCTCCTTCACCGTTCTCTCCACCAAGACCCCACCGACCGATCGGAAGCACTTCCTCGACGGATCCAAGCCTTTCACGTTATCCAACACGTTGACGTGTTCCCGCAGGCTCACGGCGAGCTCGCCGATTTTCACTCTCGCCGCGTCCACCTCTCTGCTCAGCGTCGTGAAGTAGTCGATGACTTCCCTCTCCGTCGCGAACGCCTGCTGCGGGGCCGGCGTCGATCCCCCCGCCGGGGCTGGCGCGCCGTTCGTCGTCGGGGCAGACATTCCCACCTCTTCTCGTGTCCGTCGACCGACCTCGCGCGCGCGCTTCCCTGTGTCGTCCACGACACGTCTCGGAGTCCCGTCTCGAGGCCCCGCCCCGTTGACCGCGTCACGGACGGGAGAGGAGAGGAGGTTTACAAAAAACACCCGTCATAATTACCGCGTCTCTTCTCTCGCGGAAAAGGGCGGTGTCGTGGACCCCATGGGACAGTCAGTGTGCATACTTTAGTACGCACTCGAGCTACTAAACCGATCGACTTGGCGCAGTGGAAGCGTGTTGGGCCCATATCCCGTACGAAGTAAGGCTACCCAAAGGTCGCAAGATCGAAACTTGCAGTCGA
>Ga0255777_10005651_pt1 | contig 10017 bp, 8 predicted proteins | sample 101ome_15_FD_179975 | JGI IMG/M metagenome (GOLD analysis project Ga0255777, IMG submission 179975) | Coastal salt marsh microbial communities from the Groves Creek Marsh, Skidaway Island, Georgia - 101402AT metaG (version 2) | ecosystem: Environmental > Aquatic > Marine > Intertidal zone > Salt...
GATTGATAAAATTGGCAGTTATCATGATGCATTAAACTTTGTTGGAGAACAAGCAAATTTAGGAAAAAATCCTCATGTCATTAAAAAATCTCACCAAGGTTTAAAAGGCTTTATGAGTTTACTTAACAGTTCTTTTCAAATTAAACTTCCCTATCAGCTAACAAATATGCCAACGCTATATTAAATGAATTTTCTATATTCTTATTTAAAAAACCCTTATGCAAGTATTGAATTAGAACTTAATCAATTAAGTTTATGGCATGCCTTTACAGCATCTCTTTTGGCAAGCATTACCATTAGTTCTTATTTCAACTCCATATCACTGTGGCTTATTTTTCCATTAGCGTTTTGTTTACTAATTTTTATTTTAATGAACACAGTGATAATCGATTTCAGTGCTCAATTATTTTCAAAATCAAGTCAAAGTATACCCTTATTTAAAGCACTTTCCGTATCATTGATAGTAATCATTTTTTTAAAGCCTATTCACCTTTTAGAAGGTCATCTTAATTCATCATTAATTTCAATGTTATATATTGCATGGATTTTATTTTTTGGACATATTCAACACCGAACAATACAACAACTTTACCAAGTTCGAAGTATCACCGCTACGCTTCTATCAATCATACCAAGCCTACTCTCTATTGGCACAGGGCTAGCGATATTTATAAGCATAATCCAGCTTATTCCCCCACTCTTTTAAATTGGTTTAATTCACTCTAAATACGTGTATAAAACCACTATGATAGAGGAAAAAATTCAGAAATTAATAGATACTATTACAGCATCTTCATTAACTGACATAGACAAAGAATCCTTAATTCAATCGTGTTTAGATATCAAAAAAGCAATTCAAACCATGCATGAAAATCAAGCACAAGATATCAAATATACCCACCAATCCTTATCTGATTTAGAGAAGTTTGAAGTCAACCACCCCACCCTCACTCACTGCATCGATATCCTCGCACGAACACTATCTCGGCTTGGGGTCTAAGACAGTTTTACCATTCTTATAATTACATTTATACAAGAACTGTAATAGGTAACTCAATCCCTTTTGATTTTAAAACATCTGCAATTCTCTGACAAATAAAATTTTCAGATTCTTTATGTCCCAAAACAAGGACGCGAATACCATTCATTCGGCAGGTAACATGATCGTGATATGTAATTTCACCCGTTATAAAGGTATCAACATTTAAATCAATAATTCGTTTTATAAAGCCATGACCACTCCCTGCACAAAATGCCAATCGTGAGATTGTATCTTCATAAATAGCACCGCGTTTTTCACAAGGCATTACCGAACATAACGTTTCATAAGAATATTTAGGCCGATCAAAAAAAGCTCCAAATCCATCCAATAACGGTTGCCCTTGCTTAGGCTTGAGTCCAAACTGTTCGATCAAACAATCATTCACCCCATCACGCGCAGCATCTAAATTAGTATGTGCCGAAAACAAGTGATGGTTGCCTTTGATAAATCGCGCAAGAATCAGCCCCATATCTGTATCATAACGCACACTTTTTAATGGTTTAAAAAATAGAGGATGATGCGTTATCACAGCACAATTTTTTGTCTTCTCTAAATAGGCTAAAACAACTTCATCTACCTCAAGAGAAACAACAATTTCTGACAATTTTTGCTGAGGATCTCCTAATTGAATCCCTACAGAATCCCAAGACTCAGCTGTTTCTGGAGGAGCCCAGCGATCCATAATCGTTTTAATATCCTTTAACGTTGTCATAACTTCAGTATTACACACTTACTCATTTCATAAAATGTCATTTTTAAATACTTAATTCTAATACTCCAAAAAAATAACACAATGTAATATTCAATTGATTATTATGCATAACCCAATGTTGCACTTACAGAATTAGATTGAATGCTCAAACCAAAAGCGTTTTCAGCACGTTTAAAAAATTCTAGTATCATTAATTCACGCGATTTTCTTTTTTTACTCATTGGGAGACACCTTGAAACTTCCACCCCAGACAAATCCATAATATGTTTTTTATTTTCTTTAGACCAATAGATTAATTGTTTATCTTTTATTTTATATATATATTCTTTCTTATTAGAGTCTGTTTGTAGAGTAATGGTTCCATCATAAGGAAGTCCGTTAGTAAAGTCCCCATTAAGACTAATTCTTGGAAGAGTCGAATATAAAACCCCTTTTTTTCCACTTAAATCTCCACCTACAATAGATCCATAATAGGTAATTTTAGCACCATCCATAAATTCTTGTGATAAACGTAAACTATCTGCATTTACTAAACTAACCTTACCAGAAGAATTAAAAGAAGCAATTTTTTTACCTGAGTTTTGATTCTCTACTCTAAAAAAAAGAAGATTGTTATCTCGAAAAAAATTTTTAGATTCTAAACTTCCCAAAACTTTATACGTAACAGAATTAATAGTTAATAATCCTTCCTTTGAAAAAAATGAATTATTAAAATTACCTTCATAGGAACTACCATCATTTAAATTTAATGCTCCGCTAGAAAGCTCACCATTTACAACACTTCCATCATAACCAGAAAACCCTACATCGTTTTGTGAAAGAGGCCCTAAACTAAATTTTAAATAACCATTATAATATTCTAAATTTAATAATGAATAGTCATTAAAAACACTATAATTCTCACCTACATAAACTACAAAATTAGGTTGCCAGTTAACCAAACCCTCACATATCTGGGCTATATAGATTCGTTTGTTAGGATCCACCATACAAATTTTTGTTTCTTTACGAGATCCCTCAATATTATAAATTCCAGAAACAAATTCTCCATTTTGAAACATACCACAAATTATTTTATTATTATACGCTACATGTCCATAACCCTCTATTTTTCCATTAATCATATCTCCACTAAATCTAAAATCCGAAATTTGTTCAGGGCCCGTAGGTACGTTTATATCTTGATAACCAGATATCTTAACTCCTTCTGGACATTTTTTACTTAAATCCAAACCACCTTCGTGCATTTTAAATTCTAAGCCTGCTAAAGAGGGATCATTGTTTTTACTTTCTATAAAATAATAGCATTTGGCATTTTCATTATATGCAGCATTTATCACTTTAGAATCATCAGTATAACAAAATGATAGAAGATCCCCATTTAAAAATTTTGCAAAATATGTAAACTTATCATGTTCCTGTATATGTTTCACTCCTTCAACTTTTCTCTCTGGATCTAAACTACTTGTGTAAAAACACTTATTTTCTCCAATTTTTTTAACTCTATACACCCCATCTGCCACATGTTGAAAATCATGACCATCAAATCTTGTAGTTATTAATTTATTTTGTTTAGTATTCCAAATTTCTCCACAAACAAGATTACTATTAGAGTCAAACAACCCCTTCTTTAGGATTCCATCTTCTAAGAGCATTGTCTTCAAAGTAAAATCCCGTTTTACAGAAGTTTTCGATTTTTCAGCCCCATCCTGCTTATCAACTAAAATTTTAACTATTGCCAATAAATTTTGTAGTTTACCACGATATTCTGCATCTTTCCTGGTAAATGGACATTTAACTTTGCCGCTAGACTCCCTCTCAACACTCTGAAGGAGTTGACAATAATTCTCATGATTTATTAAAGAAATCTGACATAAGCTTGAATTATCTACTGGGATTAAACACCCCCAATGTTGCCAATTTTCTATTTGAGCATCAATAGCATTTTCAAAAGAAATATGATCCTCAAAAACATCTTTTACTTTATTCTTATCCTTAGCTTCTATCTCTTCTGAGATTAAACTATTAAAAAGTTCTTCGTTACACATAATAATTAAAAGTTCTATTAAAGTTAATGGAACACCTTTATAAGATCCTACGATATTACCCATTTTTTTTAATGAATCATCATCTATTTCAATAACATCTGATTTATCTTTAAATGTTATTTTTATACCTGTATTTAATTTAAGTGTGGGATGATCAGGGTTATTTTGAAGAAAATCATAGATGCCCCTTTTTGTTTTAGGTTCTAAATAAGATTTTGTTTTAGGTTCTAAATCAGAACAACTAATTCTAGGAGGTGTAGAGCTTTCTTCAATAGGTTTTATTCGGGCTGGTAATCTACCAGCCTTAGGCCGGTAAGTACCAGAACCCAAATGGTACGTTGAAGAACTCATTGAAATAAAACCTCTTAAATTAAAAATATCTTTTTAGTTATCGTAATAAATATTAATAAAATTTCAAAAAATTATTCAAAAGACAAAAAACTTCTATTACAAAGAAATCTTTTCAATTCTTCTGATTAAATTTATGCAAGAATTGTCAAGAATTGTAATAGGGAACTCAATTACTTTTGATGTTAAACCATCTACAACTTTCTAACAAATAAAGATATCACCTTTTAAATCAATAATCCGGATTACACACTTACTCATTTCATAAAATGTCATTTTTAAATAGTAGAGTAGATCTTAAAAAAACGGTACCATAATACCTAGATGAAACACCTATTAAAATCAATCATACTGGGTTGTTTGCTTAGCACATTACTCTGCCCGGTAATTGCCAAGCCATTAGTGAATGAAATTAATTCTACTACCTTAAAAAAATTGCCTCTCAAATGGAAACAACGTATAGGCCTTACTACCTATCGAACAACATTACAGTATGCCGATGGCAAAATCTTCGCCCCATCCAATGGCAAAGACACAAAATCTTTAAATGATCGCTATGATGGCGTTCATATCCTTGATTCTAAAACAGGAAAAATACTCAATCAATTAACCCAAGGTTCTTTTGGTGATCGTGATGTTAATGGCGTTGCTGTAAGTAATTCTAAAATAGTCTTTGGTAATGACGAGCATACACTTTCTGCGTTTGATTGGAAAGGCAACCTCTTATGGGACTATACTGCAACCAGCGATTTTGAAGGAGCCCCAGCCCTAACAAAACTTAATAACGATGCAATCTTAGACGTTATTTCAAGCACAGAAGATGGAACCTTACTAGCCATAGATGGACTTACAGGCACCAAATTATGGGAGTTTAAACCTGCAACTAATCCAACACAAGTATACCCAAAAACACGTAACTTTCTTGCTTCGCCAGCGTTACTTGATATTAACAAAGATACAATCAAAGACTGTGTAATCGGAAATCGTAACGGAATCTTATATGTTCTTGATGGGAGTAATGGAAAAATTCTTTGGAAACATATCAGCACCATTCCCTCAGGAATTATTGCATCCCCTATCATCACAAATAAAACTATTTTTTATGCAGAAAGTTATGGCATTATTCATAAATTATCTGCTCGTGGCCGAATCATGAACCAGTTTTCACTTCCAGAAACAACTACATTTCAAGTAACTAGCACCCCACTAATGTTAAAAAATATGCCTCTACTCATAGGCTCGACCAACACCACCACCTCACAAGGTCTTTGGGTGATCTCGCCTCCAAAAAAACCAATCAAAATCTTTGAAGGTAATATTTCCTCATCACCTATTTTAGCCAATATTGATACCACACCTGATCCTGAATTTATTATTACTACAGAATCAGGCTGGTTATTAGTGATAGATACCAAAGGAGCACTTATTGGTAAATATAAACTATTAACCGGCACCGAATGTACCCCACTAATTGCTGATATTGATAATGATGGCAGCCTAGAATTAGTATTAGCGCTTAATGATCAGTATATCTATGCCTATGATTTAGCTTCAAAAGGACCTGTTATTTGGGGGCAATTACGAGCCAACCCCTATAATACCGGAACAGAAAATGACACCTTAAGCGAAGATGCCCCCTTACCCAATCTACCCCAACGATCCAATCTCTATCCTCATCAATCCCCACTTACCGGATTTATCGCTGATAATTGGTTTTCAAAGCCAGTGATAGAAAACAGAATCTCAACAACAACTATAGGCCATGCACAATTAGGGATGACCTTAGGCCAATACAAACTAAAAATGCCTTATGCCTTTAAATCAAAAGAAGTAACCCTAGAAAATGGGCTTAAAAGCCTAGCTATTATAATTAATAATAGTGTTGAATATTATTTAATTTTCCCTCAATATCGACCTATTACCGACCAATCTATAATTAATGCGATTGTAACTAATAATCCCAAATACAAAACAGAAACAGGCATCTCATCTGGCACCCCTATTCGTATTGCAAGTACCCTTTTAGGGACACCCACATTTTCTTTTAACCGAAACTATCCCTTAGAAGAAAAATGTCGTTTTAACGACCAGCCCCGCTGGTTAGTATTTACAAGTTATTCAAAAGTAAAAGCTGGTATTTATTCTCGGGGAAATACGATAACACGAAATTATAAACCTGAAGCAACATTACAATTTATTGGGATTCGTTAATCAAAAGTAATATAAGGCTTTATTTTTTCTAACATCCGTTTACCAATATATTTAACTTGGAGTAATTCTTGTTCAGACTGAAACCGTCCATGACGCTGACGGTATGCAATAATTTCTTGAGCCATTTTACGTCCTATACCAGGAATTGTTTCTAATTCAGTACGATTTACCTGATTAATCGCTATCGGTTGTACTAAAATACGAGCGGATTTACTTGATCTTGATCGCGATTGTCTTTCTTTTAAAAATGGCACAAAGACCCGTTGCCCAGAACCTACCATTTTAGCTAAGTTTACCTTATCCAAATTTGCATCAGGGGCTAAACCTCCGCTATAAGCAATTGCCTCCATCACTGTCATCCCAACAGGAATTTCATAGACACCCGGATTAACCACAGCACCCGCCACATGCACCCTAACTACCGGTACTGCACGTATATCGTTTTGAACAACAGTTTCTTTTTTATCAACATCCTCCAACGTCTCAACCGGACGCTCCAAACGAAAAAAATAAACCAAGCCCCCCAACAAAACCAAAAGACAAGAAAGCCCTATTTTTTTAACCACCTCAAGCATACGTTATATTATTTATAAAAAATAACAATATGACAACTATAAAAATATAAAGATCCCAAGTAAAGGCAAAAAAAAAGATGATTCAACCAAAATGCTGAATCATCTTAATCCCCCCCTCCCTAGTTCGAGAGTATCTTATTTATACACGTTTTTATGGGCTTATAAACATTGAAATTCAGTAATGATTGAATTAAGGTATGCCTATATGCCAAACATATTTTTTTATCATGGAGAAGAAACATTCTTAGTTGATGAAGCTGTTTCTCGTGTTAAAGATCAACATCAATCGGCCCAATGCCATGTCTTCGAAAACCAATGTCCTCTAGCTAACTTAATAGAAATCACACAAGCTACGGGTTTATTTGCATCCACCACCTTAGTTCTATTAAAAAACCCTGAATGTTTAACAAAAACACTGAGTAAAGAAGATACCCAACAATGGTTGGATCTGTTTAAATCCTTACCTGAAACAACAACATTAGTAATTTATTCCCACAGTTCGGTAGATCTAAGAAAAAAACTAGCATCAACATTATCTAAAACCTATACATCCCAAAAATTTGAACCATTTAAAGATTGGGAAGATGAAAAATTTTTACAATGGCTTAAATCACGTATTTCATTACATAAAAAAACCATTACCCCAGAAGCCCTAGCCATGCTTGGCAATATTAGCAACAAAAATCTTCATCAATCTGCCAACGATTTAATAAATATTGTAACGTATATGGGAGAGAGAACTGAAATGACTCTAGAGGATATCAAGGCCATGTGTAGTACCGAACAAAGCACCCTCTATAAACTTACAGAAAGTATCAAAAAAAGAAATTATCAAGACTGTTTTAAACTCTGCCAATTACTTAAAACATCCGGGGAAGAGCCCATTAAATTAATTGGATTACTAGCAGCCAATTTTCGCTTATTTACCCAACTGCTACTATTACAAAATCAATCCGAAGCACAGATTGCAAAAACCTTAGGCAAACATCCTTTTTTTATTAAACAAACCTTAACTCAAATCAAAAAAACTTATACCCTAGCTCACCTAAAAACCATTACTCAAAACTTAGCAAAGTTAGATTATGAAATTAAATCTGGAAAAATTAATCCTACTATTTTATTTTCAGCTATTCCTAAAACAATTTGTTTAAGCTAATAAGGCTTCAATATCTGCTATAGATTTTGGACAATCCTTACTCAAATTTTCCGAGCCAGTCTCAGTTATCAAAATATTATCTTCAATACGAATTCCAATATATTCATCATAAACAACGCCTGCAATTTCTAAACAAAAATGGCCATATAATCCAGGTTCAACACTAATCACCCACCCTGGCTTTAATGGGGCAGTTCGATAGGCACGAAACGGATCGCCATCATGTACCATATGCGCAATTAAATGACTTACATTATGTGGTTGCTTAAGATACGGGCGGTGCAATGATCCTCCCTTTGAAAAGAACTGTTGATCCAATTGCTTTTCTATATATTCCCAACAGAGATCATTTAATTCATCAATTGTAACCCCAGGCTTTATAGTCGTTTCAACTAATTCTTGAGCTTCTAAAACAATAGTATATAGCATACGTTGCAAAGGATTAAATGTACCGTTTACAGGAATCGTACGAGAAATATCAGCAGGCATGACTTCATAACAACAGCCAAAATCAAGTAAAAGCAAGCCCTGTTTATCCAGTACATCCTTATGATGTTTATAATGCAAGATCGTAGCATTTTTACCCGAAGCAACAATGGCCGGAAAACTTTGGCCCATCCACGAATGCTTAATACAATCTCCTTTAATAATTCCTGCAACTTCTGTTTCAGACGAACATTCGTTTAACGCGGTACAAACATGTTTAAAAATTATACTTGTTAGTTGATTAGCTTTTTTTAAATTTAGGCTATCTACAGAATCTAAAATCAAACGAGTTTGTAATAAATCAAAGCAGTTTTGCCATGTTATCGCCTCATCTTCAAAGGTCTCCATCATGATCTGCTTAAATACGTCATAGGAATCGTGTACAGGTTCTAAAGTTTTATCTGGATCTTCATGCCAGTATAATGTAATCGTAGACGACGATGCGATATCTAAACTCTGAGATACATAAGCACTCATTTCATCATAAGCAATTACCTCATCCACCTTAAACAACGTACAAATATCATTATTATCTAATTCAGAAACCCCTAAAAACTCCCCTTCCCAAAACACTTTAGTCGCATCTTTATGAGGTAAACACAAGGTAATTTTATTCTGAAAAGGATCTAAAACCAGACCAACCTCTGCTTGATTTAATCCCGTTAAATACAACATTACCGGGTCTTGATACAGTGCCACATCCGGCATCAACCAATTATTATTTTGAGATAAAGGTGCCGTCATACCACTTAATACAGTGAGCTCAGATAACGAGTCCAATAAGTCACGACGCCGTTGGTTATAACGTAAAACAGCACTTTCAAAGGAGAGTCCATTTGTAATAAAAAACGCAACTGTATCAGCTGGCCTCATAGGCAATTACTCCTTGTCTTAAACAGCGAGGCTCTGCCCCGGATAAATCAACAATCGTTGATGGTTGATGATACAACGGACGGCATAAGTCCAACATAAAATCTACCTGAGACAGAATGCTTGTCGAGCAGTCCTCCAAACACATGGCCGGTACTTCTCCAGTAAGATTTACACTTGTAGATACAATGGGTTGGTTTAAATTTTTGAGCAGAAAATTGATGGGTAAATACTCAATCATTCGAATAGCAATCGTTGGTTTAGAACAGGTAACATACTCCGGAACGCGAGGATGTTTTTTAAATAAAAATGTAATTGGCCCAGGCCAATAATGACGCAAAACCATTTCTTGAGAAGACGATAACGGAGCCACCCAATCGTGCAACATATTCCAGTCGGACAAAATAAGAATAAACGGTTGATCCTGACGTTGTTTAATTGTTTGAATCCGAGAAATTACAGGCTCTGAAACAACGCCAGTAAGCCCAATCAACGTATCAAAAGGCAAAATACCAACAGCATCCTGCTGACATTGCTGAGCTATAGTTAAAATATCTGAAGGCTTAAAC
>Ga0255777_10005652_pt1 | contig 10016 bp, 2 predicted proteins | sample 101ome_15_FD_179975 | JGI IMG/M metagenome (GOLD analysis project Ga0255777, IMG submission 179975) | Coastal salt marsh microbial communities from the Groves Creek Marsh, Skidaway Island, Georgia - 101402AT metaG (version 2) | ecosystem: Environmental > Aquatic > Marine > Intertidal zone > Salt...
CGCTCTATAGCAATAAAGAGATAGCGATTCGTGAACTTATATCAAATGCAAGCGATGCCGCGGATAAATTAAGATTTGAAGCACTGAATGACAACAAGCTCTATGAAGGCGAGTCAGAACTTAAGATCTCTGTTGATTATGACAAAAAAAATCGCACCATCAGCATCTCAGATAATGGAATTGGGATGACTCGTGATGATATTGTCGAGAATATTGGCACCATCGCGCGTTCGGGCACTAAAGAGTTCCTCACAAAATTAAGTGGTGACCAGGCTAAAGATGCACACTTGATTGGCCAGTTTGGCGTGGGTTTTTACTCTGCCTTTATCGTTGCTGACGAGGTGACATTAGAAACAAGAAAAGCCGGTGAAAAGGATGCTTTTAGATGGCAGTCAAAAGGGGATGGTGAGTTTACGCTGGAAGCCATCGAGAAAAAAACACGTGGTACGACTGTGACCTTGCACCTTAAAAAAGATGAGGATGAGTTTCTTGATGATTGGCGACTTCGTGAAATCATCAAAAAATATTCTGACCATATCACCTTGCCGATCACCATGAAGAAGACGGACTTTAAAGATGGTGAATCGATTAAAACGGATGAGGATGAGACCGTTAATGATGCATCAGCGATCTGGACGCGAAACAAGAAAGACATCAAAGATAAAGAATATAAAGAGTTCTATAAAAACATTTCCTATGACTCAGAGGACCCGTTGGCTTATTTTCATAATCGGGTCGAGGGCACACAAGAATACACAACACTTTTTTACATTCCTTCTAAGGCACCATTTGATCTTTATGACCGTGAGCGCCAACACAACGTTAAGTTGTACGTTAAACGAATCTTTATCATGGAGGCTAATGAAAAACTGATGCCCCAGTACTTAAGGTTTGTTAAAGGTGTCATCGATAGCAGTGATTTACCCCTTAACGTGTCACGAGAAATACTTCAAGATTCAAAGCAGGTAGAAACCATTCGTTCAGGTTCAGTTAAACGTATATTAACTTCGTTAGAGGATTTGGCGAAGAAAAAGCCCGAGGACTATAAAAAGTTTTGGAGCCAATTTGGCCGTGTCTTAAAGGAGGGTCCTGCTGAGGACTTTGCTAATAAAGAAAAAATAGCCTCACTTTTAAGATTTTCATCAACCTATGATGAATCGGAAGATCAGACCGTGTCCTTACAGGATTACATTGATCGTATGAAGCCTGAACAGGAGGCCATTTATTTCATTACCGCCGATTCTTATGCGGCTGCAAAAAATAGCCCGCATTTGGAGATCTTTAAGAAGAAAAAAATTGAGGTGCTGCTGCTCGGTGATCGTGTGGACGAGTGGCTTGTTGCGAACTTAAATGAATTTAACGGTAAAAAGCTTCAATCCATTGCCAAGGGTGACCTTGATCTAGGTAAGCTTGAAGAGGAAAAAGAAAAAGAGGAGAAGAAAAAGGTCGAGGCGGATGCGAAGACCCTCGTTGAAAAAATCAAATCCTCCCTGGGTGACCGTGTGAAAGAAGTTAAAGTCACGCACCGTTTAACCGATTCCCCCTCATGCTTGGTGGTTGGCGAGCACGATATCTCGGGTAATTTAGAGCGTATCTTAAAGGCGGCAGGTCAGCAGACCCCTGAAAATAAGCCCACACTTGAGATTAACCCTAAACATGCATTGATTCAAAAGCTCGATGGCTTTAAGGAATCCAGCGACTTTGATGAATACGCATCGGTGATCTTTGATCAAGCGATTTTAGCCGAGGGAGGGCAGCTCGAGGACCCTGTTTCTTACGTTAAACGTATCAATCAATTGTTAATAAAGTAACAAAATTGTAAAAAGTGAAATTTTTGTTTGACATTGCGAAAACCCCTTGTTATAGTCTCGCGTCTTTTGCGTAATGCGCAAAAAATAGACTGATATTGAGTGGTTCTGAATGGTCATTTTTTTTATGTTTTTTACTTAAAAAAACAATAAATTAAATTGACACAAAAATTCAAAAGATGCTAGAATCTCACCTCTTTGCGTCAAGTACGCGAAACGGTTTTTTTTAAGCCGTGAAATCGATCGCGGGGTGGAGCAGTCTGGCAGCTCGTCGGGCTCATAACCCGAAGGTCACAGGTTCAAATCCTGTCCCCGCAACCAATATCGATAAATGTTCTTTAACAATAAGATAACTGATAAGTGTGAGTACTTATGGACGAGATCAAAATAAGTCGTATGACTTATGACTCAAAAAATAAGTGCTTACGCAAAATTTGTGACAAGACCACATTAGTAATAACTAATTAACCTTGAAATGAATTTGAGTAATAAAGCACAAGCGATTAAATAGCTGTTAAAAGCTATATATAAAGTTAGAGATTAAACTGAAGAGTTTGATCCTGGCTCAGATTGAACGCTGGCGGAATGCTTTACACATGCAAGTCGAACGGCAGCATGGAGAGCTTGCTCTCTGATGGCGAGTGGCGAACGGGTGAGTAATATATCGGAACGTGCCTAGTAGTGGGGAACAACCAGCCGAAAGGTTGGCTAATACCGCATACGACCTACGGGTGAAAGCAGGGGATCTTCGGACCTTGCGCTATTAGAGCGGCCGATATCTGATTAGGTAGTTGGTGGGGTAAAGGCCTACCAAGCCGACGATCAGTAGCTGGTCTGAGAGGACGATCAGCCACACTGGAACTGAGACACGGTCCAGACTCCTACGGGAGGCAGCAGTGGGGAATTTTGGACAATGGGGGAAACCCTGATCCAGCCATTCCGCGTGAGTGAAGAAGGCCTTCGGGTTGTAAAGCTCTTTCGCAAGGGAAGAAATTTTATTGTCGAATAAACAGTAAAGATGACGGTACCTTGAGAAGAAGCACCGGCTAACTACGTGCCAGCAGCCGCGGTAATACGTAGGGTGCGAGCGTTAATCGGAATTACTGGGCGTAAAGCGTGCGCAGGCGGTCTTATAAGTCAGATGTGAAATCCCCGAGCTCAACTTGGGAACTGCGTTTGAAACTGTAAGACTAGAGTGTGTCAGAGGGAGGTAGAATTCCACGTGTAGCAGTGAAATGCGTAGAGATGTGGAGGAATACCAATGGCGAAGGCAGCCTCCTGGGATAACACTGACGCTCATGCACGAAAGCGTGGGGAGCAAACAGGATTAGATACCCTGGTAGTCCACGCCCTAAACGATGTCTACTAGTTGTTGGTGGAGTAAAATCCATGAGTAACGCAGCTAACGCGTGAAGTAGACCGCCTGGGGAGTACGGTCGCAAGATTAAAACTCAAAGGAATTGACGGGGGCCCGCACAAGCGGTGGATTATGTGGATTAATTCGATGCAACGCGAAAAACCTTACCTAGCCTTGACATGTACCGAATTTAGCAGAGATGCTTTAGTGCTCGTAAGAGAACGGTAACACAGGTGCTGCATGGCTGTCGTCAGCTCGTGTCGTGAGATGTTGGGTTAAGTCCCGCAACGAGCGCAACCCTTGCCATTAATTGCCATCATTTAGTTGGGCACTTTAATGGGACTGCCGGTGACAAACCGGAGGAAGGTGGGGATGACGTCAAGTCCTCATGGCCCTTATGGCTAGGGCTTCACACGTAATACAATGGTCGGTACAGAGGGTAGCCAACCCGCGAGGGGGAGCCAATCCCAGAAAGCCGATCGTAGTCCGGATTGTTGTCTGCAACTCGACAGCATGAAGTCGGAATCGCTAGTAATCGCGGATCAGCATGTCGCGGTGAATACGTTCCCGGGCCTTGTACACACCGCCCGTCACACCATGGGAGTGGGTTTTACCAGAAGTAGTTAGTCTGACCTTACGGAGGACGATTACCACGGTAGGATTCATGACTGGGGTGAAGTCGTAACAAGGTAGCCGTATCGGAAGGTGCGGCTGGATCACCTCCTTTCTAGAGATCATCTCTCTGTAGGTATTCACACTTATCGGTTATTCATTAGCACAAAGATTAAGTGGCCCTTTTGGGGTCTGTAGCTCAGCTGGTTAGAGCACCGTCTTGATAAGGCGGGGGTCGTTGGTTCGAGCCCAACCAGACCCACCAAGTTTTAACACTGGGATTCCAAGGGGGGATTAGCTCAGCTGGGAGAGCACCTGCTTTGCAAGCAGGGGGTCGTCGGTTCGATCCCGTCATCCTCCACCAATTCTTTGAAAAAGTAAGTCTCAAAGGCTGTTTGCAGTCATTGAGACTGGCTTTTTAGCTAGTATGTTCTTTAACAATATGGAAGAAGTAAAAGCGAAATCATAAGATTGTGATGAGATTATGATTTCAATGGGTAATGATTGTATAAATCAATACTATTCAACATCTTGATACTGTAAGTTTTAAGTATTTAGAGTTGTATTAAGTAAGCTTTAGAAGAAACTATAACGATTGTCTCATGCAAGAAAATCTGAATGTAAAAGGGTTTAGGTTTTAAAGTTATAGGATCAAGTGAATAAGTGCATATGGTGAATGCCTTGGCGATTACAGGCGATGAAGGACGTGGTAGGCTGCGAAAAGTCTCGGGGAGCTGTCAAACAAGCTTTGATCCGGGAGTGTCCGAATGGGGAAACCCACCTCTTTGAGGTATCCATTACTGAATACATAGGTAATGTGAAGCGAACCGAGTGAACTGAAACATCTAAGTAACTCGAGGAAAAGAAATCAACCGAGATTCCGGTAGTAGTGGCGAGCGAAACCGGAGGAGCCTGTTACTTTTAGCACACGCGTTAGTAGAACGGAATGGAAAGTCCGGCCGTAGAGGGTGATAGCCCCGTATACGAAAACCCGTGTGTGGAACTAGGGTAACGACAAGTAGGACGGGACACGTGGAATCTTGTCTGAACATGGGGGGACCATCCTCCAAGGCTAAATACTCGTAATCGACCGATAGTGAACTAGTACCGTGAGGGAAAGGTTAAAAGAACCCCGGGAGGGGAGTGAAATAGATCCTGAAACCGTATGCATACAAACAGTGGGAGCCCTTCGGGGTGACTGCGTACCTTTTGTATAATGGGTCAGCGACTTACATTTAGTAGCAAGCTTAACCGATAGGGGAGGCGTAGCGAAAGCGAGTCCTAATAGGGCGCCTTAGTTACTAGGTGTAGACCCGAAACCAAGTGATCTATCCATGGCCAGGATGAAGGCACGGTAACACGTGCTGGAGGTCCGAACCCACTAATGTTGAAAAATTAGGGGATGAGCTGTGGATAGGGGTGAAAGGCTAAACAAACTTGGAGATAGCTGGTTCTCTCCGAAAACTATTTAGGTAGTGCCTCGTATATTACTCTCGGGGGTAGAGCACTGTTATGGCTAGGGGGTTCATAAGAACTTACCAAACCATTGCAAACTCCGAATACCGAGAAGTATGAGTACGGGAGACAGACATCGGGTGCTAACGTCCGGTGTCGAAAGGGAAACAACCCAGACCATCAGCTAAGGTCCCTAATGATATGCTAAGTGGAAAACGAAGTGAGAAGGCACAGACAGCCAGGAGGTTGGCTTAGAAGCAGCCACCCTTTAAAGAAAGCGTAATAGCTCACTGGTCGAGTCGTCTCGCGCGGAAGATGTAACGGGGCTAAGCATATAACCGAAGCTATGGATGCATGTTTACATGCATGGTAGGAGAGCGTTCTGTAGGCCTGCGAAGGTGTTCTGTGAGGAATGCTGGAGGTATCAGAAGTGCGAATGCTGACATGAGTAGCGATAAAGTGTGTGAAAGGCACACTCGCCGAAAGCCCAAGGTTTCCTGTGCAACGTTCATCGGCGCAGGGTGAGTCGGCCCCTAAGGTGAGGCAGAAATGCGTAACTGATGGGAAACAGGTTAATATTCCTGTACCTCAATTTAATGCGATGTGGGGACGGAGAAGGTTAGGTCAGCCAGGTGTTGGATATCCTGGTTTAAGCGTGTAGGTAGGTTCTTTAGGCAAATCCGGAGAATCAATATCGAGGCGTGATGACGAGTGAACTTTTGTTCATGAAGTGATTGATACCAAGCTTCCAAGAAAAGCCACTAAGCTTCAGTTAAATTGAGACCGTACCGCAAACCGACACAGGTGGGCAGGATGAGAATTCTAAGGCGCTTGAGAGAACTCTGGAGAAGGAACTCGGCAAATTGGTACCGTAACTTCGGGATAAGGTACGCCCTAGTAGGTTGTAGCGATTTACTCGCGAAGGCCGATGGGGTTGCAGTGAAAAGGTGGCTGCGACTGTTTAATAAAAACATAGCACTGTGCAAACACGTAAGTGGACGTATACGGTGTGACGCCTGCCCGGTGCCGGAAGGTTAAATGATGGGGTGCAAGCTCTTGATTGAAGCCCCGGTAAACGGCGGCCGTAACTATAACGGTCCTAAGGTAGCGAAATTCCTTGTCGGGTAAGTTCCGACCCGCACGAATGGCGTAACGATGGCCACACTGTCTCCTCTAGAGACTCAGCGAAGTTGAAATGGTTGTGAAGATGCAATCTACCCGCGGTTAGACGGAAAGACCCCATGAACCTTTACTATAGCTTTACATTGGACTTTGACATTATCTGTGTAGGATAGGTGGGAGGCTTTGAAGCAGGATCGCCAGATCTTGTGGAGCCATCCTTGAAATACCACCCTGGTAATGTTGAGGTTCTAACCTAGATCCCTTATCGGGATCAGGGACCGTGTATGGTGGGTAGTTTGACTGGGGCGGTCTCCTCCCAAAGTGTAACGGAGGAGTGCGAAGGTAACCTAGGTACGGTCGGAAATCGTACTGTTAGTGCAATGGCATAAGGTTGCTTGACTGCGAGACGGACAGGTCGAGCAGGTGCGAAAGCAGGTCATAGTGATCCGGTGGTTCTGTATGGAAGGGCCATCGCTCAACGGATAAAAGGTACTCTGGGGATAACAGGCTGATTCCTCCCAAGAGTTCATATCGACGGGGGAGTTTGGCACCTCGATGTCGGCTCATCACATCCTGGGGCTGTAGTCGGTCCCAAGGGTATGGCTGTTCGCCATTTAAAGTGGTACGTGAGCTGGGTTTAAAACGTCGTGAGACAGTTTGGTCCCTATCTGCCGTGGGCGTTGGAAGTTTGAGGGGGGCTGTTCCTAGTACGAGAGGACCGGAATGGACAGATCTCTGGTGGATCGGTTGTCACGCCAGTGGCATAGCCGAGTAGCTAAATCTGGAAGAGATAAACGCTGAAAGCATCTAAGCGTGAAACTCGCCCCAAGATGAGACTTCCCTTGCACTTTAAGTGCACTAAAGAGTCGTTCAAGACCAGGACGTTGATAGGTCAGGTGTGGAAGCGCAGTAATGTGTGAAGCTAACTGATACTAATTGCTCGTGAGGCTTGATCCTATAATTTTAAAACTTAAAATTATAGTTGACACTAAAGTAACGCAATCAATACACTAATTTACTTCTTCTTAATTGTTAAAGCAAAGAATTCGAATAACGTAAAGTTATTCAACAAGTTTGCTTGGCGGACATAGCGAGTTGGACCCACTCCTTCCCATTTCGAACAGGACAGTGAAACGATTCAGCGCCGATGATAGTGTGGTTTTTTCCATGCGAACGTAGGACACTGCCAAGCTTTTAAATTTAAAAACCTCATCATCATGATGGGGTTTTTTTATATCCCTTAAAAATAACTAACTTGTTGTTTTAAATAATAATTTTCGTTATAATACTAATCCTCTTTTTCTTACGTCCTATTTAGGCGTGTACCTTGTCTACTTTTTGAAAAAGTTTATTAACTTTTAGAAGTAGCAAATATGCGTCAACAGTCTCAAATTTTTCGTTGTCTTATTGTGTCCATCATCCTGATGTGCGTTGCTCTGCCACACCTGCTTTATGCGGGATCACCTCCCGATGCTGGGACTATTGAGCGAACCCTACCTAAAGCCCCTAAAAATCTTCCTCAAGAGTTTGATAAAGCCAAACCTGATGAACAACAAGCTGTTGATACAGGGCCTCGCATCTTAATTAAAGATTTTGATTTTATTGGCAACGAAGTGATTACAACGGAGGCCTTATCCTTATTGCTAGCACCTTATAAAAATCAAAAGCTCAGCATGACCGACCTTGAAACTATTCGTTTACTCATTGGTGATTACTACCGTCAGCAAGGATTTTGGGCGTCAGTCATTTATGCAGATCAAGATTTTGCTGACAACATTTTAGTGATCGATATTTTTGAGGCCAAGGTAGGCTCAATTGTGCATGAATCGGATGAGGAGCCACGTTTTCCTCGCGAACGTATTGTTGCTTTCATCGAGAGAAATCAGAAGCAAGGTGAGCCCATTAAAATTAAAGATCTCGATTACAGCATTCAGGATTTAAATAGCGTGGCAGGCATTTTTTCTACCATGACCCTCAAGCCTGGGATGGAAGTGGGTGAGAGTGATATTGTTGTGAAAACGACCAACACGCCTTATTTCAGTGGCAGCTTATTAGTTGATAACCATGGCAGCCGAAGCACGGGCTATGAGCGAGGCTTATTGATGTTAGATATCAACAGTCCATTAAGGCAGGGTGAAAAATTTAACTTTATGTATTTGGCAACCACCGAAATTAATTATTGGGGCGCTGGTATATCCTACCCCTTATTTAATGACAGCACCAAGGTCAGTTACAACTACTCAACACTCGATTATGATTTAGGTACTCCCTATGCGTCACTTAATGGTTACGGCGACAGCGAGACCCACTCAGGTTCGATTACACGAAACTTGTGGCGTCAAGGTACATTTCAATTGTCAGGCACCGCCAGTTATGCTTATCGAACCTACTACAACTTTGCATCTGGCGCTGAGACTTCCGATAAAAATATTAAAGCCTGGACCGCAACCCTGGATGCCGCCTTCCAAGATGGCTTTGCTTCGGGGGGCATTAATATTGCATCGTTATCAACTATCGTCGGTCGTCTTGACTTATCGGGGACTCCATCGGATTACAGCAGTGATAGCACGACCGCTCAAACTAACGGTAGCTTTGAAAAAATCAGTGCAAGCTACATTCGTATCCAGCGCATCACGGATCAGGATAGCTTGTGGCTCACACTTACAGGTCAATACGCCTTTAATAATAATCTCGACTCTGCTGAAAAAATGAGCTTGGGTGGCGCCACTGGGGTGAGAGCTTACCCTACCTCAGAGGCAAACGGCGATCATGGGCTTATGATTCAGGCTGAACTAAGGCATGCATTTAACCCCTTTTTCACAGCCAAGGTTTTTTATGATTGGGGGCAAATTTACCAGTACGCTGACACCTGGGCTAACTGGAATAGTTCCACTGGCAATCCTAATAAATATCAACTAAAAGGTGCAGGAGTGGGTATACTGTATCAAGCGTTTGAGACTGTTTCGGTCGATGCCATGTTAGCAACAAAAATTGGCAACAACAAAGGTGAAGACTCGAGCAGTAAAGATAACGATGGAACTGATTGGGGCACACGTGGCTGGATCAGTATTACAAAAACTTTTTAATATATCAGGGCTTTATGTGATGAATCGATTAAGAAGAGCATCAGACTATGATAAAGCCTTTGATCAAAGCTAATCGTAGTTTTAGGGACGCCATCCCCACCCTTCAAAGACAAGGTGGTTTTGGCCTACTCCTCACGGTTTCGATTCTTACTTCCAGTTCACTTTTCAGTAACCTTGTAAGGGCTAATACCAATGATGTAGAGTTGCCGACTGGAGCTAAAATCGTCAATGGCAACATCAACATTGAATCTAAACAAAATCAACTCAAAATTATTCAAAGCACGCAGCAGGGCATTATTAATTGGAACAGTTTTAACATCGGTAAAGATGCAGCAGTTGTGTTCCAGCAACCCAATGCATCCTCGAGCACACTCAATCGAGTTACGAGCGCTATTCCTTCCTCCATATTAGGCAGCCTTACATCTAACGGTCAAGTTTTTTTACTTAACCCAAGCGGTGTTTATTTTGGTGCTGGCGCGAGGGTCAATGTTGGCTCGTTAATAGCAAGTACCCAGTCGATGTCGAATCAAGATTTTTTAAGCCAACATTTTTTATTTAATCAAACTGACTTGAATG
>Ga0255777_10005658_pt1 | contig 10010 bp, 18 predicted proteins | sample 101ome_15_FD_179975 | JGI IMG/M metagenome (GOLD analysis project Ga0255777, IMG submission 179975) | Coastal salt marsh microbial communities from the Groves Creek Marsh, Skidaway Island, Georgia - 101402AT metaG (version 2) | ecosystem: Environmental > Aquatic > Marine > Intertidal zone >...
TTTCCATCGGCTGTAAACGCAGAACCGCCAGTTGGCGTTAGAGCATCAGCAGATACACCAGTAACCTCTGCTGTTGCACCACCTGCAACAGCAGCAGTGCCAACCTCACCCGTAGCCTCAACACCTGCCGGGAATACATTTGCTTCGATAACAACAGAAACAGAACTGACAGAGCCTGTCGCCTCTAAGCCAGTTACATTTACGACTTCGTTTTCATGAACGATTACGCTGCCAACTTGCCCTGTAGCTGAAAGACCAGTTACATTTACGACTTCGTTTTCATGAACAATTACATCGCCAACTTGACCCGTGGCTGAAAGACCAGTTACAGAGACATTTAATGCAGCATTTACTGTAACTGAACCAACAGATCCTGTGGCTGATAATCCAGTTGCGGGAACATTAGCTTGAGCATCAACGTTAACTGTTCCAATTTGTCCAGTTCCAGACGATCCGGTGACTGAAACATTTGCTTCCGCGATAACAGCAATTGAGCCAACTGATCCAGTAGATGACAAACCAGTGACAGAAACATCTTTTGGTATAGACGCGACAACTGATCCAACATTTCCAGTGGCTGATAGTCCTGTAACATTTACAGTTTGACTTTGTGTTACAGACGCGCTTCCAACTTCACCAGTTCCAGACACACCTGTGACAGAAACGTTTGATTCTGCATCAGTAGTTACTGATCCAACATTTCCTGTTGAAGACAATCCTGTAGCAGAAATATTTGCGTCTGCTGTTGTAGTAACAGACCCAACACCTCCCGTGGAGGAAACACCCGTAACCGAAACATCTTTTGGAAGGGATGCGGTTACAGATCCAACTTGTCCTGTTGCAGATAATCCTGAAGGAGAAACATTGGCTTTAGCGACGATAGATACGGAGCCAACACCGCCTGTTGCAGCAAGTCCGGTAACGGGAGTATCACTTGCCCCCGCTGTTGTAACTGAACCGACTTGACCTGTGCCTGAGACACCAGTAACGCTTACAGAGAGAGGGTTCCCCCAAGCGCCTTCAGACCATGTACCGCGCCCCCAACCTGCAATAATCGCCATTTTACTAACCTAAATTTAGGCTATGCGAATAATGGCGCTGCTCGCATCTGCTGTTGGGAAAACAATTGTGAAGTCTCCAGCCGTCGAAGTTTTATCTGCACCAAAGTCTAAAACAACCACAGTGGGATCACCTGACGCACTGTCATTAAAAATCAACGCACCACGAGCCGTAACTGTTGCTGTGCTAAAAGTCAAATCAGCAAAGTCGGTCAACGCTGTTGTGCCACTTGTGCTTGGATCAACACGAGTAAGAGAAGCACCTTTTGCTGTATATCCTGTCCCAGACACTTCGTTTGAAGTTGTATACGCAGTAGTCGCGGCGGTAAACGATGCGCTATTTGTGTACATGGCAAGATTAAAAGTGCTGCCACCAGAGTTTTTAAAGTTGTGAACGCCCTCAAGAAGCTCTTTCTTAAAGCTCGTGCACATAAAATTGCCAGTAAAGGCCATATCACAGTCTCCTTATAAGTTCGGCGAGGTTTGGATGCCCCGCATCTGTAAGTGCATTATATACCGTAGTTCGGTCACTTTTGATAGCCTCTCGTAAATAAAACTCGACGACTTTTGTAATCTGACGCTCAAATACACGCGCTTGATCACGAATTGCAGGGTGTGCCGTATCCGAAACATTAACTATTTTATTAGCACAACGCTCTGCAATTTCTTCAGGCGTAAAGCCCCTATTTTGAGATGTGTGGACTTGAACACCAAAATCTTCTGGCAAACCTATGTCTAGAGCAGGTATCATGTTTTCTCCCTAATAATAAGACCTGTGCGATACGCATCAGTAACTTCTTGTGATTCACCAAAGTTTTTCACACGAGATAAGGCTTCTGTAAAGCGTTGTGTGTAATTTTGTATTAAATCACCTTCGCCTTTCATAAAAGTATATGCCTCAATAAGAGATCCATACAATAAAGCCACTGATGCATTTGTGCTCAACCATGTTGTCCCACTCCCCGCGCCAGCCGTCAGTGATGCTGGTCGATAAAAATAATGAAGCTCTGCAACATAATTAGAATCGGGAGTGGGTCCTAAAATTAAGTTATCTACATCAAATTGCGCATAATATCTAGGAGCGCCAGTTGTTGAACTGTTTGGATTAAAGGACTGCACAAAGTTTACGTCTTTAAACAAAACAAATTCTTTGCTGCTGCCATTGATAAAAGACAGACTAAACGGCGCAAGAAAATCACTTGGCAAAGCAAGATATTTGTTGCCAGATGTCATACTCCCACTTTGATTTTTTCGAAACACATCCAACTGAGCAATTTTTAAAATACGCTCCTCTGTATTTTTTATAAAAATATTAATGTTATTCACAAAGGTTGTCTCTGTGTTCTCAGTGTAGTCTTGAATTGCAGTTTTTAGTTCATCGTATGTAAAACTCATGAGATCACCACTGTAACTTGGCCCACATAACCAATAGTGTTTGTTTTATTTTGTGGGGCAGGAAATATATTGTCACCCACGCTCACAAAAACTGCGCCAGCCTTTTGATCGGGACGAGGATTTCGCAATGCCTGTGCATCTGGACGTGCTCTAAGAGGTTCTAATTGGGGATGCTTCGCTTCCCACTCGTCTTTGCCCACTAAAAGACCATTCCACTCCTTTCGCATGTCATGCAATCGGTAGCGAAAACCAGATCGGTCAGAAATACCATATGCCCACTTACCAGTGGCATACTTAGACATAGCGATAGTTCCTCAAGTCAGGCGCAACACGGAAAGACGCACGATCACGATCTTCATCCATTGCACGATTCAACTCTTCTTCATAGAGAGATTTAAGCATTTGCATCCGGTCTGGCGCACGTTTTACGCTGATATAATAAGCCAAACCCGCAGCAAGCGCGGGGTAAAAACGAAACGGAACACCAAGAGTGTTGGTGTATGTATCTGCATCGTCAAGTCTCGTTAAAGCGTCATACAAAACAACATCTGTGCTGTTATCTGGCAAAGGCCACATTTTTAAAACAGGCGTGATTTGACGATCCACAAAAAACTGAGTTGGACGCCCCTGAGTCGTTTTTGTAGGAATATTTAGATATTCATCACGACTGATACGATCTAAAGCAAAATCAGTTCCATCACGGCGCACAACAAGTGAAAGAATATCTATTACGTCAGTGCCAAGATCATAATTACCGTCATTAGATGTAACCGTAAAGGATCTTTGCTCAATCGTCCATTGATTCAAGCCGCGATTAGCCCAATCTGCAAACATCAAGTTCATAGATCTTTTTGCAGTTTTCAGATCATAACCAGTACGGACTTCCAAACCACAACGCTCAAAAGCCTCTTCGATGTAATCTGCTACATCAAGTTCAAAGTCTGTTGATCCTGATACCGCCATTATTCTTCCTCATGATACAGGTTATCGAATATCCGATTTACGTCTAGTGTATAGTCTAAATCGGATTTTGAATAGTGAATATGTTGTGATGGTTTAAAATCAGGCGCACCCTCTCCCACTTCAAACCAAGCTGGATGCGTAACTCGCACACGATTATTGGGCAACGCAACAACGTTTCCAGTCCATTCACCTGCATCTAAAAGCTGTAAAACATGACTTTGTTTATGTTGAGCGGGATCATCAGCTATTTCAGATTCAGCATAATCCACTGTAAACAAATATTTTGCAGGATAAAAATTACCATCAATCTTCGCCATCCAAGGACAAGGCGTTGCTCTATCCATAACATACACGGCGTGATGATGTGATGAACAGTCCCAAGGCTGCGCATCATATGTGTTCATAGGTTCAGGCCATTCTTCAAGAGGTATGTCAGCTACTAATGCTGTTATAGGCATACGCGCCCACATTGCACCTCCATGAATTGTATCTTCTTCTTCGTCTTCAGCTTCACTACCTGTAAAGATTACTTGAAAACTAAGGCATCTATTTGGCATTGTAGTAACGCCAATTACCATAGCATGCAAAAATTCGCCGTGATATTGCTCATGATTGTGAGTGTATTCACGGCGAACCCATGCTTTAAAATAGGGTATGTTACTATGTAAATAGGGCATTAGGCTTTGGTTACTTTGTACCCCATCTTTTTCGCTGCGGCACGAAGTTGTGCAACTGTCATTTTGCCGCCTGCTGCACCACCTTTTTTCATCATGCGGGGCTTTTTCATGCCACCAGCAGCACCGCCTTTCATCATTTTCTTTACTTTGCCACCGTTACGATAACCCTTTTTTTTCATAGCCATGAGAAACTCCTTATGATTGGCTAACTGCACCCTTTGTGCGCTTTCTTCTATTAGACATTACTTGACCACATCCTCTGGCAACAGCAGTGCCGGGTATATTTTTGCCACTGAACTTACGTTTTGATTTTGTTTCTACAACTCCACCTAAGTTCAGGTTGCGAACTTTTGCTTTTTTAGTGTTAGAAACAACAGTTTTTCCCTTTGCTCCTGCACGTTTTTTCTTTTTAGCTGTAGAGGCACGTTCTTTTTTAGATAAACTTTGGGCTTTACTGCGCGGCAAGCATCTATCTGGGTTCTTCTTATCTTTAGAAGTACCGCATTTACCTTTTATCTTCCCATCAGTACCGATGCGAACCCAATCTTGCTTTACCCAGTCTTTAAGCGCACCCATTATCTCTTCTTCTTCTTTTTGCCCTTTGCACCTTTGGCGTAGTTAGGGTCTTTGCAATATTTTGATGCTGCCATATTAGCATAAGCTGAAGGATAAGTATCAAAAGTTCTTTTTGCCCATGCCTTACCAGCCGCACATATTTTGCTGCCTTTAGACCTTCTGGAAGCCGCGCCGCCTTTTCGATAATATGTTAAACCTTTTGGTATTTTATTTTTCTGCGGGGATTTGGATACTTGTTTGGACATTTGACCTCGTGAGATTGCCATATGTTTTCTCCATTTCTAGCTTTATAAACTCTATTTGAGCTGCCATAACTTCCGTGCGTTTATCAACTGCAATGAGAGTTTGCGTTGTCCAGCTTGCCCAACTGTAGCTTATAGCGCCTACAACACCTAAAACAGTTGTAATTAAAGCCAAAGTGATTTGTTTATTTAACATTTCCAACGCTTTCTTGCCTGTCTCAAACGTGAATTTGGATCTTTTGCAGCCTTTGGAAACTTTTTCATTTGTCCAGCAGAACGCGCACAGAAAGACTTACGCCTTTTTGCATCTTTGCTACCGGGTTTTACTTTTCCTGTAACAGCAGTTTTTAATTTAGAACCGGGGTTTTTGCGACGATATGCTTTTACACCAGCTTCTGTCATTCCCGCCCCTTTTTTTGTGGGGCGGAAATTTTTCTTGTTACGCTTTGGCATTTTATCAGAGCGTTTAGCCATACTCTTTTCTCATATAAAGAATAATCGTGTAAGTATCCGCGCTTGTATGACCTATAGTTGTGAAGGCGACATCACCTGTTTTTCCAGAGCCTGCGTTATTTGTCAGACCTCCAAAAACAGTATAATCATGATTACCGCTTTGATTTTCACCTAGCTCAATACAAAATTGGTCAGAAGTTGCATCCCATAAGATTTGCACTTTCATACCAATACACTGCCACCAAATACGCTCAATAACCACACCAGTACAGGTGCGGCCTTGAGAATCGGCGGCTAACGCACTTACATCAACTTTAACAACTGCTGATTCACCAGTGCCATCAGAGACATTAGTGAATTTCATAACAGCTTTTTTGTCACCGTCGATAAGTGTTTGGGATGTTACTGCGTCAGCCATATCAACCCCCTATTAAGCGTTGTTAATAGCTTGGATGTACTCTACTGTAACATATCCTGCACCAGACGTTCCTGCGGAAAAGTCTATAAAGATCGGAAGATCGGCAGTTCCAATATCTACCCAAGTATCAGCATCTGTAATTGTTCCATCAGAACCATGAATAATTACGTTTGCAGCAGTACCTGCTGCTAATGCAGTAAATAGTTCAGTAGAAGTTGAGCTTGTACCCATGCTGATATTAGCTGCATCACATGCAGTTGTAATATAGATAGTTATTTCAGTGACTTGGCTGTTTGCAGGAAGTACAATTCCTGTATCAGCAGCAGTGGTTGATTGTGACCAAGATGCTGTTTGCGCCATCTTCACAAAACCAACGTTTGCCTTGTCAGAGCCTACAGTAGTTCCTGTAGTATCTCTAATGGTCCCTGCCTTAATAGGACCTGAAAAAGTAGTAGTAGCCATATGTATCTCCTGTCGTGGCTAGTGTCAGCTACACCATGTAGCTGTCAGGGATGAAAATAGAATAACATAATTAAGATAAAAAGAAAGGGGCAACCGAAGTTGCCCCAAGTCAAACAGGGAGGAGAACTAATGAAAAACCATCAGTCCTCTCTACTGTAGCACATTTTAGGCTCCGGGGGAACCAAATACTGCGCGTGGATCACTAAAGCCGAAGCTGTAGCGCTCACGAGCCTTAAAGCGCATGTTGCCTGTGTCGAAGTCAGCTTCCATGTTCGTTCTCATTGCAGAACGTTCAAAGTGCTTAAATCCATTAGGCGCATCAGTTTTGATGAAGAACGCATCTGGGTCTGTCAAGAAGTGGTTAACAGTGTAACCCTCTGGAAGCATACCCATGTTGCGAATCGCGTTCACATCATTGTCTGCTGTGCCAACACGAAGAGTAGATTCCAACAAGCGATCTGCAACGAATTGCAGTTGTGGTGGAATGATCAACTTGGTGCCACGTAGAGCAATGATCATGTTGCGTTCATCAACGAAGGTAGAGATGTCAATCAAAGCATTCTCAAGCGAAGTTTCGTTCAAGTCTGCTGCTGTTGACGGCTCGTTGCGGAATGTACCACCACCCGCGAGAGGGTGATCAGTCGCACAAAGTTCTTTACCATCGCCACCTGCAAAGTTGCTGTCAAACGCATTGTTAAGAACAGCAGCCGCTTTGACCTGCTTAGTGTGAGCCATAGAACGCGCAAGCGCCTTCGTGTAACGCGCACCAAGACGATCATACAGGTTGTCTTCGATTGCTTCTTCAGTCAATGCGAATGCAAGCGCCACTGTTTCGTGTGTATAACGAGCAGTGTATGCTTCATTTGCATTGTCGAACTCAACGCCAGAACCTTCAGATTTTGTGGGAGCATTCCCAAATCCGACCAGCATGACCTCCTCTTCGAATGCACGGTCTGATGTTTCCGTATCGAAGATTTCTGCATGCTGATTCTCATAGCGGTCATATTCCATACCGAATAGAGCGTTCAGGCCCGGCTCAAGTTCTTTGACGAGTTGGGAGCGTGAAATAGCCATAACTCAATCTCCTTATGCCAAGCCAGCGGTTCCACCGCTGAACAGGTGGTTGTTGATTTTTACGATCACATTTGTGTTCGCGCTCGCAACATCGCTGTTCTCAGGGTCTTGAGAAATGTCGATGGCTTTCAACGGCAAAGTTGCAGTTGTTGCACCAGTCGTCACATCAAGCTCCATACGAGAAATACCAGAAGTGGTATCTCCAACTGGAGATTGATCAACAATGTCGAAATTACCAGCCAAGTCAGCCACAGGGAATGCAGCATCAGCTTGAATTTCAAATGTTGCACCCGGATCATCAATAACATTTGCTATGATGTCAGATGCTGAAATGCTACCGGGGTAGCTATTTGAGAAAGTTGGCTTGTTCGTCGTTGGGTCCGTATAGAAGCAACCGTTGAACACACCAAGGATCAAACCTGACCCTCCTGCGGCAACACGCTCAATACCACCACCAGTTACCATAGCAACAAGGTCGCCTTGGAAGATAGCGGTGGAATAGCCTGAAGCAATGCGATAGCGGTTTTGCTGCTGTGAGCTAATGCTTGTACGAACTGGACGAAGACCAAAAGAGGCGTCTTGATTAGCCATTTTTAGTTTCCTTCAGATTATCCGCCTTTTCGACTAGAGCCGAATGAAACGGATGATTTACGTTGCGGAGCAAGTTTCGGCATGGCTGGATTGTTTTCTTGCATCCAGTCATTATCTACTGCGTCCATTTGGTTTTTAGTCACACCTTTATAGTGATTCTTCCGCTGCTCAACCATTTCGATGGGCATTCGTGCGAGAACAAGACCGCCGTTGCCAATGACACCAGCGTTACGACCCTCATCTACTATAGGTCCAATCCAATCTGGGTAATCCTCTGCGCGAACGAGGTCCCAGCCTTCTTGCCGTTTTTTAAAAACGTTAGTTTTATCATCGAACTCCATCACAGATTCACGAATCCAACGATGGACATATCCAATGGGAGGTTCAGGAGCGTCTAAGGCTGTACCGGGACGCCATTCTGTTTTGCGCTCTGTGCGCTCCCGCGATTGTACTTCGCGTGATGTCCTGTCAGCCATATCAATCTCTCCTGTTTTGCTCTAAGCGAGCGACTTCTTTTGCATATCTTTCCAGAGGAATACGCATTTTCTTGGCAAACGCCACTTGACCGGGTGTAAGTTCCACCGACTTTTTCCGCCCTGACTTTACAGACCGTCCGTTACCAGACGCAGGAGCAACGGTCTGGGCGTTGGACCGTTTCTCCTTCTTAAACCTGTGAGGCATTTCATTACGCATACGAGCGTCGATCTCTTTATAGTAATCATCGCTTGTAGGATCGTAATCTTCCTCTAATACAAGTTGCTCATGAATTGCTTGAGCAGCGCGGGTCATGATTCTATCTGACCCAAACCATTGATTCTTCTCCATCCACCTTTCCAACTTAGGATCACGCTGTGGTTGTGGCTGTTGTTGTGGTGGTTGAGAATATTGCTGTTGCGGAGCTTGAGCTTGTTGCTCTTGTTGAGCTTTTTGCTGCTCATTCTCACGCTCAATTCTAGCTTTTTGCTCACTAACTTTTTCTTTTGCCATAGCAATTTTAGCTAGTGCCTGCTGTGCCTTTGCGACTTTTTCATAATCGCCAGCCTCATTTGCTTCTTGCAAAGCACGAGTGGCTTGATGCTCTTGAGCGTTTAAGCGAGTTTCGGCTTCGTTATTATATGCACCATTTAATTGTTGCAAACGATGCCGCATTTGCTGGTTTTCAGCCTGCATTTGCTGGGCATACTGAACAGCAGCTTGAGCTTCCTCTGCTGCCTGCTTACGTTTTGCCGTTAGTTGATTGATTCGACGCTGAACAGATTCACTGTAGCTATCTAGCTCTTCGTCCCCTGAAGAATCTTTACGAACATTTGTTCGGGTTTCTTCTTCGTCCGAAGACATTTCAATTTCAACGTCTTGATCGTCGTCATCAAAATCAACAGACGTAGCTTCTTCGATGTCTTCGTCTTCACGAATGTCTTCAGCCATAGCCATTTTCCTTGCTCTCCATTACCTTATACATAAGAAATGTCTTTTGGGTCAAGAATCGTTGCGATAATATTATCGTCATTTATAATACGAACCTCAAGACCTTCCACTTTGAACCTATTTCCAGCATATCTTCCTATAAGAACCCAATCTTTTTCATTACACCAAGGGCCATTTGGGAACTTTTGGGAATCTTTATATGCATCTGGACCCAACTTAACCACATAAGCGGCTACAGTCGCAAAGGCTTCACGATCACGAACCTGATCTGGAACGTACAAACCACCTTTTGTTTGCGCACTTGGATAATAGGGAATGATGAGAACACGATAGCCTGTTGGCTGTGGTAGCCTTTCAAGCGCAGATGCCTTCATTTGAGATGGATCATCTTCGTTTTTGTTTGCCGCACCTTTACCAAAAGCATTTTCTATGGGTTTTGGCATTTCTGCGTTTTCTTTTATTGCCTTTCGCGCTGCCTTTGCAACGTTATCTGGCACAAATAACTTATTAGTCATCTGCGTACTCTATGCCTTTCATCGCGGTTTTGATTTCTTGTTCAACGTAGGACATTCCGCGTATTTCGCCTACGATGTACCGATACTCTTCAAAAGCCTGTATCGAACCATCCGCGAGCTTGTCTTTTAGACGCACATCGCGCTCACGTATGTTTTTCAAG
>Ga0255777_10005659_pt1 | contig 10007 bp, 18 predicted proteins | sample 101ome_15_FD_179975 | JGI IMG/M metagenome (GOLD analysis project Ga0255777, IMG submission 179975) | Coastal salt marsh microbial communities from the Groves Creek Marsh, Skidaway Island, Georgia - 101402AT metaG (version 2) | ecosystem: Environmental > Aquatic > Marine > Intertidal zone >...
GTCAATCAATGATTGAAGTTTTTCAGCTTTTTCAGCTTCGGTATCTAAATGGAGATCTTTGTTGATTACTTTTTCAAGTTTTAAAAATGGAATACGTTCGTTGGGAACATAACGCCATGTATATCCTCTGTCACTGTATACGCCAAACACAGTTTCACTGAGTCCTATTCTTACAATAAGTGCGTCATTGCCGTCTAATATAACTGTATCACCTTCGTTGAAGGCTTTGTTCATTTTGAACATCATACCTTTTGCAATCTTAGTTGCAAAATCTTTAAACCATAGTGTTATGACTAAAACAAGTAATGCACTTATAAATGGCATTAATAAATTGGTGACTTCTAGGCCCACCTCGCCTGCGTTCATTATTTCTGCGTCCATGTTTTCTCTCCGTAAGTATTTATTGACAAACGAGTTAAATACGTGTACATTAGACAAAAGGTATACCATGTCACACAGTGTGGAACAATTTTATAAAAAAGCAGAAGTGTTGCACTCAAAAGCACTTGAACTTCACAGAGAACGTTATCGTGTACAAGGAACGTATGATAAAGTTGCATGTCAAGCAATATTAGACGATATACGAGCTCTTGCCCATGACATACAACACGGACTAATTGATTTTGATATAGATTTTGGGAAAGGCACTAACACTTAATGGATATGAAAAAACAAATACTAGTTAGTCTTCCTACACTAGGAGATAACAATTTTAGAAAAAGTATTGTATATGTTGATGAACATAACGGTGATGGTGCACATGGATGGATACTCAACAAAGAACTTGAACAACGTGTGAGTGTTAAACTGCGCAAAAGCATGCAATTGGCTATAAATGCTCCTATCTATTACGGCGGGCCTGTTGAGATAAACCAAGTTTATGTGATGCACAGTAGTGATATTATACTACCAACCAGTATTGAACTACAAGACAATCTAATTGTAACCAGAGACAAACAAATTATTAATTTGTTCAACAATAATCAGTTTCCTCAGTATTGGAGAATAGTTGTAGGTCATTGCAGTTGGGGAGCTGGACAATTGGAAAGCGAAATGTTTGGTAGTAGAACAATGGGCAAAAGTTTGTGGACCAACCTTCCGTATCGTGAAGAACTGATATGGAATGTGCATCCTAACAATCAATGGGAACGAGGTATAGAAATGAGTGCTAATCAAAAGGTAAACGATTATCTCAATTTTTAAATCTGTTAGCGCACAACATTGTAACAATTTTGTAAATATATTGAAAGCAATTTATGGAGGCTGCTATGGTTGCAAACAAGCTGGCTCAACTCAGTGATGCAGAGTTGACACTAATGGAAAAAATCCTACATCGAGAATTTCTTAAAGAAGCAGATCAAAACAAAACTTGGAAAAACAAGAACCAATACGAAAGACCTTTTGCAAAAAGCAATGCATTGATTAAATGTTTGAGTGCAATCCAAGCACAACGAGACCTCAATAGAAAAATGGAAGTTCGCTGGTAAGTATTAAATACTAGCATGAAGATTGTATACATACATGGCGCTACTGCAAGTGAGCGCAGTTTTGCATTTGTGCAAAAAAGCATCGGTGCTAAAAAACCCTTATACCTAAACTATGATAAAAGTACAACTGCAAAAGACAACTTGCAGGTCATGTATGACACACTAGAAAATGAAAAAGGACCATTCTTTTACATTGTACACAGTTTAGGTGGTATATACGCAACATATTTACAAAAACATTTCGAAGGTCGCAGCGTTGGGTGTGTTAGTCTTGCTACTCCTTTTGGTGGTAGTGAAATAGCCAGTTGGGGCAGCATGTTAAATCCTGGATATCAACTGTTCAGAGACATTGCTCCTACTAGCAGTTTTATACGAGACAGTAGACGCACACCAATCACAATACCTTGGACACAAGTACTAACCACTGTAGGAGATGTGCCTTGGCTCAGTGGTCGCAATGACGGTATAGTTACCTATAAAAGTATGACCTGCAGAACAGATGTAGAATACGAACAAGTGGACCGCAATCATTATGAAATTGTTCTTAGTCAAAGAGCGGTTGACATTATCAAACAAAGGTTATATAAATAACTTGTTAACGTTGAAGCAACGTAAACACATACTGGACTGGGGGGCAGTACCCCACAGCTCCACCATAAACACATTTAGATAAGTGTTTTTATTATGGGGCTGAACTAGGATCGACAGGTGTGCGAGTGAAGTGGAGTTAACCGGATGACTGCGTTATTGGTCAAACTTTATAATTGCAAACGACAATTATGCGCCAGAAATGGCAATGGCGGCCTAATTTAGGCTTCCGGGGTTGGCAACGAACCTGGCAACAGAATCGTTGTACAAAAACCACACCAGTGGTTTTTTTATTTTTTACCATTGATTTTTCATACCAAATATATTAAATATGTAGGAGCAGCCCACTATGGGTTGTTTTTTTATAATAACAAGGAAAAAGATATGAGAAGTTTACTAGCAATCATATTTGCAACAGCATTTGCTACTACAGCATTTGGTGATGTTGCAGGCGAAGTAAGTTTAGACTTTGCTGAAACAGCTTCAGGCGACTGGGGCGGAACACTGGGTGTAGATGTTGATGTAACAGCCGCAGCTGGTGGTGTTGCACTAGGTTTTGAAGCTGCTGAAGGCGGTGATCTAACATTAGATACATGGACTGTTGACACAGATCTAAATGGTCTTGGTGTTGCAATGGGCAACGACAATGGTGTATTTGTTGGCGCAGAAGGTGAGCAAACACTAGCAGCACCAGCAATGACTGAGTCAGTAAAAGTAACTGTGGGAGATGCAGCCGTAGCAATGGGTTTCACTGATTGGAACAGTGACATCACAGACATCAGCAACATTCAAGGTAGCTATGCAATGGGTAATGTAACTGTTGCAGGCGACTACAACTTGGACAGTGAAGCTATGGTACTGGGTGCTGAGCATGCAGGTATTGCATTAGGTGCTGCCAACATAGGTGGTGCAATGACATATGACCTAGATGCAGAAAAATTTGCATTTGAAGGTGTTGCTAAAACAGGTGGAATCACAGCTTACCTAAACGGTGATCAAGATGACGCACTACAAAACATTGGTGGTGAATATGCTTGGACATTAGGTGCAGCAGATGTAACAGCTGGTGCAGCATACAACTTTGATTCAGAAGAACTAACACCAACAGTTGGAGTAAGTTTTAGCTTCTAAGCTCTTGACTTTCAGTCATAAGTATACTATATTATAGTATAACAACAAGCGAAAGGAGCCAGCAATGTTTGTAGGATACGAACCTTATATAGCTGTAGCAATTTGTTTATTTTGCACTTGGCTAGGTTACACACAAGGTAAACGTAACGGAATCGAAAGTACACTAGACGGTATGATTAGATTAAAACTACTGAAAGTACTTGATAATGGGGAAATTGTTGCTGGTTCTGATTTAAAACAAAAGTAGTTTGAAAAGAACCATTAGCGGATTCGAGACAAGACATAAGTAATTACAGTACAACACCTGCACCAGTTGCAGGTGTTGTCATGAGTGAGAGAAGTGATGCAACTTAAAAGTGTACTAGCAGTTGTGCTTGTGGTGTCTGCTTGCGGCCCTACTATAACTGTTGACGGTAATTCGATACCTAATGCACCTGGTCATGTGGTAACTGCTATAGACAAATACGGTTTAAACGAATACCAAAATAGAACTGAAATTAAAGAATATACTGGCATAGATCCTAAACATTACGAATGGTGTGCTGCATTTGTGAATGCAGTATTGCGTGAAAGCGATATACCAGGCAGCGAAAGTGTGAGCGAATATCCACTGATGGCCCGTAGTTTTTTAAAATGGGGCGAACCTGTAACAGGTGATCCGGAGGCAGGAGATATTGTTGTATTTCCTAGAGGAGAACAAGGCTGGAAAGGACATGTGGGTTTTTATGTTGGCACTGAATTTAAAAATGATCGAAAATACTATCGCATACTAGGCGGAAATCAAAGTAATATGGTAAACATTGAACTTTATCCTGCCAATCGAGCACTCGGAATACGCAGACAAAATAAATAGTTATATGTTAACATGGTTTAAAACAGAACCAATTGATTGGAGCGACATTGAACGATTGGAACAGCGAATACGTGATATTCGAAAGCGCATCAAGCGAGCGAAAGGTACACAGGAGCAATTACTTTCCCCACAGGGGATGGACACACAAACGTTTGAAAGATCCTTACGCAACAAAAGTGCTGACCTTAGAGCAAGTCTTGGCAAAAGACAAGAGATACTTTCAAGGACTAGCCAAGGCCAACAAAAGTTTCAAGGAAAAAGAGAAGAAACAGGAACGCAAGAACCAGCCGCAGCCAGAGATCCCTGTGCAGACCTCAAAACAAAACTCCTCAAGAGAAAAAACTAAGATCCCCTTTTAAAAACTAAATAGTAGTATAGGAGTATAGCCATGGCTGCAAACGGAATATCTACTTTAACAGGTGGAACAGACATTGAAAATAAAGAATCTAGACAGATAGCAAAACTCAACATTGCCCAAGCGAAACGCAGAGGACAAGTAGTTGCAGTTGATGGAACTATCACTGGTACAAATGACAGTACCAAACCTTATTTTAGATACTGGAATACCTATGACCGTTTGTACCTCCAAGGTCCTTACAACATTGCAGAAAATTTAACTTTTAACAGTCAGCCACACAGACCGTGGGTAAGCAATGCCGGTGGTGTTGTGCTTGCCGTTCCCACAGTGAACAGTCAAACTGATGCACCTAGCCAACCAACAATTACAGGTACATATGATGTGCTAGCAGCCGCACTCACTGTGACCATCGACGGAACCACATACACATTGGGCGTTGATAGTGAACTCACAGTAGACGGCGGCGGCAACTGGACACTGGACTTAGATGGGTCAGCACAAACACTAGCATTTGAATCAACATTTGATGTTGTGGTTAACACAGATGGTATAGTAGACACAACCACAAATGAGATTGCAACAGGCAGTGAAATTGCTACAATTATCGCTGATGCTAGTACCAGCTTGCAGATTTGGTATGATGGTAGTGACATTACACAATTCCAGCCAACCAATCCAAGTGATGGTCAAACTATCACACAGTGGAATGACAAATCAGACTTTGCACACAATGCTAACCCAATTGGTGGTGCTACATACAGACCAACATACGAAACTAACGAACTCAACAGTTTAAGTGTTGTACAATTTGATGGTGTTGATGATTGCTTGAGTGTGAATCCATTTACACAAATTGCAGGTGCTGGTGCATTTACTATCTTTATGGTAGCCAAAACAACTGATATCGCAAACGCTCAGGTATTTGGAGCAACCAACAATCTAGACTTGAAAATCGAACTTGTTAACAGCGGCGGAACTCATTATTACTGCACAAGAGTAAATGGCGGCACTGGTGTAAGCACGGTAGCAGCAGACACAAATTATCATATTTTAACACTGGTGTATAACGGTAACGGTGTAGGTAATAGTGGAAAAGTTCAATTCAGACATGACAAAGTTGCACAAACCTTGAACTTTACGGGAACTGTTAACAGCACCACAGTTGGTAGTAACACAACTTACTATTTTGGTTGTGCTGGCGGCGGCGTTGGACATTTACAAGGTAGTATGGCAGAAGTACTGATGTTTAACAGAGCATTAAACTCAACAGAACTAGACGATGTTGAACAGTATCTCAACACACACTGGGCACTAGGATTATAATTGAATGGGCGTAAGGCAGGATAATAGTACAGGTTATGTTCATAACGACGAACCCAATCTGCTGAATATACACAAGGCTATGGACTACAATGCAGCAGGCTATCCTGTTGTACGCACAACCGGTAATACTTATGACTGGACTATTAATTTAAGTGCAGGACAAATAGACAACACTGGGTATGTTGAAAAGTTTGGACGTACAACTACTATTACAGCAAATGTAAGTACAGTGTGGGATGGTGCTGGTATCTACAGTTACCTGGGTAGTGCGGAAACAGTAGAGATCAGTGCTACTGGAAATGACACACCTACAGGCAGCGGTGCAAATACTATTGAAATTCAAGGCTTAGATGAAAATTACGTGCTGCAAACTGAAGAAATTCCAACAGACGGTACTCCAACTACTATAACATTCATACGTGTATTTCGTGCATTGGTTAAAACAGCAGGCGCATTAGGCAGTAACGAAAACGAAGTTGAAATTCGTAGTAGCGACACAAACACATTACTTGCACTAATTGATGTTGAAGGTACTGGCGGCGGAGCAGGATTAGGACAGACGTTTATGTGTATATACACAGTACCAGCAGGCAAGACAGCATATCTTACACAATGGATTGTTGGGTGTGGTAGTCAAAATGCTGATACAACAGCAACGTTTGTTGCAAGACCATTTGGTGGTGCATTTAATACCAAAGACATTATGGTTAGTGCTGGACAGTTGTTTAACAAAGACTACAAAGTGCCGTTACAATTTACAGAAAAAACAGACTTAGAAGTACGCATTTTTGGTGGCGGCACACAAGCAAGTAGTACATTTAATCTAATACTAATTGATAACTAATAAAATAATAATTAAGTAAGTCGTATAGTGTAGTATTTGATCTACAGCTTGTATTTTCCAAAATAAATTTTGTTTGGTTGTTATTTTTCTATCTAATGTGTACACACGTTTGATCCAATCAATCACACTGTGTAGCACAAAGTCCAACAGTGCAGCAATTATTGCCCACCACAATCCGGCGAATAACAGTGTAATCACCGCAGTTGGTACAGCGTGATCCAAACTGTGTATCCATAATTTACGATCTATTAGGTTTTTCTTATCACCATATTTTGGATTGTTAAGTCTGCTTTGCAGCCACAAATCTGCTACAGCATGTTTTACAAGTAGCAAATAAAAAAATAATACATAGCTCAACGTCTTACACTCTTCCAAACTTCAGACGCAGGAACACGAATAAAAGGTCTATTTGTTTCGTTGGGATTGGGATTGGCTATAGTAACCATTACACGTTTTCCTTTACGATGAGCTTTTAGTTGATTGATCATTCTACGCATTGGATAATCTGGATCATTTTTACTGCGGCTTTTCATAGGTCTGCCGACTTCACCTTTTGATACCTGTGTTGCTCTTTGTTTTTTCTTACCCATTGTTATTCTCCAAACATGCTCATAAGTTCTGGACCAAAATTACCTGCCGCCCAACCAAGAGCAACAATAGCAACTACGCCCATAACTAACCATTTCATTTTAAAATCATCTACGTCCATGCGCAGTGCAACTAACTCGTTTCCTAGTATTCTCACACTGACTTCTAATTTACCTTTATCATCTACTTGTGACATCATTGACACCTCCATTAACTACGTTTATTATACTAACGGTATTTAGCAATAGTATCTACTAGCTTATCATAGTAGCGCCAGTCAAGATGACCTCCGTCTGGAAACTCTTTGTGCTGACGATCTCTGTTCTTACGTACTTTTTTGTTTTCTCGATCTATAGCTTTTGCTAAGTGCGGATCAGTATCAGGAAATAGTTCTAGTGTCGAATCTGGCCACGAGAGGGTACCAGTTGTTGAGGTTGAGTTTTTAAAACCTAAATGGGCACAATAGTCTGTGTACATCACAGTGTGATTTTTTCCTAAGTTTACAGTTTTGTCAACAACAGCATGTCCTCCCCAGTGCAATACACGAATATCTGAGGGAATTTTGTTGAGTTCTTGTTGGGTTATATCCAGAGCAAGATCACGGGCTTGTATATAGTCAGGATGCCATAAATCAAGATTACGCCAAGTCTTGGTATAGATATTACGATTGAATATTCTCGACCAATCTGTCCATGAGTACACTATCGTCACACGATCCCAGTAGTCAGTATAGTCATAATTTTTAATTCCTTTTAAAATTCTGTCGACGCACTGTACCACATCCCAACCTTGTTGTGCCCAACTTGCGACAGTAACACCATTCCCTAAACTCTGTTGTAATTGATATGGAAGACTGTGTTTGGGAAGATAAAATTCCATCGTATCCAGCCTGTGAAATGTGTCAATACTCCAACTATCGCCAATTATGATCACTAAATCTCGCATATAGTTATCTCCATTAAGTACGTTTATTACAGATATTTATTGATAACCATATCTGCTACAAACTCATGGAATTGTGGACCAGGATGACCCTGCCATTTTTTTTCTTCTTTAAGTTTTTTACTAGCATCTCGTCCCTTGTCATATTTACCCACTGAATATGCAAGTTTTTCAATTTCTAATAGATTTAAAAATACAGTGGTGTTTGTAAATTTTTTAATTTTAGGAATAATATTTTCATACATACTATCAATCTCAAAAGGATCATATGGTAAATCCATTGTTTGTTGTGCAGTTTGTGTAATAAAAATATTTTCAGTATCGTTCCATATTTCAGTTCTTCCGGGAAAAAATCCAAAAACAAAAATTTTTTTTGGTTTATTTTTAACTGAATTATACCAGCCGTTCATTAATCTATATGTTGTAATAGGGCCGGCACGACCTATTCCAAAATTTTTTACAGTTCTATTAGTTTTTGTTTGTATTATACCTGGCCAACAATTTTGTCTACTTACTCCTATCCCATGGGTAAAACTACAACCAAAACACCATATATCGTTGATATCGTTCAGATCATAATCTTCTTCATTTATACTTCTAAATCCAAAGTTATTGTAATAATAATCAAATGGTTCGTGTAAATGTAATTCATCATTCATCCGTTCTCTTTTTCGATATTGCTGACGATGATTTGGTGGTTGATCTTTAACACAAGGATACAAGTCTTTGTTCAGCACATTAAATACCTTTATTATTTTTCCAGTATTTATCGATAAATACTGAACCATGGAAGATCCCGAAGAAGATTGGACGAACTCATGTGATGACCCATGCGATGATGTAACACATTGGATAGGGAGAATATAATGAGAATACCAATTGACGAATATAAACCATGGCCTGGTAAAGTATACAGGTTTCACGTTGTAAACAAAGAAGGCCATGATGTTGAGGCGAATCTTCCAAGCGAAGAACACGCACGTACTGTTATTGATTTTTATAAAGATCAAGAAATATTTGGTCTAAAAATAATGGTTGAGCACGTACCGAAAGTAAAAAAAGGATTTGGCAGAGATCCAGATCTACATTAAAAGGTTGACATGTTGTTAAAATATGCTATATTAGTAATATGACATACGAAGAAGCCCAGCAACTCAGTATATTTAGGCATGATTATGAAAGTAATTGTGAGGAACGAGAAGCATGGGGAGATAAAGTGTTAACCAAAGAAGAATTCTTTAAAGTTTGGAACAGGAGAAATGAGTCATGCGATTCTTTGAAAAAGTATTTCATGTAGCAGTAATTGCAAGTTTTATCGGACTAATCAGCGGTGTAGCTTATGCTGAAAACAGTTATGTTATGACAGGTAAACTTATCAGCAAGGAACCTATTACTACAACTAGTTTTGTAAATGAACCATATACTGACTGTTATAACGTAGATGTCCCTATTTACGGTACAGTACAAGGTGGCGGTGCATCGGGTGGTGATGTATTAACAGGAATGATTATTGGCGGATTGCTAGGTAAAGGAGCCACAGGTAAAGATAACGGAGCAGCCGCTGGTGCTGTGATTGGCGGCATCATTGCTGCCGATAAAGGACAAAAAGGACAACGTGTGATTACTGGTTATAACACAGAGCGGCGTTGTGACACAAAGTATAAAAGTGTACGTCAGCAAGTGGTTAATCAATATCGATTGACCTATGTAATTAATGGTAGTCATGTTACATACACTGTAAATCGTGCCCAAGGCGAAAGTGCATGGATTGGTTCTACTAAACGCTTTCGTGTACGTTATCAAATGTTAAACTAATCTAAGAGGTAACAATGAGTATGCACTTGGTTGGTCCTTACATGACCACGACTAATTATAAAAAGCGCAAGCAACAAG
>Ga0255777_10005660_pt1 | contig 10006 bp, 6 predicted proteins | sample 101ome_15_FD_179975 | JGI IMG/M metagenome (GOLD analysis project Ga0255777, IMG submission 179975) | Coastal salt marsh microbial communities from the Groves Creek Marsh, Skidaway Island, Georgia - 101402AT metaG (version 2) | ecosystem: Environmental > Aquatic > Marine > Intertidal zone > Salt...
CGGCCTGATGGGCGTCCATGCCGGTCGTGCGCTGATGGGTTCCAATCGGGCGTGACGGCCCTGGGAGGTAGGAGGGCTTGCACCTCACCAAAACCGATGAACCTGACCGGGCCTGCGAGAACCTTCATGTGCCCCCGTCAACATCTTCACGGTCCAGCGCACTGGAGGAGGTGAGGGCATGTGGTCAAGCGAACGATGATGGATCAATTCTTCGAAATCAAAGCGGCTCACCCGGACACCATCCTCTTCTTCCGAATGGGGGACTTCTACGAGTTGTTCCACGACGATGCGACCGTGGCGGCTGAAGTACTCGGCCTCTCGTTGACCAGCAGAGACAAGAACGCTTCCGAGCCCATCCCCATGGCCGGTTTCCCTTGGCACGGATTGGAAGAGCACCTCAAGACCATGCTGAACGCAGGCTACAAAGTCACGGTGGCTGAACAAGAGGACGAATTGCGGGAGGGCGCCAAACTCCTGGAACGCGTGGCCACCCGCATTTACACCCCTGGCAGCCTCTACGAGGAGCAACTGCTCAGCCAAGACGACCGTTCCATGCTCGCCGGAATCACCGTCAGCAAGGACCGGCTGGGGTTGGCTGGCATCGACGCTTCAACCGGGCAGGCCTGGGCGGTGATGGTCGAGGGACACGATCGGTGGACGCAAGCCGTGGACCACCTTCAGCGATGGCAACCAAAAGAACTGGTCGTTGACCCGAAGCAAGCCGACATCGACGAAGTCCGTCAACTGCTGGGGCAGTTGGAGGGAACGATGGTCTCGAACCACAACGCCTCCGAGGCCAAACGCACCGCACAACTCACGCGCTCCATGGAGGTCATCGATGCTGGTCACCTCGACCTCGACAACGCGCCGCAGGCCACCTCGGCCTTGGGCCTTGTGACCGATTACCTGTGCGCCGTCCACTTGACCGAGCACCTTCACCTCCGTGAAGTGAACCTGATGGAGGCGGACGGGCACCTGCTTCTCGACCAAACGACGCTCAGAAATTTGGAACTCACCACCACCTTGGCAGGCGAATACGAGGGCAGCTTGTTGTCGACCCTGAACCGATGCCGTACAGCCATGGGTCGAAGGTTGCTGAAGTCGTGGTTGCTGCAACCGTTGACGGACCGTTCTGCGATCCAAGCACGCCACGCCGCTGTTGGTTCGCTCGCCCGCTCGGCCAAACGGTTGGACGGCATGCGAACCACCCTGAACGGGGTGAGGGACATGGAACGCTTGGCCACCCTCTTGACCTACGGTCGAAGCAACGCAAGGGACCTGCTGGCGACGGGCCACGCGCTTGAGCGGATGTCCGCCTTGGAACGTTGGTGCCTCGACGCCGATGACCCGTTGCTCCACCTGCTCCAAGAAGGGCTCACACAACTGGATGAAACGGCCCGACTGATTCAAGCCACGCTCAACGATTCACCACCGTTGGGTTTGAGGGATGGAAGTCTGCTCAAGCAGGGAGTCGACGAGGAAGTGGACCGTTTGAGGCGACTCACGGCCGAAGGGAAAAGTTGGTTCAGCAGCTTGGAAACATCCTTGAGGCAGGCATTGAACATACCGTCACTCAAAGTTCGCATGAACCGTCAAATCGGCTGGTTCATCGAAGTGACCAAAACCAACGAACATCGGGTGCCTGAGGACTGGCGACGAAAGCAGCAGATGACCAACGGGTCGAGGTACGTCACGGACGAACTGGTGAAGCGCGACGATGAGTTGTTGGGAGCCGATGCCAAACTGAAGGAACTTGAGTACCGCAAGTTCCTCGAGCTGCGAGCTTATTGTGGCCAACAAGCTCACATCCTATCGGACATCGCTCGTCGTGTGGCGTCGATCGATGTCTTGCAGTGCTTCGCCACGGTGGCTCGCGAACGCAGCTGGACCAAACCGGAATTGACGGACCGACCAACCATGTCCATTCAGGGTGCGCGCCATCCCGTGCTTGAATCGATGGCTGGTTTTGTCCCGAACGACATCGACATGCGGGCGAAACGCTCGTTTTTGCTCATCACCGGCCCCAACATGGGTGGCAAGTCCACCTACTTGAGGACGGCAGCGCTGATCACCGTGCTCGCGCAAGCAGGTGCTTACGTGCCGGCGGCCAAAGCCAACATCGGATTGGTTGACCGAATCTTCACCCGTGTGGGCGCGAGCGATGACCTCCGGCGAGGGCGATCAACCTTCATGATGGAAATGATCGAAGTGGCGCACATCCTGAAACGCGCAACACCTCGCTCGCTCGTTTTGTTGGATGAAATTGGACGGGGCACCTCAACGTTTGACGGCCTGTCCATCGCCTGGGCCGTGACCGAGGACATCTGTCAACGGCTGGCCGCACGAACCTTGTTCGCCACCCACTACCACCAACTCGTGGGGCTCGAGGACCAGCTCTCTGAACTCGTCAACGTGCACGTCGAGGTGGCCCAGGTGGACGGGCAACTTCGGTTCCTCCACACGGTCGCAGAGGGGCCGTGCGACGACTCCTACGGTGTCCAAGTCGCTGCGCTCGCAGGCCTTCCACGCCATGTGGTTGAGCGAGCAACCGACCTGCTGGCTTTCCTTGAAGCGCAAGCTCGTGGTGCCAAAGCAGGTGAAGCCGGGGCGCCGACGGCTCGGGACAAGGGCCAAGCCAGCCTGATGGGGTACTTTGCTGCCGCTGCGATGGGCGCTGCCACAACGACGGGCCCAACCCCACTTCCCCAACACGAGGCCCGAGCGTTGGAGCGATTGAAGTCCCTCAACGTGGACGACATGAGCCCAAGGGAGGCGCTGCAGGCGCTCTATGAACTGAAGTCAGGGATGGAGGGCGCCGAATGAGCCTCAACCGCATTCAACAATTGGATGAAGAAACCATCGGCCACATCGCCGCTGGAGAAGTGGTCGAGCGACCTGCCCAGGTGGTCAAGGAACTCATTGAAAACAGCCTTGACGCAGGCGCCACGCTCATCACAGTTCACCTTGAGCGCGGTGGATTCGAACGTCTCCAAGTCGACGACAACGGGTCGGGAATTCATCGGGACGACTTGTCCCTTGCGCTGGATCGCCACGCCACATCGAAATTGAAACATCGCGATGACCTTGCTGCAATCAATTCACTCGGTTTTCGCGGCGAAGCATTGGCAAGCATCGGTATGGTGTCCACCTTGGAAATCGCAAGCCGTCCACAAGGCGAGGAAGGTGCAACAGTGCGCATGGTTCAAGGAAACAAGTCAAAGGTCGAACCCTTCGGGATGCAGCACGGCACGCGAATCACGGTGGATCGACTGTTCGAAAACACGCCGGCTCGTCTGGCGTTCCAGCGGCGACCCGAAACAGAAACCGCTCGCGTGGTCGACGTCGTGGTCAGCCATGCGTTGGCGCATCCTGAAGCGGCCTTCACCCTCAAGACCCCTCAGCGGGTCCTTCTCAACGTTCCCTTGGCCCACGACCCCATGGATCGGCTCTACGACGTTCTGGGGGCACAAGCGAGTGAACTCCTCCCGTTGCTCGCACCGCCCCAGGACGCCGATGCACCGGGTTCGGAACGTTGGTCGGGCCACATCAGCACACCGGACATCACACGAGGAAAGGGGTCGGACATCCATGTGTTGATCAACGGTCGACCCGTTGCTTCCGGACCTTTTCATCAAGCGATCCGTCGAGGCTACAAAACCCGCTTGATGCAAGGACGCCATCCGGTGGCCGTGCTCCACCTGACGTGTCCGCCGGAAGATGTCGACGTGAACGTTCATCCCACCAAGAGCGAGGTCCGCCTTCGGCATTCGTGGCGGGTCTTGGAGCGACTTGAGCGGGCCATCGCTCATTCGCTTGAATCGGTACCGACGGAACCGGAAGCCAGCGGGGCCTTGCCTGAGTTGAGGGGGTTGGACGACCAGCGTCCGCCCAAGTCGGCACACGCTCACTTTGAACCCGTAGCGTCGATGAATTCGGCCTCTGGATTGGGCGAATCACCCCCCACGCTGACTCGCACAGCAGCACCACCGCCGGCATGGGCGGTGGCAGCCAGCGAGCAACTGAATCTTGTGGGTCAAACCGCTGAAACACCCGAACCATCCACCAAACCACGGCCCACCTCAGCCTCACCCCTCGGTCAGACGGTGCTTCCAACGGGCGTGGAGAAACCGATGGCGGCGGCCCTCTCATCAGCCGAGCGCAACCTTCACCGCCATGCTGGCACCGTGAGGAGCACATCCCCATCGGCCGAACCGCCCCTTGAGGGCGTGCTGAACGACCTCCCTGCCATGGAGCCTCTGGCTCAATTTGCCGATTCGTACATCTTGGTCCAAGCCGAGAACGAACTGCTGCTGATCGACCAGCATGCCCTTCACGAGCGAATCCGGTACGAGCGGTTGAGGCATGCAGGTCAAGCATGGGAACCGCAGGCCCGCCTTGAACCCCTCAACTTGGCGTTGGATGCCCGTCAAGACGCTGTCTTGGAAGCTCAACACCAAAGGCTCTGGGACCTCGGCTTCCACACCGAGCGTCAAGACGGTGCATGGCACCTCTTGGCCTCACCCAGGTTGTTGAAACCCGACGCCATGCGGCCGTTTTTCCTCGACGTCCTCCAAGACGTGGCTGAAGACGGTGGCCCCATTGAAACGGTGGAGGAAAAAATGGATCACATCGCCTTCATGACCGCATGCCGTGGCGCTGTGAAGGCCAACGAGCGCCTCACGCTCCCCGAAATGCGACGCTTGATCGACGACATGCGTCGGATTCCCAACCCTTGGGCGTGCGTCCACGGACGACCCACCGCACTGCGCATTCAAGTCGACGATTTGGATCACCATTTCGGCCGACACGGTTGAATCACCAGGGCTGGTGGAGAACCGCTTTCACGTTGGCGCCCACCTGCTGCCAACGCTCTACTGCATCAGGGTCGGCCACTGAATGCAGCGCATCACCAAGAATGAGGATATCCTCACTTAGCCCCATGCTCAGCACCAGGGCGGTCATGTGCATGCGATGGTCCCCCCACGTGTCCACCGGGCCAACCGGTTGCTGAAGGGCTTGACCACCCGGGATGTCCAGCCCGTCCGGGGTCACCCTGCTCTCCAGACCGAACTGTGCCAGCAAATCCACGGTCCGCGTGAGTCGATTGCTTTCTTTGTTCGCTGCGTGGGCAGCACCCCGAACAACACCACCAGCGGACAAGGCCAACATGGCTGCGAGCGGTGTGATGAGGTCATTGCCGTCCCTCAAATCCACATCGCAAGGCTCTGCATTGTCAGGCGACCATGTCCAACAACCGTTGGACGTCGACAACCCCAACGATGGCGCAGCATCGAGCAGCACCTCATGGCCGAGCGAATCAACCATCGCGGGGGGGTTCAGCAGGTTCACCTCCGCTCCAGTGGACACAGCCGCCAACAATGGAAACGCCATCATTGAAGCATCGGACACCACGTCCACCTCAAGCGATGCCGGCTCGGGCGTCCACGGGTGAACCGAAATGGATCGCTCGTCGTGGTCGATCTGAGCTCCAAACCAGCGGCAAAGCTCCACCGTCAAGGCTGCATGACGGGTGGATACGGCCTCGCCCTCAAGTCGAACGGTCAGTGAATTGGATCGTCCAGCGCTGGCGATCAACATCGCAGTGATCGGTTGACTTGATGCTGTTGCATCCCGGAAGACCGCATCGGCCCGAAAGGGACCCTGAATGAGAGCGGGAAGATGTTCGGGACCGGCGCCGTTGGAAACGGCAACACCGGCTTGTTCCAAGACGCCCAGCATGACCTCGAACGAGCGGCGACGAAGGTTGGCATCACCGTCCACCATGACGGGTACGGCCCACCTGCTTGCAAGCCCCATCAAGATGCGGAGCGTGGTTCCGGAGTTGCCGGCGTGAAGCACTGTGCCCGGAGGGCGCCAAGTTTCCGGCACCCGCCCACGAACTCTCCAGGACTCAGTGCGCTCATGCGGGATGAAATCAGCGTTTTCATTCGACGGGAGGGGCCGCCCTTCAGCATCAAGATCGGTGAATTGTATGCCGCATTGCATCAAACAGCGGCGCATCGCAACGACATCCTCACCGGCCGTGCTCATACCGTTGAGGGTCATCTCGGCGTCAACCTGGGCAGCCAGCGCCACCCAGCGGATGGCGTGACTTTTGGACACGGGCAACGTCCAATTCATGCGTTTCAGCCCGGCAGGCGGATGCACGGTCATGGCCGGGAGCAAACTGCCTGGCTGGCCAGGCGGCGCCGGGTCCCAGCGTTTCACCCACTTGCGGGCCATGGTTGGTTGGGCATGCTGCTTCCTAAGAACCCTTACAATGGGCCGTTCACAGCCTGCATCGTGGACCGTTTGACCGTGGTTGATGCATTGGAGCGCCCGGTGCGCGACCTCCGCATCTCCGTCACGGACCGGTGCAATTTCAGATGCCGTTATTGCATGCCAAGGGAACATTTTGGCCATGAACACGTCTTCCTGAATCGAGACCACTTGTTGACGTTCGAAGAAATCCTCGTGGTGGTCAAAGCCGCCATCGAGGTGGGCGTGACGAAGGTTCGCATCACCGGTGGCGAGCCCCTGCTGAGAAGGAACATCGCGACCTTGATCGGCATGATTCGAACGGAGGGGCCTGAACTTGACATCGCCTTGACGACCAACGGCGCGTTGCTTGCCCAGCACGCACGAGAGCTGAAAGCTGCCGGGTTGAACCGCGTGACCGTCAGTTTGGATGCGATGGACCCGACGGTGTTCCAATCCATGGCCGACACGGACCGCTTCACACCCACGGATGTGCTCAACGGAATTTCGGAAGCAAAGCGTGCAGGTTTGACCGTGAAGGTCAATGCCGTGATAAAACGAAACGTCAACGAGAGCGAAGTTTTGGCCTTGGCTGGCGCCCTCGCCGACCATCGAGCACCGCTTCGATTCATTGAATTCATGGACGTGGGGAGCACCAACGCCTGGTCGATGGAGGAGGTGGTGAGCGGTGCCGAACTTCGAAGCGTCCTCTCCGATGCCTACGGTCCACTCGAAGCCCTTCCGCCAAAACACCCCGGCGAGGTTTCCAAGCGATATGAAACACCGGATGGACAGGAATTTGGATTCATTGAATCCGTTACGGCACCGTTCTGCGGGGGCTGCACACGCCTTCGCCTTTCGGCCGACGGCGCTTTGTTCACCTGCCTGTTTGCGACACAGGGTCACGATCTCAAGGCCATGCTTCGCATGGGTGCGGATGCAACGGCCATTCGGGATGCTCTGATGGGACTGTGGCGGCAACGAACCGATCGTTACTCCATGGAACGGACGGAGAAAACCGTCAGCGACCCAAAGGTGGAGATGTCGTACATCGGTGGATGATCACGACATGGGTGGAAGCCGGACGTCGACCAACAGAATGTTGGCGGTTTCCTCGACGAGCCTGAAACTCCAGGTTCCATCGTCCGCTCCGAGGGTTCGGGAGTCGATCACAAAGTAATCCCCCTGAGTGACCGAGTAGCCGGCATCCCGGTCGTGGAACGAGACATTGGCACCGATGACACCGTACACCTCGGCATCGTTCACGTGACCGCGGATGGGGTTGTCAGCGCTCAAGTTGCCGGGAAGCAGATCGAATTGAAGTCGCGCTGGATCGATGGATTGGTCGAGGCTGGTGATGCGAATCACGTGAAAGCCGTTGTCGAGGGCACGAACGCTGACGGTGGCTTGCGGCGGTGCTTTTTCGACGGTGGTCAATGAGCCTTGAATCAGGACGAACACCATGCTGGACAACATCACGGTGATGGCGAGCAGCAACACGGTGGCGATCACGGGGCTCACGGCCTCGTCATCGTCGTGCAAGCGCTCTCCCATGCAGCCGGGGTGCGCCTTGAATCACTTGAACACACCGATGAAAGACCGCCGGATGTGATGAAGTTCACAGAATCCACAGGGGGCGGTCGCATTCCATGGCGCGCTTGATGCCACCAATTGGCCCAAGCATTCTCAACAGCACCTCGGTGATGAGGTCGCCCTTGAAGAAGGCGTAACCCATGTTTTTGGTTCGAAGTGAGTTCTTCAGCGCTTTGCCCATAGAGGCTCTGACCTTCGTTTCGTACTCCGCCAAGGGTGCACCCGACTCAAGATGAGCCACGATGGTCTCGGCCGCGAAACAGCCGGAAATGATGGCTTGGCTGATGCCGCCACCGTTGCTGGGCATCACCAAACCTGCTGCGTCACCCACCGCAAGGGTGGTGCCGTCCACCATGCGTTTGACGGGACCGCCCATGGGAATCCAACCACCGCCGTACGAGAGGATCTCAAAACCCAAGTCATCGCAAAACCGCCTCAGGTGGTCCTTGATGTTGCCTTCGAGTTTCCCAGCACGCACCCCCAATCCAACGTTAGCGGTGTCGGGGCCCTTGGGGATGATCCATGCATAACCGGACGGCGCCACCGAACCAAGGAACACATCGAAAGTTTCAGGCACGTTGCCCCGTACCTGGGCGTACATCGTCGGAACCTGATCGTCGGGTCGTACGGCCGGGTCCTGCCCGTGGCGCAGGCGGGCGACGTGCGCAAGGCTTCCAGAGGCGTCGATCAAAAAATCGCAGGAAAAACGACCTTGGGTGGTCACAAGCACGTCACGGCCCGCTTTGCTTTGGTGCTGAATCCGCTTCAGTGCGGTGTTGACGCGGAGTTCGGCGCCTGCCCTCACGGCTTTGTCAGCGAGGTAACCGTCAAATTGCAACCGATGACCAGCAAAGGCATCGAGTTCAAAATCGAAGGATTTGCCCGATGGAAGGAAGACACGCATGTTGTCGAGGCGATGGAGTTGCAACCGTTTTGGAAAGTCAAAATATTGCTTCAGCCATGCATGGTCGTCCAGGTGTTTGAAGGTGCCAACAACTTCGCCCCAGTGAGGGATGCACTCTCCGCACTGTGCCGGGTTGCCCACCACGGTGCGCCGCTCGAGCATCAAGACGTCCAAACCAGCCTCGGCCAGCCGTTGTGCACAGGCGCTCCCGGCGGGCCCCGCGCCAACCACGATCACCTGCCGGTGCTCAACGGGTTGAACGACCATACCCCTCCCTCAAGCATGACGGTTCATCACGTACTCCGTGATGTGCAGCATCAACCGCTTGGCGTCGCTGTCTGGAAATGCCGAAAGTTCGGCTTGCGCCCGCTCGATGTGCGTCCGCACCAGCAGTTCAGCGTACTCCATGCTCGTGGAGCGGTCAAGCAGTGTCATCAATTCATCAAAGTCATCGTCGCTGAAATTCTCGATCAGTTCGGACAAGCGCTGGCGGTGGGACCCGTGCGAGAGGGTCAACGCATGGATGAGCGGAAGGGTCATTTTGCCTTCGTGGACATCGGCGCCCCGCGGTTTTCCCATCCGCTCGTCCCCTCGTAAGTCGAGTAAATCGTCCACGAGTTGGAACGCAATGCCCAATTCCATGCCAAAACGCTCGAGTCCCAACGCTTGGGTGTCGGACAGACCAGCGATCAAACCTGCTGCTTGGCATCCTGCGGCGAAGGGACCTGCGGTTTTGCCCTTGACGATGCTGAAGTAATCCTCAGGCGTGGTTGCCAAATTCAACACGTGGTCAAGTTGGTGAAACTCGGAAACGGCGATGTTGGCACAGCAGCGAGCGATGATGTCCACAATCTGAGCACTGTAACGACCGCCGAGCCCAAAGCCTTGAACGAAAAGCCAATCGCCTGCAATCACGGCTTTGGCTTGTCCCGACGTGGCGTGGATGGTCGGTATCCCACGGCGCTGTTCGGCCTCATCGTTGATGTCATCGTGGACCAGCGTGGCCGTGTGAATCAGCTCAAAGGCCAGTGCAAGCGGCATGGCGTGGTCGTCGTTGTCGCCCCCCGCCAGCCGATAGGCCAGCATGAACAGGATTGGGCGGAGGCGCTTTCCACCTGCATTCAGCATCCGCCCGGCTTCTCGAGCCACCTCGCCAGCGCCCAACTTCAACTCTTCTTGGATGAGCGATTCAAGGGCGTCGTTGACCTCTTGGCGCAAGCGGTCGAGGGTTTCGGCAAACGCCTCAACCTC
>Ga0255777_10005663_pt1 | contig 10003 bp, 19 predicted proteins | sample 101ome_15_FD_179975 | JGI IMG/M metagenome (GOLD analysis project Ga0255777, IMG submission 179975) | Coastal salt marsh microbial communities from the Groves Creek Marsh, Skidaway Island, Georgia - 101402AT metaG (version 2) | ecosystem: Environmental > Aquatic > Marine > Intertidal zone >...
ACGAGCATCACGACCAACAATTGAAAAGTTTAACATTCCAGGACGAGTTTCAAAATGGCGTCCATAACGATGCCTATAAGGTGACTGATAGAGTTGTGTTTCTAACCATGTCCAAAGATGGTCAGGACAAGTCCATCCATTAGTTGACTGATGTGATCCATAGTAGTAGACATCAGATCCTGAGCAATTGAATGTATAGGTTGATAGTCGAACTATCATTTCACCAACCTGCTCTACAGTTTTTGCATGATCACTTCCGGTAACTAAACACACTGTGTGTGATCGAGTGAATCGCGTGAACCACAGTTGAAACCGTGCATCCATTTGTCCACGCGAAGGGGTGAGTGTTCCATCTACATCAAACGCATAAATCATGAGTTACTCCTCTGAAACTCTTCGTGACGACGTATCTCTTCTTGGGCTACAGCAATGCGAAGGGCCGTGGTAGAGAAACGATGATCACGTTGATTGAAATATATTTCAATGCCTCGATCTAGGCATATCTGACGGCCAGTATAATCACGATTGCGATACTCTTCACCTAGTATTCTAACATCTATTGGATAGAGTTGTAGAATATCACGCAAATCTGCTTCTGTGGCGTAGGGAATGACCTCATCTACATATGAGATAGCTTTGAGCTGTGTATAACGCTCGACTATAGTCTGCACTGGACGATTCTTTGATGCTCGATCAATGCTTGGATCAATCTGTAAACCACAAATTAGGTGGTCACATTGTGACTTAGCGTCACGTAGCATTTGAACATGACCTGCGTGTAAGAGATCAAAAGTGGAACAAGTGAATCCTACTCTCATCTCAACTCCTTTGGGACAAAGATCAACTCTCCACCGCGTGTAAGAGCTGACGAACCTACTTCATGCCCTGAATAGTCTAAGACTACATAGTCTAGTTTAATGATATTTGTCCAGTCGAATCCACCATCTGATGCATCGACCCAACCAGGAAAGGTTGGCATATCAACTGCGTGATCAACTTGATAGTGTAGACCCATTTGCCAAATAGGGCGAACCTCTTCGAGGAGTCGCCCACAGCCTAGCATTGCTAGTGATTCCATGCCTTCAATATCCATCTTTACTAGTTGAGGATCGGGCAAACCGTTTTCATCTATATAATCATCTAAACGTGCATATGTAATATGCTTGAACTCTTGTACATCATGATTTTCCCAACCCATGCAGTGAACTATCTGTGCTTCTTTAGTTTCATTTTTATCAGATAGTGCAATCTCGTGTAAGGTAACATCATATGGTGCAAAGTTTTTTGCACATCTTTCTGAGTTACCAGGCCACGCTTCAAAAGCATGAACTGTCATTCCCTCAAGGGCAAAAGGTATTGCAAAAGTTCCAATATAGGCGCCACAGTCATACACTACATCTCCAGGTTTCAAATATTTTAAAAGTGCCGAGTAGTTATGATCAGGACGACTAAAAAGAGTGCCATTACGAATCATCATATCCATGTTATGTCCTTGATCTAAAAGATCATGAAACTCAATAGAATGTGATTCACCAGCACTACTATAGTAGCTAATTACGTTATTCATTTTCCCACCTCGTATAACGTTTGTCCCCAATGATTTTCATAGTGTTTTACTTCTCTCCAACCATAGTTTCTAGCAAACTCTCTTAAATATAAGTGTGCTGAATGAGAAGTATCATCTAATACAATATAAGTAGGCTTTAGCTTCATAGAAGCTTCCATATCTGAAGAAGCAGGTCCTCTCTCATGATTACCATCAATAAATATTAAATCAAATTGACCAACGTCAAACTGGCGATTTATAAGAGAATGATTTAGATTTAAAAAATTAAACCTAGAACCCCAATGTTGATTAATATAATCAATCGAACCTTGTCTTACTTCAATATCGGTTGAAACTACTGAAACTTCTGGATCAGTTTCTAACCACATAATAGAAGAATGGCCTACACAGAATCCAAGCTCTAAAATTGTTTTAGCTTTAGTTATTTTGATTATATCTTTAAAAACTTCAAAATGATGAGCTTTTAAATGTCCTGTGTGTGGATCATCTAAATTTTCAAAATGTTCTGCTAACATATTTAATATTCCTTTATTGAATTAATTTTGTCAGAAAACTGCACCCTCGTCAAGCAAAATTTTTCCATCAAAATAAAATGCAGGTTTTAGACGACATCAAATGCAGAAACAAGTCTATAAAAAAATATGAAGCAACCAGACCGTCGATGTTAAATTTTTTTACACCTTATAATATATATGTAAAAATTTTATAGGAAATGACACATTGGTGTTAATAACACAGGCGATTTTCTTAGGTTTTTCCAAAAATTACCCTGTGAAAGGCTCTGGAGAAGGGGCCCGCCGTCAAATAATTGACATAGTCCTCATAACCGCCCTACCCCCTGTCAAATTGTTGACGCATTTTTTTTATTTTTTTTTCTTTTTGGGGTTTACATTACGATTGATTGATACTATATTATACCTATGAACAACGGAGGACATGACATGAAACGGATTAAACTTACTTGGGCGCTTCGCGAGGCTTGCTTTACACGCGACAACTGGACTTGCCGCGCTTGTGGTCATCACGATACTGCTGGCGCTTCACTGCAAGGCGACCATATTATTCCCGTTACTAAAGGCGGCAAAAATGAATTGGCTAATCTGCAAACACTTTGCTCGGTTTGCAACAATGTGAAGCAAGCCGTTGAGGTTAAACTGCCAATCCGCCAAGCGCCAAGCATGACGCAATCACTGGGCGAATATCTTAATATGGTGAATGAAAACCGCGAGGTTTTCCGCGTTTCAATCAAGCGCAAGCGGATGAAAGAAAACCGCAAGGCGAGGGCATAAGCCCTTGCCCCGGGGGCGGCTAACCCATTGAAAACATTGAGAAAAAAAGATGAAAAAAAATTCTAACCCATTGAAAATAAACGAAACTTTTTTTATTTTTTTTTCATTTACCCCTTGATTTTTACCTTAAGAATGCTTATATATAATATATAGAAAGGAATTAAACATGATTAAAAATATCTCAATCTTCGACTTAGACGGAACCATTATTGATTCCAGCCATCGTCAGGCTACACTTGCAGACGGCACGCTGAACCTTGCCGCTTGGAAAGAAAATGCAACGCCTGAAAAAATCTTTCAGGATACTGTTCTGCCATTGGCTGAACAAATCCGCAAGCGTCATAAAAAAGGCGATTATGTTTTGGTTTGCACTGCTCGCAATATGTCGTTTGCTGATTATGAATTTCTGATGGACAATGGCATTTGTCCTGATAAGATTATCAGCCGTCCAGATGGTAACAATGAACCTGATGGACAACTAAAAGCAAAACAACTTGCTTCGCTGTTCAATCTTAAGCAATTCCAAAAAGCCTCAAAGGTTATGTTTGATGATGCCGCTTCGGTTCGCTCATCACTTCGCAAAATTGGAATTGCTGTTATCAATCCAGAAAAACTTGCAGAAAGGTTTGCATAATGATTTTAATTCGCGTTTTCTTTGCGCTTTGCGCTATGTCTGGATGGTCTTTGATTGTGTTTGGTGCGGCTATTGCCGAATTGCCAGAAACGCATAATCTGATTATCGGTGCGGCTATGATGCTAATGGGCATTATCTCGGCACTAATGTTTTCACATTTAACTATTAGAGGGCTTCGCTAATGTTTGGGATGCTTGGGACTATTTTGGTTATCTGGCAAATGAGCGCGCTAGCCAATGGCGCGCCACAATGGGCTTTGCTTATGGGTTGCGGTGCGGCTTGTGCTTGGATGGCTCATGGATACCAGCGAAAAGATAACTGGATTTTGCTTACAAATATTATTCTGCTTGGCATTGCGCTTTATGGCTTGACCATAGGCGCATAGCCAGCGGCTGTCAGCGCCGGTGGTATCTCTACTATTTTTAGGTAAAAAGCGTATGTAATCAACCGCTTACAGGTTGCCCGGGGCAAGTCCGTAAGTCCTTGTAATCATTAGAGAAACTAAGATAGGTGTGATATATTTGCAACAGTTAGACATAAAAATGCGACTAAATGAATTTTGTTGTTGACTTTTGCCTTTGGTTTATGTTATAACTATATTATTGAATGAGGAGAATATAACCATGAAAAAAGCCTACTATGAAGCAATGCCTGTTGAAGGTTGTGAACAATGTGAACTGCTAACGGAAACCTTTGATGATGCAACGGCTTGTAATGAATGTGTAGAATATGGTGAAGCGTTGCCTACTCTAAGAATTGTTGATATTGATGATAAGGAGATTGAAAATATGAACACAATTTGGATTGTTAAAGACCAGCATGGTGAGGTTTTAGATTTGTGTGTTGATGAACTTACAGCCTACGCTGTGAAAAAAGATGCTGAAGCAAAATATGCTGATTTCGGCATCACTGTTCATGAACATCAACTGACAACTCGCAAAGATGTTGAACAGGTGATTATCTTTGAACCTGAAGATGAGGGAATGGATACTTTTGAACTAACATTAGAAAGGAAGGTGTTTGATGCCTAGCAAAACTGGAAGAAATCCTGTTGGCAAAGGTCGCCGCAAGATTGGATCGCAGAAGCGTAAAAATCGCCGCAAGAACAGAAAAAATAAATAGTCTGAAAAGACTATTTAATTCAATAACTTACCAGACCCCGGGGCGCGACCCGTAACCCATTGTTTTTATTGGAAAAATCTGTTGCATAAATGTCACACTTTTGGATAATTTGAAAAAAAATGCGTTTGAGGCGCATTTTTTTCTTGCAATCTCTTGAATATTAGTCTATAAATACCTATATATAAAGAGTCAACAAAACGAGGATGAAAACTTTGGCTAACTATATCATTTCAATCAACGATGGCAATTCAACACTGTTCAAGACTGGCTGGACTGGAAATCACCGCTTAGATGGTGACGGCTTTCCAGAAGGTCGGTTCAAAGAATTTTTGCGCTCTTATGGTCGCAATGGTTGGACTGTCGGCTTTCACAACTGTTTGGTGATGGATGATGACCGCAAAACTTATTTGGTCGAACAACTGTCACAAATTATGATGGCACGCAAAGGGCTTGACTATTTCAAGGCTCAAACAGATGCGATTGCTGTCGGCATCAAATCTGGATGGACTGAAATTTTCGCTGTATCGCTCAACCAGATTAGAGGCTATCAAGGGAAGGCTGTTCAGATATGCAAAAAATTCAACTGGAATTTTCGCAAAATTCTGAACTACATCAAAACTTTCTGCCAACAACATTTTGGGAGCGACAATTATGCAGAATACAAATATGGTGAAAAAGTCTGGAGAACAACGCCTTTCAATCGTAAGGTCAAAAAGGTCAATCGCCAGACTAAGAAATGACCTATATTTTCACAACCGCAAACATCTCAACAAACTAACAAGGAAATCGAAAAATGCTGAAAATTGAAAATCTGAGACATGACGAAATCGAAAATCTCACCGATGACGAACTGCATGAAGCGGTCGTCTTGCTAGAAAACGCTCAGCCGTCAGAGCGTCAAGCGCAACTGCTAAATCGTGCGCTTGATGAAATTGACGAGCGCGAACAATGGCGTGACGATGGTCAACCAGATTGGGCTCAAGAATGGGAAGATTTTGGGGAGGTCTACGATGATGCGCCAGAATACATTTAAGCGACTGGCTGTCGGTCTTTATCTTGGCTATTCGGTTGCAACTGATACGATAATTTGGGGAGGCGCGTTATACTGGCTGATTTTTAAGTGAAATCAACCAGTTACGGCGCGGCCGGGGGAGCGGCTAACTCTTTGATTTTATTAACTAAATGTGTTGCATAATTGCAACACTTTTGGCTTTTTATGAAAAAAATGCAATCACAACGCATTTTTTGCTTTACTTTCTGGAAAAAATCGTTTATAACTATATATATCAAATGAAACGAAACCTCTAGTCAAAAGGATGTAAAATATGACTGCAAAAAATGTTAACTACTCACCAGAACTCACTCAAAAGGCTATTGACCTCTACCAAGAGGGAATCGCCCTTGAGCAAATCGCAGAAGCGATTGACAAATCTGTTCGTTCTGTTCGCTCAAAATTGGTTCGTGAAGGTGTCTATGTGGCACAACCAAAACAGACTGCTAAAAAGTCTGATGAACCAACTAAAAAGGAAATTATGATTGAACTTGAAAAAGTCGTTCCTTTTGATACTGATGGTTTGATGGGTGCAACTAAAGCCTGTCTATTGACTATCTTGGCTCACTACGAGCAATAAAAAATATGGGGGTGAAATTCCCCCAACTCTTTCAACTAAGGATGGACATAATGAAAACTAATCTTGACAATCTTATTCGCCTAAATGAACTTGCCGAAACTATCCATGATAAAGGCTATCGCGTGGCTGTATTGTTAGAGGGTCGTGATGGTGCTGGCAAATCTGGCACAATCCGCGAATTGACCAGATACTTGCCGCCATATGCTCATCGCATTGTGCCATCATTTATGCCAACAAAACGCATGATGAAATCATGGCTTGCTGAATGGACAAGATTGCTTCCTAAAAAAGGTGAACTGGTTTTCTATGACCGCTCGCATTATTCTCGCGCATTGCTTCAACCTGTCATGGGTTGGTGTTCTCAAAAACAATACTGGAATTTTATGGCAAAGGTGATGGAATGGGAACAAGAACGCCCAATTCTATTTGTCAAACTTTGGCTATCAATAGATGAAGCCAAGCAACGCAAACTGCTGACACGCCGAGAGCATGACCCTCTACGCTACTGGAAGCACTCGCCCAATGATGCAAAGGCTGTTTCAAACTTTGATGCTCTTACTCTCAAAAAAGAAGCAATGTTTGAACTTGGCGGCTGGAATATTGTGAATATGGATGACCGCTTTGCTGGTCGTGATGAGGCTCTAAGAATTGTGGTGCATGAGATTGACAGCGTGATTTGACCTGCAATTTCAAGCACTTACCAGCCCCCGGGCCGCCGCCGCTAACCTATTGAAATCATTGAATATTTTATTTGCATTTTGTCGCGTATTGAACACTAATAGTCGGAATAAGACGAGAAAGATTATATTTTTGTGATATATTAAACTCATGATGAAGAAAACAAAGATTGCTAAAAGAAATCCAGTCGCTCGTGAGGTGAAGCACATTCGCCCACAGATTGTTGCGTCCAAGCGTCACTACAATCGCAAGCGTCAAAAGATTGACTCAAAAAGATTGGATATGTCAAATTACTGACTTGACTTTTGGATATTTTTGTGATATATTCTATCTATAAAATGAAAACCCTCTAGACAGAAAGGATGAAAAATATGTCTGAGAAAACTGTAAACTACACACCTGAAATGACTGCTAAGGCAATCGACCTCTACCAAGAGGGTGTTGCTATCGATGAGATTGCTGATGCTATCGGCAAATCTGTTCGGTCTGTTCGGTCAAAATTGGTTCGTGAAGGCGTTTATGTCGCACAGCCAAAGGCTACTGCTCGCAAGAGCGATGAGCCTACTAAGAAGGAATTGCTTCGCAATCTTGAAGATGCTCTGCCTTCTGACTTTCCCATCAATGGCATGATGGGTGCTACTAAAGAAGCGATTGTTGCGTTGATGGGTGTCGTCAAGCAATAATCGTGCGAGAGAGGCGCAAGCCTCTCTCTTTCCCTTTTTCTTTTCTTGGAGGATGCTCTATGCTTATCACTAAAAAATCACTCGTTTCTGGTGCAATCAATTCTCGCGAAATTGATGTTTCGCGTGAAACACTTGAGGCATGGGAGGCTGGTGGCATCCTCATCCAAGATGCCTTTCCTCATCTGTCGGATGACGACAGAGAATTCCTCATGACTGGCATCACGCCAGAAGAATGGGATGAGGAATTTGGTGAGGAAGAATATTCTGACCAAGACCACTATGACGAATTAGATGAAGCAATTTGGCGAGATGAAGACCGAATAAGTCAACGATTTCAATGACTTACGGGCGCCCGGGGCGCTGTGACATTTTTGCAACACTTGCTAGGAAAAATGCACTAAGAGGCAAATTCGTTGTTGACTTTTCCTATTATTTCGTGATATAACTATATCAAGAAAAACAAATAAGGAGAAAATTTTGAAAACAGTTTTTATATTCGATTTAGATGGAACTCTAATCAACTCTGAACATCGCACACCTCGTGATGAAAATGGTCGACTAATTCTTAGCGAATGGTTAAGACTAGCAACTTGGAACAATATCGAAAAAGATACTTTGCTTCCTCTTGCTCGACTTTTCAGACGACTAAAGCGTGAGGGTGTTCCTGTCATGTTTTGCACTGCTCGAACTCTCACATCAGATGATATGCGTTTCTTTGCTAAACACGCTCTAGGATGCGCTAACATTGTTTCAAGACCAGTCGGCGATACTCGTCCAGATGGTCAGATGAAGCGTGAGATGCTTCAAGACTTTTTCCTTACTCGCTGGACAAACCACAAAAAGATAATGTGGGATGATAATCCAGAAGTGAGACAAGAGGTCTCTAAAATTGGCATCATTGCTTGTGATGCTGTCGCTTCAAACAATCACATGGAGGCTAATTCAGTCAATGGCTAAACAAAATTTTGGAACTAAAACAGGCACTTGTGGGGTCTGTGGAATTAACTGTTGGGACAACGGCAAGCCTGCAATTTGGCCTTGTGGCGTGAAAGGCTGTCCATACGAGACAGCAGAACAACAGGCTAACATTGGCAAAGACTATGAGGTCAGCGATGTTGGCAACTCTCTACAACTACCAATCTATGAAGGGGGCTAAAAACCCTTCATAATCAATGACTTACCCAGCCCCGGGGCGGCGTTTTGTCAATGAAAACAATGATGTCGCTGGTGTTCTTCAACCAACAAAATTAAACTAATCCAAACACTTACGGAGCAAACTTAAAGTTGCCGCGAACGCTACGAGGCGTTCTTAATATTTTACTTTAACTGTGCCTCTCGGCACCAGTAGTAGTTCGACGATTGTCAAGTAGAAAGTTAATGCGGCTGCTAGTAAGTGGTCGATCTATTGTAAGTCTCATTTTGGCACCGGCCCATAGTAGTAGATCTACTATTAAAACGTGTAGTTGGTTGCCAACGCGCCAGTAGTGTAGCACAAGTCCCCCCTCGTTGTCAAGTAGAAAATTGATGTGCGCGCTACGCATCACCAAGTCCTGTTATTATGCGTCGTAGCGTGGATAGGATTAAAAAGTCAAAGATCGCTTGCACAGTGCTTCCCAATATGTTACTCTCTATATAACAAATCGAGATGAATAAAACTCTTAAGCATCTAGTGCAACAGACATTCACTTTTCACTTGCTTAAAAGATAAATTTCATCTATTATATATAAAGAAGATGAGGGAAGAGATCGCCTCACGACTGATCTCACCAAAGCATAGTCATAAGGAGATGTAATATGGCTGATACTCAAAAGGCAGTTAACTATACTGCAGAAATGACTGCTCAGATTGTTGAGCAGTATCAAAATGGCGTAGAGATTGACGATATCGCTGCGTCTATCGAGAAGAGCGTGCGTTCAGTTCGTTCTAAACTCGTTCGCGAAGGCGTTTATGTAGCCAAGCCGAAGGCGCAGGCTCGTAAGCAGGAAGGTCCAACTAAGAAGGAACTTCTTCGCGACCTTGAAGCAACTGGCTTTGATGTTCAGGGCTTCGAAGGTGCTACTAAAGATGCTATCACTCGCTTGATCGGTGTAGTATCTCAGTAGTAAGCCTTTCATAAGAGGGGGAGACTAGAGGGAGAGCAATCTCCCTCTTTTTTTATGCGCACAACTCTCATCTCTCGCGCACTTCGTGCGCTCTCGAAAAGACGAAGTCTTAAAACCTCAAGTCTATTGCGCAGGTATCCCTCCCACCTCACCCTTTTATCATATCATGTCAACAAACTGTCATGCAAGTACATTGTCGGCGCACTTCGTGCGCACGCATCAATAAATTCATAAAAAATTGTGTTATATCGTAAAAAATGGGAAAAATCAAGAAAAAATGGAATTTTTGCACCCTG
>Ga0255777_10005672_pt1 | contig 9990 bp, 8 predicted proteins | sample 101ome_15_FD_179975 | JGI IMG/M metagenome (GOLD analysis project Ga0255777, IMG submission 179975) | Coastal salt marsh microbial communities from the Groves Creek Marsh, Skidaway Island, Georgia - 101402AT metaG (version 2) | ecosystem: Environmental > Aquatic > Marine > Intertidal zone > Salt...
AAAAAGCATAGTTCGAGGAAAAAACAATGCCTCCTTTTTTCAAATAGTCTTCTCTGATCTTGAACCAAGGAATGCCCATAGCCACGCCGAGTTGCTTGGCTTCGATACTCCTTGCAATCACGCAGCCATCATTATTAGATAAAACAACAACCGGCTTACCCTTAAGGTCAGGCCTAAATACCGTCTCACAAGAAGCATAAAAGCTCTCACAGTCGACAAGTGCAATGGTCATTTAAACTGGTTAATGACAGCGGTGACCTTGCCCATCAGCTCGACATCAGCACAATCACTGATCATAATCGTTGGGTAATCAGGATGCTCTGACTTTAATGCTGCCTGGGGTCTGAGAAGCAGTCGCTTGCATATAATATCGCCATCAATCGAGGCGATCACAATATCACCGTGTATCGGGGTCATGCTTCGATCAACAACCAGTACCGCACCATCGGCAATGCAGGCGCCGATCATGGAAACCCCTTTAGCACGCAGCAGAAACGTCGCGGTACGGTTCTTTATGAGATGCTCATTCAGGTCGATCGGATTCTCCATATAATCACTTGCTGGACTAGGAAATCCGACATAAGCCGGACCCAAATAAAAAGGCAACAACATAAAGCAGTCTCAAAGTTAAAAGAAAATTAAGAAATACTGTAAATATATACAGTATTTTTTATATTATGGGATGATCCTTGAGGTGTAAAGCAATTTTATGAAAAGCTGTTCATTTTATGGGTTTTAGCGTTAAAATCAGAGGTTCAATAATTTAGTAGGGGGAAGAATGTTAATCATTCAGCATACTTTTAGTTATACCAAGGCCCTGTTTGCTTCGGTGCTTATCCTTTTCGGTGTCAGCAGTGTGGGCGCTCAGGAGCTTGAAGAAATTATTGTAACCGCCCAAAAGCGTGAGGAAAACTTACAGGATGTGCCTGTCGCGGTTTCTGCGTATACCGGTGATTACATGACAGAGAACTCGGTCAAAGACGTATTTGAGTTAATGACCAGCGTGCCTAGCTTGATTGTAGGCGCCAACCAAAGCTCAAGCACCGGTAACTTCTCTATTAGAGGGGTGGGAACCAGCGCCCAGAACTGGGGGTTAGAATCATCCGTTGGGCTCTACGTTGATGGCATCTATCGTGCCAGACAGAGCTCAATGATTAACCAGCTCGTCGATGTTCAAGCAGTCGAGGTACTTCGTGGACCTCAGGGCACATTGTTTGGTAAAAACTCAGCCTCGGGTGCTGTCTTACTTAGAACCGTTGCACCTTCCCACGAACAAGATGGCTTTCTTGAGCTCAGCTTTGGCGAGTATGACCTAATGAACCTATCAGGCGCATTTAATATGAGCCTCTCAGAGAACCTTGCCGCACGTACCACCATCTTCTCAAGCCAACGTGACGGCTTTATCGACGTGGTAAACCTAGACGGACAAATGAACGATAGGAACAGGCAGGGTATTAGGCAGCAATTTCTCTATACCCCTAGCGATACACTATCTGTAAGAGTTATTGCGGACTACTCAACGCTTGATGAGGTATGCTGCGCAGCACTCGCTCACAAAGATGGCTTGGTTGCGTCCGGTAGGCTGGATCCAGAAACTGGTGGTCCGGTTTACGGCCCTGATGCCATATTGGCTCAGTTAGGTGGCACAACCTACCTAACTGGCAGTGCAACCAATCGACAGGTTTCATTAAACGCACTCCCAGACTCTTCTGCGACAGACTCAGGTATCTCAGTTGAGATTACTAAAGATCTAGTAACCTCAACCTTTACCTCGATCACCGCACTTAGAAACTTTGATGTCAATGACTTTACTGACACTGACTTTACCGATGTTGATTTAGGCCAACGGGTATCAGCCTCTGAGCAATCAGCAATCACACAAGAGTTTAGGATTGCGAGTAATCTTGATGGTCCCATGCAGTATCAAGTAGGTGCTTTTTTATTCTCGCAAGACCTGAGTAGCACCGAAGACCTCACACTTGGCACGAATTTAAATGCCTACGCTATTGGCGCTTCACCTGATGTGCTTGGTGCACTGATTGACACTATGTCACCTGACCTAATTGGCTTTATTAATGGTGCTTATGGAACTAGTTTTGGCACGACACTTGCCGCGCCAATTGCTGCTGGAAACATTATTCAGGATAGAGGTGAGCAGTCCCAGACATCAACAGCGATCTTTGGTGAAATCGATTATGCGCTAACCGATGTCCTAACGCTTAATGCCGGCATCAGGTTTACAGCTGAAAATAAAGAGCTTTCAAGCACATTTTCTGAGAGCCTTACAACTCCGGGCCTTGCAGACGTGAACCTCGATGCGATCACAGCGGCCCTTGGCATCACTGGTAATCAGGCTCTCGCCTATGGTTATGGTTTGTGCTATGCAGCTGCTGCTGGAGGCGGTATGGATGCAGCAACAGCCGACGCTTACTGTCGAGGCGCAGGATATGATTATGACGCAACGCTTGCTGCGTTGGATGGTACACCCTACGTTCCGGCTTTAAATGTGCTCTATGCACCCGGATGGGCTAACTGTTCACTTAGTGCAAGACTATGCCCAAGGGCTGCCATCAATGAAGAGATTGATGAGAAAAGGGTAACAGGAAATATTGGACTATCCTTCACCCCTGATGAGAATACTCTGATCTATGCCTCATATGGCACAGGATTTAAGTCAGGAGGAACCAATACCGATAGAATTGGTGTGGGATTTGACCCGGTATTTGGTCCCGAGGACACCTCCACATATGAAGTTGGTCTTAAGCGAGACTTCCCTGAGCAAGGCCTTAGGGTCAATTTTGCCTATTACAATATGTTGGTTGAAGATTTACAGACCAATACCTTCACCGGTACCGCATTTAATTTACAAAATGCAGGTGAAGTTAACGTTAACGGCATTGAGGCAGAAGTCTTCTTCTTCCCCTCTGATACTTCAAGCATTACCCTTGCTTACACATCTACCGATGCAACCTTTGATAACTTTGAGCGAGGCAACTGCCAAATCTCAAATATCTTCCATACTGGAAACCTTGTAGAAGCAACTCAACAAGCTGCACAAGGCTACTGTGATAGATCAGGTAATAGAGTCAGCAATGTTTCAGACGAATACTATTCCATTAATGCCGCAAAAACCTTTGAATTTAATAGTGGTTATACATTGACACTGGGCGCTCAGTTTATTAGCTACTCAGACATGATGATGCATAATAATAACGATCCTTTTGCCCTTCAGCCCGCAAAAGACATGCTTAATGTAAGGGCAGTCTCTCGGATGCCTAATGGAATGGAGGTTGTGGTTTGGGCAAGAAACCTCAATGATACATACCTCCACGGAACCGTTTTTGATACACCGCTTCAAGACGGTAAGTTGGGACACTATCCTATGGAGCCTAAAACTTATGGAATTTCTATCCGCAGAAACTTCTAGGATCAAAAAATCATAAGAAAATAAAAAACCGCGTCTCTGACGCGGTTTTTTTTATGCCAATATTACGACAGGCATAAAAGTGTCATAAAGATTACCTTAGGTATTTGTTAGTATACATTTAAGGAGAAAGTTATGAATACAAAACCTTTTTTTACAAAAAGATATTTAAACTTCCCATTCTTTCACAAGGGCACACAATTACTGGTGCAAATGGGGATATGGAGCTCAAGAGAAATAGTCTGGATTAACGATGAAAAAGTTCTCGACCGTAAGAGCTGGAATTTAACCAATACCTTTGAAACTGAAATTGAGGGGAGCAAGATTAAGCTTACCTATGGCGCGGTATCAAAGAAGGGAATGTACTTTTGTCGTTTGGAGGCAGATGGTGAGCTCATCGATGATCACACACACGCAACTAATTGGCTACATACTATACTCATCCTTATTCTCTTTGCACTAATTGGTGGGCTTTTTGGTTACTTTGTTTTAGGTCCCATACTCTAAGTGCTTCTCGATCAGAATAAAATCAAAGTGCTTCGTGAGCAAAGGAGCTGGTCCCAGCAAAGGCTAGCCGATGCTTCCGGATTGAGCATTCGAACGATCCAAAGGCTCGAAAAAGAGGGGATCGCTTCGATGGAATCGACTCTGTCACTTACGGCTGTCTTTGAGTGTGAGCTCGAGGAGATCCTTGCGAGCAAGCAATCTGAGGGCGACTATAGTAAAATTGCTTTTTACTTTTACTTAGCTATCGCATTATTCATTGGGCTCGTCATCGGTCTATTCATTTAAGTAAATACATTTAAGGAAATACAATGAAAAATTTTTTTAAGAAAGTAGGTAAATTTTTAGATGTAACCCGAAAAGTTACCGTCAATATCTTTACTGCAATATTTGTCATCTATTTTATTGTCATCATTGCCATGCTCTTCTCAGGAGATGAGGAGGTAGTAACAGCAGGTAAGGTCGTGATCCTCAACCCTGACGGCATTTTTGTTGAAGAGGAGCGCGTTGACTACTCCTTTGAATCGATCTTTGAAGAAACTACCAGTCAATACGCCTATCGAGACTTTGAGAGGCTCATTGATGCCTTGGTCGCAGATGAAGAGGTGCCAGCGATCCTCTTAGACTTTAGCAGTGCAGGATATTCAGGGCCCTCTACGCTCCTTAGGGTCGCAGAACAGGTTGCACGCCTAAGTGATGCTGGCAAAGAGGTGATCGCCTACTCTGATCGCTACAGCACCGCCAACCTATTAGTAGCCTCGAGTGCCGATCAAATTCTTGCGCATCAGGCAGGCGCTGTGAATCTCAATGGACTAGGAGGCGATGCCCCTTACGTGAACGAGCTCCTTGGAAAAATTGGTGTCACCGTGCATGACTACTCGCAAGGGCAGTTCAAGTCAGCCAACGAGACCATCACTCGGAACGATATGTCAGAGAATGATAGGATGCAGAGGCTTGAGCTGTTAGAGCCTATCTGGGAAGAAATGCTCGCGCGCATTGGCAGCAACAGAGGCATTGAAGTTGCAGAATTACAAAACTTCTCGGATACCTTTTTTAGTTTTATTCCAGAAGCTGCCTTTGCAAACATTGAGCAAGCGATAGTTATGGGTCTCATTGATGAGGTCATCTCTTATCCTGACTTTAGAGCGAGGATGGTTGAGGCCTACGGTGCTGATGAAGAGTCAGAAATTGGCAGCTATAACCATATCTTCTTTGGCGAGTACATGACCACCCTTGAGGAGGAGCCCTCTCTCGCAACCGATGAGATCGTCGTCATCTACGCAGAGGGTGCGATCATGGAAGGTGAGAGCGCATCGGGCGTCATTGGAGCAGACAGCGAGGTTTTAAAAATTCGTCGTGCTCATAATAATGAGAACACGCGCGCTATTGTCTACCGGGTTAACAGCCCAGGGGGGTCTATCATCGCCAGCGAAATGATACGAGATGAGTTATTCGCGGCAAAAAATAAAGGTATTCCGGTAGTAGTTTCTATGTCAGACTACGCAGCATCTGGCGGTGTCTATATCTCTACCCCAGCAGACTATATCTTTGCCGAGCCCTATACCATCACAGGCTCTATTGGTGTCGCCATTGCCATTCCGACCGTTGATCAATTTTTTGAAAAAATAGGTGTTAACTTCGATGGCGTCAATACATCTGCCTTAAGTTGGGATCTCAATCAACCGATGACAGACGAAATCGATGCGCTTTTCGCTGAATGGGGCGCTCGCAGCTATGACCGCTTTATCGCGGTTGTCTCGAGCTCAAGGGAAGAGGACCCCGAGTACATTAAGAGTATAGCGGGCGGTCGAGTCTGGCTTGGAAATCGAGCACTTGAGCTTAATCTCATTGATGAGCTAGGAGGTATTGACGAAGCGATTGCTAAAGCGGTCGAGATTGCCGAACTCGAAGACTACCGTATTAATTACCTAGAGCCTGAATTATCTTTTGAAGAGATAATTATTAGAGAGATCTTAGGTGTCAAACTCAATGGATTAGCAACGCGTTTTATGCCGAATAATATTTTAAGAGCCTTTGCAGAAAATCAACAATTGCTAAATGCACTCGAGCCCAGCGCCAGTTACAGCTGCATCAACTGCTTAGTAAATTTTTAATCAATTGAAATGAACAATGCACCCGAGGGTGCATTGTTCTTTCTTGTAACCTCCATCAATGGAGTATTTATTGTTTTAATGGCCTCTTCTGCCTGAATGTCCTCTATGGCCTCTGTTGCCATAGTTACGGTAATGATAGTTACCATAAAAACCGCCTCTATATCCCCTTGGAAAGCCAGTGATGCTGCTACCATAAAAAGGACCGCCGATACTACCACCGATGTAAGGACCGTGCCTTCCAATGCCGCCATGAATAACTACTTGGGGCCTTTCGCCTTGTCCCTTGGCTCCATGATTTTGCGGTTTATGGGTCTGTGCTTCCTCCTGCTCCTCCTGGTCGTCATGATCAGAGAGAATATACCCAGCCAGTGCCCCAACGACTGCCCCTCCTAAGATGTATCCAGCGCCACCGTCGGCTCTAGCCGTATTGGTTAAGGCAAATAAAGAAATAGAAAATAGAAATAGTGTTGTTTTGGTTATCATTCCCTCCTTTCTTTATTAAAATGCAACAAATATAAAAATAGTTGCAGACAAGGGCTAGGGACGACGCATGATTATTTCTTTAAGGATAGGAAATACATCGCTCTGTTTCATCATGGCAGGAAGTTCTACTTGATAACCAAAAACTGGGACCATTGATCCGGTATGCTCCTCTGATTCATGCTCATCGCTAGTCGCATAGTTTATGGTGATCAGGTTATCGTTTGGCAGTCTAACCCTAGCAATCTGACCGGGCGAGATAAATTCGGCATCGCTATCAATATCTGGAATAACCTGGGCCGCGTGACTGTGGTCAGCGGTAACGATGATGTAGGTCTGCTCATGGGTTGAGGCAAAGTCTAGAATCAATGCAAGGGTCTCCTCGAGTTGGCCGAGCTCGCCAATGCTTCCGCATGCATTACGGTCATGTGCCTGCTTATCGATCGAGGCGGATTCAATCATCATGAAAAATCCTTGTGACCGGTCTAGATAATCCAAGGCGTACTGAGTCATCTCGCTAAGCCTTGGGGTCTCCATAAATTGAGGATTATCCATGCATGAATAAGCGTCTGGCAAAATATTCAAGCCCCCTTGCCTACGGATATAGTCTGCCGGTGGATAGATGCCTGAGGTCATCATAACTGGGAGGTGCTCCTTAGCAAAAATACCCAGTACTCGACTATAGGTATGCTCGGATGGCTCTAGATTGCTGATCACACCTATATCATTTTGACGGGCAAGTTCGATGAGTCTGATTTCTGGGTCGGTCTCACTTGGTTGATCAAAAAAATCCATACCACCACCCAGCAATACGTCGGGTCCATAAAGAATGGCCTGCTCAGCAATCGAGCCCAGTCCACCCCTAGCAATCGCATCATTAAGGCAGGGCTGCGTGGTCTCTGTCAGCTCATAGCGAAGGTAATCCGGACCCTCACAATCTCTATGGTAGGCATGGGCGTAAAATGCGGCTGGCGTGGCATCGGTAAGGCTCGAGGTCGTAATAATGGCGGTACCAAGTTGATGGCTTTTTGCAATAGCTATAAGTGATTCTACGTCTTGATTGTCTGCATCCCTGCCGATCATTCTTCTGCGTGTCACCACACCGCTCGCGAGCGTGGTCGCTGTATTAGCCGAGTCCGAAACATAGGCTCTTGAGCCATCACCTAAGTTATAACCATCAACCATTGCGCTCGTTCGATCATGCATCCTGACAAAAGATTCAAGCCCACCCAGCTCTTCGTAATAATGCTCAGCAATAGCAATCTGACTGTCATCCATGCCATCTCCTATAACCAAAAAGATATAAGGCCCCTCTTGGCTGTACACAGTACAGCCCAAGAACGAAAGGCCCGAGAAAAATAAAAAGTTATAGATGGAGCGAAGAAAGCACATCGGCGAGAGATACGTATTTAAAGTTTTGATTTTCATAAGTTTCATTCTCTCCGTCCTGTGCGATGAATATGCCGCTTGGAAAAACTTCGCCAAAATTTCCATAATAGGCATCGATGCCATCTGTCTCTTGCACCCCATCTATAGATAATAAAGGATTATCCGTGATGATAAAGGAATCAATAAATTGTGAGCCATTATCGGTGATGTCATAGATAAAATAGGCATTATTATCCTGCGCTGAAGCCAGCAACAGCTCCCTATTTTCTAGATAAATGACCGTCAGTCCCTCTGAATCAGCAACCAAGCGACCCCCACGACTGACGCCATCCTCGATGACAACTGCAGAGGGTTGACCTTCCTTTAGGGCAACCGAACGAATACCGTTTGCATCATCCTCCTGAGAATAAAACAAGCGAAAATTCACTTGATCGACGACGCAACCCTCTGAGACAGATTGGGTACTAAATACTCTATTTTGAGTAATGTCCGATGGTGAAAATTCGGCTATCTTGTATTCTATGATCTGAAAAGTCTCCTCGTCAGAAACGTACATATAAAGCTCATCATTGATCACGCCAAGGCATGTGCCGTATATCGTATTAAATGCTGTTGGATAGAATATCAGCTCATCAATTACTAAGAGTCCTTGGTCGTCAATGGGTATCATAATCAAGCTATTATCATCGAGCCTTGTGCCAGCAAGGACGCTCTCAAATGCGAAATGATTGAGTCCTGAGCGCACGTCTACATTATTGATGAGTCCTAGTGAAAAATACTGCAGCTCATTACCCTCTATATCGTAGGTGTAAATACCTGAATCTTTATCCGTACCGTAAATTTTAGAGTTCAAAGGATTTGTCTGATCAACCCATATTGCCGGATCATCGGCAGCGTCACCTTCGCTAATTACCGCAGGTGTCTCAACCTTTGGCTGAACATTAATGACATCTTGGGCTAAAACATCAGACATAAAAATAAAACATCCGTAAGCCGTAACAATGATTGCAACTAAAAGCCTTCTAAACATATTTGTTCCATTCTCTATGGTTATTATTCTGGTGAGGGGAATGTACCCCCTCACCGTGCCACTGATTAAATTTTTTCGAAATTTAATTAACTAAATCGTATCTAAAGCCAAAGGACACCGTCGGACCGTACTCGTCGTATTGAGATAGCCTTGAGGTATTTCCAAAGTAGTAGTATTCCGGAGCACTGTTGATATTAATTACTTCGCCTCTGAGCTCTAGCTGATCATTAACGCTGTAGCGCGCAGATAGATCCATGGTCATGTAATCATCGGTATAGCGATCATAAAGAGCTGCATCACCCAGCTCATCGAGATAAGCGCTTCTGTAGTTCGTTGCAAATCTGACGTCCCACGGACCTTGGTCATAGCCAAAGGTTATATTCCATGTGGTGTCTGCATTTTTTACGTAAGGTACGGCTCTGTTGCCTGCTACGGAGTCTGCCGGTAAATCAGATTCACTGTCAGATAGCGTTATGTTTGCCGCAACAAAAAGACCATTATCCCAGGCAGTTTGACCAAAGATTTCAAAGCCACTGATGGTACTCTTGCCTGAATTGATGTAAGTACTGGCCTGATCCCAAGTTTGACCAATCACCACTAGGTTGGCAGATTGCACTTGATAAATCGCATCCTCAAGCTCCTTATAAAAGAAACCAAAACCGGCTGCAGACTCTGGGCCAAAGTATTTTTCATAGCCGACATCAAAGTTCACTGCGGTAATTGGATCCAGCAGTGGATTCCCACCCTCGATCTCATTGTCTTCGACATTAATGATTAGGCTCGCTCTTGACTCATTAAATCCGGGCCTAACGAGGGATCGGTACCACGCAAACCTGACAAGGCTAGTGTCATCTAGCTCATATTTGATATTGAGTGATGGGGCAGCAAAGCCATAATTTTTCTCGTAAGTTAATACCCCTTGATAGTCAAAGTCTGCATTGACGTCCTTACCCATGAGTGTTGTTTCGGTGTCCTCGTACCTTACACCGTAAACAAAGGTGGCATTATCAATGGTTGTAGTGCCCATGACATAGGAGGCAAAGATATTT
>Ga0255777_10005673_pt1 | contig 9989 bp, 5 predicted proteins | sample 101ome_15_FD_179975 | JGI IMG/M metagenome (GOLD analysis project Ga0255777, IMG submission 179975) | Coastal salt marsh microbial communities from the Groves Creek Marsh, Skidaway Island, Georgia - 101402AT metaG (version 2) | ecosystem: Environmental > Aquatic > Marine > Intertidal zone > Salt...
GCGCGAGATGAATGAATGGATGGATGGATGAGTGGCGCGCGAGGTTCCCCCGGGATGATGGATGCGGGGAAACCCACCACGAAGCGGGTCGCGAACGTCTCGACCGGCGGTGCGCGCGCGAGCGCGGACGCCGATGACGATGAAACGGAAACGAATGGAAATTCACGCGCGCGTTTATCGGTGGTTCGACCCACCGCGGACGTCGCGCGACGCGCGTCGCGAGTTTCGAGAGTGAGATTCCTTTCGCGGAAAAAGCGCTGTGGATGGATGGATGGATGGATGTCGGAAAAACACGTTGGCGAACAGAGAGACTGACGAGCGACGCGACGAACGATGGGATCGGTTTCACACGCGCAGGTTAAGGCTCGAGCGTTTCGAGAGCGTTTGGGTTTAGGCGCGGGTGCGACCGTCGTCGTCATGGCTACAAAGGTGCGCGCGCGCTCGGGATTTTCGGATGAATTGTCGCGACTTCGAAGTCAGTCCCTCTCGTTTTGACGGTTCATGAACCGTGGATTTGGGACAGGGGAACTGGGTGGACGCTCGCTCGCTCGCTCGCGCGACGAAACGAACGACGGAATGGTTTGCGCGCGCGCGCGCGACGGAAGACGCACGGGATGACTGACTGCGACTGCGTGATTGTTTTCTTTGACGTGCTCAGGTGATGGATGCCGCGCCGACGACGCTACTCCCGGGAGTGGCGGGGAAGCGGTGCGCGCACTGCAACACGCACACGACGCCGTTGTGGCGCAACGGTCCGGATGGTCCGAAGACGTTGTGCAACGCGTGTGGGGTGAGAGATAACCGTCGTCACGCCAAGGCTAATAAGGTGGCAAAGCCGACAGCGGCAAAGGTGCCCAAGAGCGGCAAGGTGGCGAACGGTAAGGGGGAGGGGAAGAAGCGCTCGGCGGCGTCGCCAAAGAAGGAGAAGGCTTCTAAAAAGGCCAAGTCGGCGCGCGATTACTTTGCGCCGAAAGTGAACATTCACGTGCCAAACTTTAACGCGGTTCAAGACTACGATGCGACGCATCCGGGTGGGTACAAGCAAACTTCCAAGTACTTGCGCGGTGAGGCGCCGGATCACCAGCTCAACCGCTTTGGTCCGGGAACCGCCGCGCCGATGTACGAGGCAACCAAGTCAGACTTCCAGTGGCTCGAGCACATGAACTCTGAGCCGCTCGATGGCAACAAGTCGGTGTGCACGACGACTCCGAACGCGCAATACATGCGCCCAGAGCATCTCGAGAAGCTCTTTGATGTCTTTGAAGAGTCTTCGTGGGCGGCTTCTTCGATGCTGACGCAGGAGCAAGCGGCGCACGCCGTCTTGGGCAACGTCTTCAGCGAAGCGAACACGCCCGAAGGGAAGATGGATGACGTCTTGCACTGGGCGTCGAACGCGCACTTGGGAGACGGACAGCTTGTGAGTCTGAAGGCTGAGAACGACGGATGGGCTCCGTTTGACATCAGTGACGAGCACTCCAACCAGAGCTCCTCGGATGTGGCGGCGGCGCCGCTCACTCCGAGCGAGAGCGTCGATTTTCTTTTGAAACGCAGTCCACCCTCGGAACAGACGAGCGTTCCTTCCGACAACGATGACTCTTCTACGCAATCAGCAGATGACGTGGATGGCAGATATGTGATGGGTCATCAGCAGTCGGAAAACATGAAGAGCAGTGATCTCGGCACCCGCGCCTACGTGGGTCTCATGCGTCGCGGCGGTAAATCTTTTACCGCGCGCGGCGCCCAGGTGCCGCGCCCCCCGACTGGAGGCAAGAGTGAGCTCAAGAACGCAGTCAAAACCATTAATCAAATCAACAGCAGAATATTCAAGATTAGCGAGCACGCTCCGTCGCTGCAGGTGCTTTGCAAAGTCTACAAGTATTGGCTCAAGCTGCGATGGAAAAATGGAGGGAGACCTCTGCTGCCGCGGTTCGATCCAATGCCTCCTTTGCGGCTGAGAGAGCGGCCGGAGACGGCGACCGAGGCGGAACAGTTAAAGTACTTGTTTTGTTTCAATCTCAAAGCCGTTTCTCGGCAGCAGCGCGAACGAGCACTTCGTGTGGAGCAAGCCGAAGCGCAGAAGAAGCGTCGGCGCAGACCGTGTTTTAATCCCGCGGCGACGAAGCGCCGAAGACGCGTCCAAGCGGCGATGGATGACGCGGTGACGCAGCCTTTGACAATCACATTTGAACCGCTCGACGAGCTCTTCGCTCACGGCTGGAACGTTGTCGAGTACAACCCCGATTGTGAAGCTCGAGGGAAACTGCCGAGTCGCAAAACTCCCGTGAAGGCGGACTCGTCGCGTCAGCAGAAGTCCATCAACTCGCCCGCGCAAAAGGTGATGAAGAGGGAAGTTTCCGACGACGCTTTCGACGACGCTTTCGACGAACCGCCTCATCAGCTCAAGTCGCCGATGGGTGTCGCAGCGGCAAAAGCTGGAGCGCTGATGAAGAATATAGTCAGCTCTGTTGGTACCGCTCTTGGCTACACGGCTAGCAAGAATTGCGGTAAGGTTAATGGTCGTTCCGTAGGTGTGATTGGGCCTCGTACACCGGTGCGGCGATCTTCACGCGCCAAGTCAAACGCGTGACTTGCGCAAACGCGTCAATGTGCGCGCCAAATGTTCAACAGTTTAGTAATCATGGAGATGGGGGAGGCGTGTATCAATTGCACGCCTAAAATATTAGCCAACTCACGTTTTTTTGTGTATCATCTTTTAATTTCACTGCAACGTGACTAAGAAAAACGCGTTTCTAGCTCTCTACGGTAGGTAGCTACATGGGCGTGGGCGCGATGCGAGTAGGCGCCACGCGAACTGGTTCTAGAGTTTTCACCGGAGCGGTTTGTTCTGGTTTGACAGCTACGACTGGCGCGTCGTCTTCAATAAACAACTTTATCGGAAGGTCGGCTGGATTGACAGCCGACCCCAACTCGTGACCATCGAACGCTATAACCGTGGCGAAGCCATCCGTACTCGTGACCAAAAGTATGTTTCCGTCGGGTGACCATGAGCAATCGGTGATACACGCGAAGTGGATCGCACCGACGTACAAGAGCGGCTCTAACGAGTCGGTGTCGTACACTGCGACTGAGTCTTGAGAGCACACGGCGTACACCATCCGATACGGCAGATCGCTCGACGTGGTCGGGCTCGATCCAGCCTTTCTCTGGTAGACGACCGGGCTAAACCTGGCGCAAACCGAAGGCGATTCGCCACCAGGTAAGGTCAACGCGGGTGCTGAAAAATCACTTCTAGAGAACAGAAACGTCGCGTTCAACGGCTGCGTTGCGCCGTCCCGCTTGAAAAGTCCCGCGGGTACCGCTAGAACAGAACCATCCGGACTAAATGACGGTCTCCGAAAGAAGGAAGTCATGCCGTCGTCGTGAAACAAGCTTTGATGCTCGAGACTCTTCAAGCTAGAAATTTGACTGACGCTCTTCGAACTCGCCTTGCCGCGCACCGAATACACCTTCATCGTGCGATCTGGACTTTGAGTCACCACAAACTCTCCCCGTGGGTCAAACGCGACCCCTTGCACGTAGTGCGAGTGATCACTCAGCTGTATCAGCCCTTGCCCGGACTGAGTATCCCAGACGATTGTCGTGTTGTCTACCGACGTCGTCGCCAACTGTTCTCTCGGTCCCCAGCACAAACTCAAAACATCATCGCGATGCCCACGCAAAGTTCTGCGCGGCTTCCAGTTCACCGCGTCACCGTGTGAATTCGTCGCAGTCGACTCTTCACCCACTCTCGACCAAAGATAGACGTCGCCAGCGTCGCCCGCCGTCGCTAGTGTGTCGCCTCTCCCGTTCCAACGCGCACAGTTCACGCTCTTCGCGTGTCCCGTGAGCGTCTCCAAGTGCTCTACCGCGAGCTCTGCCGACTCATCATTGCCGACGCGCACTTGCCATAGTTTTACCTCGCGATCCGCCCCCGCGGTCGCGAGCACGCCGGTCGTCGGGTTGAAGTCGCACGACAAGATTGGTTGCTGTCAAAAAGAATCACGATGGAGCGTCAGTCACACCGCGCGTGTGTCGTCGTTGTCGAAGAGCGCACGAATCGAAGGCGGAGACGTCGGAGCGTACGTTTTCTTTATCTACGTTGTGCCACGCGATTTCGATGGTTTTGACGCGCACCATCGTCGTCCGCCGAGACGCAGTGTGGCGATTCGTTTTAAGGTAGATTCTGCTTTCTTATTAATACCATACCTGGTAGTTAGCCAACGATGGTCGAAACGCTCGGCGTCGCTGTTAAGCCAGGGTGACGTCGATTGTCCCGCAACACGGTTCCAAATCCATTCGATGGATTCGGAGCAACACATTGATAGTGATAGATAATAAGGTTTTGGACGCCGATGTGAGAGTTCTAAAGGTCGGCGCCCATTTCGTCCATACGACGGAGCATATCTCTGAGCTTCTCTTCGCTATTATGCCGAGAATTCGGTAAGACGAGACGGAAAAAGTTCGGAAGCTTGAGCGCCGGGACCGGTTGGAAACCAATCATGGCATCGCCAGCGCGTTGCATGCGATCCTTGAGCTTCGGAGCTACCTTAGCGAGCTCGGCGAGTTGTTCCTCAGTAGCTGTGTCCTTATTGAAGGGACGCAAACGGGGCGGGACGTACCAGAACCCGACGTTGGAACACTGCGCAGGCGTCGCCAAAACAAAAGCGCCAGACGTGTCGGAAGATACTTCATTCTCGACAAACTTGGCGAGACCAAAGCAGTGATCGACGAGTTGCTCCCATCCTTCGTCGCCTCTGTACTTCCATGCGAGCCACAGCTTGAGAGCGTCCGACTTGCGACCGCACTGGATGGTTCGATCTCCGAGATCGGCCTCGGCGTTGTTCTTATCCGGTTGGAAGAGGTAGTCCGCTTTGAAAGAGTTCGCAGCCATGAACGAGCCTGGCTTCTTGCTCAGCACGATGGAGCACTGAAGTGGAATGCCGAGCATCTTGTGCGGGTTCCAGCAGAAACTGTCGGCGCGCTCGACGCCAGCCATGAGATGTTTGTACGTCTTGGAAACAATCGCAGCGCCGCCCCATGCACCGTCGACGTGCAACCAGATGTTGTCCTTCGCACAAACGTCCGCCAAAGCATTAAACGGATCAAACGCACCGAGCACAGTGGTACCCGCAGTTGCACCGACGTAGAATGGCGTCTTACCAGCAGCTTTCGCTGCGGAAATGGCTTCTTCGAGGGCAGAGGGCAACAATGCACCATCCTTGCCGCATTCAACCTTGATCATGTTGTCCATGCCGAGACCAATCATGTGCGCACACTTTTTATAAGAGTAGTGCGACTGCTCAGAGCAGAAGGCCACGTATCCCTGCGGCATGCCCGTGCGCTTCGCGTCAGGACACGCGCGTTCTCGCGCCAAGATCATAGAATACAAGTTAGCGATGGAACCACCCGGCACGAACAAGCCGTCGTGTTCCGGAGCGGAGCCATCGCTATTCTCTCCCAACCAAAGCTTCGCCATCTTGGCGAGCATCGATCGCTCTATCTCCGTAAGAATTGGCGCCACTTCGAACGTGTGAACGTTCGAGTTAAGTGCGCTCGAAGCCCATTCACCAGCGAGAGCGATCGGATCAACTCCGGCGTAGAGCTGGTTCATAAACATCGGGTGAGAGCTGCGAACGCTGTTATCCAAAATTGCATTCATCGCCGACGTGAGCTGAGCGATAGATATTGGGCGATCGCCATCCTTGAAGCCGAGGGGCACACCAAGATCTTCAAAGGCGGTGTGCAAGTCACTCGGGCTGTTGTACTTACTCACCGGCTCGGAGGCTCTGATCGAGTTCCGATGGAACTCGACCATGTGCGTCGCGACTTCATCCAAGAAGCGCAACTCCTTCTCCTCCGCTTCTCTTCCCCACAAACTGTCATTCTCTTCATCCGAAGTCGGATTGTGGCTCCCGTTTACCCAGTGGATGTCGTACTCTTTAACATCCCTGAGAGGTTCGTCCAAGTTCTTGGCTTGGAGCCAATCGTCGTTGAAAATCTTGGACAAGTACTTTACGCCACTGTCGCAGAGCACGGTACAGATGACACCCTCCTTGATGTGGCTGGACAAGACGCGCGCGGCGTGCAAGTTCAAACCAGAGCTACCGCCGAGCAAAACACCGGAAGATTCGGCAACCATGCGAACGGTACGGAAAGAACTCTTATCGTCACCCTGAACTGCGCCGTCGATGACATCCGTATCGAGCACGCCTGGAATGGAATCTTTACCGACGCCTTCCACCTCCCAACTCTTCGCCTGCAGTTCGTCCTCCGGCACATCATTGACGAAATAATCCCAAAGCACGCTACCCTTCGGATCGGCCAAGACGATCTTGATGGTCGGGTCGACGCTCTTGAGGTAACGACCCGTACCGGTGATGGTACCGCCCGTCGAGCCGCCGGCGACAAAATGCGTCACCTTACCCTTTGTCTGCGACCAGATTTCAGGGCCGAGAGTCTTTTCGTACGCATCCGCGTTGTACGGGTTGTCGTATTGATTGACGCCGTAGTAATTCGGATTCTTGGCGCACATGGTAGCTTCAATATTTTGATAGTGATCCGGGTGGTCCGCCGGAACGCCGCTCGGAGCAACAATCACCTCTCCACCGTAGGCTCGCATGGCGTCAATCTTCTCCTTACTCGTCTTTTTATTGGTGATGACAATGTACGGGAACCCACGAATGGCGCACGCCATGGCGATCGCGGCTCCAGTGTTTCCGCTCGTCGCGGCCACCACCGTCATACCCGGCTTGAGCTCGCCGGTCTCGAGAGCCCTGCTCAAAATCTCTTGGGCGATGCGATCCTTGATCGAACCAGAGGGGTTGAGGTACTCACACTTGCCATAAATTTTAACCCGCGGGTTGGCGCTGAAAGCGCTCAAATCAATCATCGGCGTGCCGCCGATGAGTTGCTGAGGCACCACGGGTCCATTGGCGATTCTCGCGTGCGTCGATCTCCAGTGCGGCGGATCCGAGTCATCCATGTTAAACGACGTCGGAAGCGACTGTTCCAATTGCGCACGAGCCATTTCCAAATCCCAAATCTCGTTCTCCGCCTCAAAATCGAGACTTCTCGGGATTGGGCTGCTTCTTCCTCTCAAAGGCGCTCGAACCGAAACCCCCGCGTCGCCCGAGCGCTCGAGAGACTTCTTCCCGTTTCTCGCGCGAACACCGCCACGCGGCGCCCGAAGAACGCGAGCCTGAATTTTTTCAACGGACTACGGATTCACCTCGGTGATCCGCACGCGTTCTGCGTCTACTCCGTTTCGACAGAGCGCGCGTTTATTCTCGAAGGCGATTTTACCCTCTATGTGTTCGACGGACGAGCGCGAAGAATTCCCCGATGTCGTCGCCGTTCCGTCCCTCGCGCGAGCTTCTCCGCCGGGGCGATCGAGTGACTCGACGGATCGGTTAGTTTGAGCGGTGTTGACGCGTCGTCGTCGCTTTGCGGCGCGTCGCTGTGACGTTCGCGAAGTTCGCGACGTGGCGTGGTTCGCTTCACACCCGGAAAATCACCTGACGGTTCATGACTACTCGAGAAAAATATCGTATGGGCATTTAGTATACGTTTATAGGGTTCTGCGGCGCGCGCGTGTGTGCTATTAACAATCTCTTCTTCTATTCACTGGCGACTGTCGCGACGGCGACGACGCGAATCACGACGAACCGGGGGCGGTTTTGGCCTTTTTCCACGCGTACGCCGCCTCGAGGAGCTTGAGCGAAGGTTTCGCCGCGCCCGGATCATCCGGGAAGACGTAGTCGTAATACTCCTCTTGGGCGTACTCAGCGCCGGCTTCGTCGACGAGGGCGCGTTTGCGCTTAACGCGCTTGGGAAGCTTAGCCTTGACGTCGGCGGATTGCGAGAAGTTGCTCGGGAGGGTGTCTTCGAATGACTTCCACGCCTCGAGGAGCATGACGCGTTCCTCCTTGGCGTCGGGGTCGGATTCCTTGAGCTCGTCGACGGCGCGACGGTAGACGGCTCGGCTCTTCTCTTGACGAGCGGCGAGGCATTCGTGCTCGTCTTGCTCCGCCGCTTCGCTCGCCGCGGCGATGGTGGACTCGTCCGCGTCATCGTCGACGACAATGATGGGCGTCGCCTCGAAACGAGCGTACGACATCCAAACCTTGACGTGTTTGGTGCGCTCCAACAGGCGCTCGTACAGCGCTCTGGTTTTCTCCCGTTCGCCCTCCGAGGTTTCGAAATCAATGTATGCCTTCCAGAGCACTTCGGGCATGTCCAGCATCGCTTGATCGACGGCTAATTCGAAGATCGCGCGCGCGCGCTCAACCTCTCCCAGTGAGCGCTCGAGCTCGGCGTACTTGATCCAAGTGGAGCAGTTTTGTGGCTCAACTTCCAAGTGCTTCTCGTACAGCGTCCGGCATCTATCGACGTTGCCGAGCTGAAACTCAATGTCGATGTACGTCGCAAAAATCTTCTCCTTTGGTGCTAATCCAATGGCCAATCCTAAAATTTTGCGGCAGGCATCCAACCGCCTCTGGCGAAGCTCAAACTTTGCAGCCATGATCCAAATTTTCGAGAAGGAAAACTCGGCGTGTGGAATCACTTTGAGGCAGGCACGGTACACTTCGCGCGTGCGCTCTGCATCTCGCGCTTCCAATTCCTCGTAAAGCGCGTAATTGATCCAGAGGTAAATGTAACGCTGCCAAAACCTCTTTTCATTCGCCGGCGGCACGTTGGCGATGGCTCGCTCGTACACCTCGCGCGTCTTGGCCATATCCCCCGCGCTCTCCTCTAATCGAATGTAATCAAACCACGTGTCGTAGCTCAAGGGATTCTTCGAAACCTCCTCCTCGTACTTGAATCTGCGCTGGCCCACGACCACGTCCTCGATGCCCTCTCTGTCGCCGTGCATCTTTTCGAACTTCATAAACTCCTTGTAAACCTCCTCCGCCTCTTGCTTCGGCAAATTGTCGAGAGCAAACTTGTAAATCGCGCGCGCGCGATCCACCTCTTGACACATTTCCTCAAACTTGGCAAAGTTGGCGTATAACTGTCCGATGTCCGGCTCGCTGCGAAGGAATTCCACCGCGGCTTCGTACACCTCTCTCGCCTTTTCGCGTTCGCCCGACGTAAACTCAAATTTTGCCCAGCGCGTCCACGCCTTTACATCCGGATGCACTTGCACGTAGCGCTGAAAGATATCCCGCGCCCGCTCCTTCTCCCCGTATCTCTGTTCCATCTTCACGTACGCAAACCACGCCGGGTGTTCGGGTTCCCACGTCATCCACTTTTCAAACACCTGCCTCGCCGCCGCAATCTGCCCCAACGTTTCCTCCATGTGCACGTACTTGTACCAAAAGATATCAATTCTCGGCAACGTCGAGCACGCCCGCTCGAACACATTCCTCGCGTGATTCACCTGTTTCCCCTTCATCTCCATCTCGGCGTAATTCAACCATATCGGCACCTCTCTCCCGTGGTGTTCCAACGCTCGCTCCCACACGCTTCTCGCCCGCGGCAAATCCCCCTGTCCCTCTTCCCACTTCGCGTACCGTATCCACGCCCTCGGTTCCCAATACGACGACCGCACCCGGTCCTCAAAGTGTTTCCTCTGTTCGTACCGGTACTCCTTCAGTTCCTCCGAGTCCGCAATCTTACGCTTCGGCGCCTTGTACACCTCCTCGGCGCGGTCGTTCGCTTCGCGGACGATCTGTTCGGCGGTGATTTGCACCTGCGCGGGCGCTTTGTTTTTCACCCGCGTGCCCCGAGGGCCACCGGCGTCCGCCATCGTCGTCGTCGTCGGCCGCGCGTCCCTGTGACGCCCCGTCGGCCGCCGTCTGAGGTCGTCGGCGTCGTCGTCGTCGTCGTCGGCGTCGTCAGCGCTGCGCCGTCGTGCGCCAGGAAAGACACGCCACCAATTGTACTTTCATTACATGTTCGATCCGTTTTCTAATACTAGAATGACTTTTCAACAGGTATACGTACATCACGGATAACACCGATTATAAACTGTAAAATTAATAAAATTC
>Ga0255777_10005679_pt1 | contig 9979 bp, 8 predicted proteins | sample 101ome_15_FD_179975 | JGI IMG/M metagenome (GOLD analysis project Ga0255777, IMG submission 179975) | Coastal salt marsh microbial communities from the Groves Creek Marsh, Skidaway Island, Georgia - 101402AT metaG (version 2) | ecosystem: Environmental > Aquatic > Marine > Intertidal zone > Salt...
CCCTTGCGGAGACGATTACGATTACGAGGGTAAACGATCGACGCGCGCGCGCGCACGCGGGACGCGGCATACATCGACGCACCGCGCGCCAAAACTCTCCACGTATCGTCACCGAGCGCACACGCTCGATTTTGACGCATCTCGACGCACGTTTTTAACGCGCGCGACACCTGTTCAATCCTCAATCGGATCACTCAATTAACTTTTAAACACCATGCCGGAACGTAACCCTGGTTTGGCTTACATGATGCACGTCCCCGGTGGCTGCATGGAGGACACCGGCGATTGTATGTACGCGTGCATGTGCCCGGCTTGCCACATCGGTTCGATCGCGGACAGAACGAACACGGGCAGCTGCTTCATGACGGCCGTTGTCGCGATGTGCCTCGGCCCATTCCAGTCCTGCTACTTGAAGAGCGTCGCGAGCAAGGCTCTCGAATCCGTCGGCGTCAAACCGGTCGGATACGTGGAATCCATCTCCATGCCGGGTTTCGTGGCGTGCCAAGTCAGCCGCGAGATCAACGAGAGAAAGCAAATGGGCGGCAAGACCGGCGGCGCGCCCACCGCCGCTCCGAAGGCGCAAACCGCCGCGCGATGATTCCAATCATCATCCACTCGCGCCCAGGCCGACGCCATCGGCCGCGCGACGCCTCTGCGTTCGTCAACGACGACTCAACACGCACGACTATTATAATGAGTTTAATATGAACGACACGCACGTCCATCCATCGACCGATCACGCGTCCCCGCGCCGCGCCGCGTGACGTGACGGCGAGCGCGGCATCCCCATGTAGCGCCCATACTTAGTGGGACGGGCCGCGCTCGACCGCCCGCGACTTCGACGCGCGCGACGTCGACGAACGCGATGAGTGAGGAGACCAAGGTGCGACGAGGAGGAGGGCGAGAAGACGCATGACGACGCGATCGGACGCGACGCGACGCGACGCGAGAGACTGACGACGGCGGCGCGCGAAATCGTGCGCGGTGGCGCGCAGGAGGGTCAGACGCCGGCGGCGCCGATCTTCGGTGCGGCGTTCGCGAGCGGTGGATTCGGTGCGGCGGCGAGCGGTGGATTTGATCCGTCCAAGTTTGCGTCGAGCGCGACCGCGAGCGCCAAGGCGGAGGGTGATGAAGAGAAGGAGGGCGAGCGCGATGAGGAGGAGGATGTCGAGGCGGAGTGCACCAAGGAGTTTAAACCCGTGGTGAAGCTCGAGATCGTGGAGGATGATTCCGAGCGAAAGACTGGTGAGGAGGACGAGAACGTGCTCTTTGAAGCGAAAGTGAAGGCGTACAGATTCACGGATGGCGAGTGGCGCGAGCGAGGACTCGGACCGATCAAACTCTTGGAACATAAAGATTCAAAGAAGATTCGCGTGTTGATGAGACGCGACAAGACGTTGAAGATTTGCGCCAACTTTTACGTGCAACAGGAGTCCAAGGTGAGCGAACACGCGGCGAGTGAAAAGGCGTGCGTGTTTACGACGGTCGATTGCTCCGATGGGGACGAGAGACCGGAACTTTACAACATGTGCATCAAGTTTGGAAGCGCGGAGAAGCGAGAGACGTTCACCGCGGCTTTCGAAGACGCGCAAAAGAAGATGGCGGCTTTACCGGCGGAAGAAGGCGAGGCTGAGGCGGCCGAGGAGAAGGAAGCCGTCGCTAAGGAAGCTGACGCTCTGGCGGACGCGCTCTCGGGCGCCAAGGTTGAGGACGAAGAGAAGAAGGATGAATAAAGCATCGTCAAGTCTACGGTCGAAATCTCGCGAAACTTTGAAATATGACACATTAAGACTCCATTAAAAGCTAACTAAGACAGTAGACGACGTCCGAACGTGTCGAACGCGGCGGCGAGATCTTCCGCGCTCGCGCGAACCTCTTCGTTCGGGCATTGCATGCGACGACTCTCCGAGGCGTAGCTCACGCACAAGTCGCCGATGGCGGCGCGCACGTGTCCACCCGTGGCGTAAGCGCCGTACGCAGTGGACTTTGGCACGAGCGATTGGTCCCAGAGCTGCAGGACAAAGTACACCGATCGAAGCAATCGAAGTCGCAGGCGCGGAGTTTGGAGAGCGTCGACGCTCGATAATCTCTTGTCGTGCATGCGCTGCGCTGGCGTCGCGAGCAGACGATCGTACGCGCGTTGCACGGGCTCCGCCAAGCCTTTGCACGCGACGACAAGGGCGTCGGCGACTTCGTTCGTATCGACGTGATCGTCCACTCTAGCCTCGACGGCGACGTCGGGTGCGCCCCACAGACCGGCCGCCATGAGCTCGAGGCGCAAAGCGACGTGGACCACGGGGAAAGAGACGTCGGACGGGAACAACTTGACGCCCAACGCGCGAACCACCAAGCACGTCTCTCGCAGACGCATACTCGCGCTCGGCGCGCGCGCGGCGGCTTGCAACAGAACTTTATCCCAAAGATCGCACACGATTTCGCCATCTGGATCGTGATACTGAGAAAAGTGCACCATCTCGAGGCAGATGTCCCACAATTCGCACGGCTTGGCAAAGTCATTGTACAAGTCGCTCAGCGGTTTCAACTCGCGCTCCAACTCGTAGACGAACGACTCCTCCGGCGCGTTCGACGTTCCCGAAGCGCGCGCTTGGCGCGATCGTTCGACACATACGCCCAAGATTCGGCGCTGCATGTCGAGAAGTTTGATTTTGCTATCGACGTTTTCACAGAATGACGTGTCCAAACCATCCGTCATGCCGCCGTCCACCGACTTTCTCGCGTGCAACAGGGCGCGCTCGAATAACGCCATACGTTGATCCAAGGTGAAGGTTTCGTCGTTCGCGCACCGACGCTCGGCTAAGGAGCAGTCAACTTGTGCGGCTAATCCATACAAGCTTCGGGCGGCGTACAATTGCGCCAACAAGTCGAGGTGTCTGGCCTCGTCTGGCGTCAGCACACCGCCTTGTTGCGCCGATTCTAGCGCGCTCTTGCTCACGAGGTACGGCTCTAGCATACCGGCCGGTAAAGACAAGAGCATCTCGTCGCGCTTCACGTAGATGAGCTCCGCGAAGACGCGGTGCATAAAATCTTGCGAGTCACCGATGGACACTCGCTGAAGTTGTTCGAGGATCTTCACCAGTCCTCGTTCGCGAATGTCCTCTGGAAGCTCGGCGGCGACTCGACTCAGGGACCCCGCTTCGGCGTCCGCATCGGCGCGTCCGGTCGCAAGTCCTCGAATGGTCGTGCACGTGACCTCAAAACACGAGCGGAGATCCTGCGAGATGAGAAAAATGATGGTTGTGGTCAGTACGCGCATTGGGAAAGGTGCGCGTAAAATGAGAAAACACGAATCGCCGTCGCTCAGGCTTAGATGTTCTGTAATTTTAAATCATCACAGGACGCTCGGCGGTAAGCCGAACGTTCACGTAAATGATTCGTCTTCATCGCAACGTGAAGTAATAAACACGCATCAACGCGAGATCGCGAACGATTCAAACGTACCACCATGTCCACGTTGGGCTGTGCGTGAGGCGAGAATCGCGCTTCCTCCGATCGCGCTTCGAGGGCTGCCGCAGCGGCCAAAGGCACCGCGGTTACACCATGGAAGGCACGCAAATCAACGAGCTCGGCACACACGCTGGAGAGGTCTCCAGAGGTGGGAACCTTCATGAACAACGCGATGGCGTCATTCACGTGCTTGTCTCTCACAATGTTTTCCTTGCGCGCGCGAGCGTCTCGAGCGAGTTGCAACAAGTCTCTCGCGTGATAAAAGGTACGAGAATCTGCGCCGAAAAAGTCTGGGCAACCCTTCTGGAGTTCTGTAGAGAGTTCTTCGGCGCTGTGTCGAGCGTGCGCCATGAGGTGAGACATCATAGCTTCGATGAGCGCGCCCGCAAGTCGAGCGCCCTCGGTGGTCGACACCAACTTCTTTAGCGTGAGCTGCGGTGTAAACGTACATCAAAAGGTCAGTCATGCGTCAAAGCACGCGTCATCGAGTGTTTCGAAAAATGAAAAATAAATAAACGGACGCTCAGTGGAAGGGCACCATATAAGTTGTCATCACTGAAAATCAGGGGATTGACAGATTGATATATGGGAAGTCATCATCGCGCCACGTATACGAAAAACAAGCATTTGAAAGAACAGAATCAATACGCACCTGTGAGAGTTCTTTGCGAACGGAGGACGGAAGCATATCAGCGACTCTTGAGAATCGTTCATCAGCGATGATGATGGTGATGAGAGATAAGGCTTGAGCAGTTCTGTTAACCAAGGAAGTGAGCGCCGCCAAGCTACGTTCCTCCTCTTGGAGCGCAGTGAGCTCGCTACCGCTCGATCTGATTCGTCTGCGCTTGCTCTGCGACATCGTGGCACCACTGCTAATCCGCGGACGTCGTTGTCTCAAGAAAACGACGAGCGGGATCAACCGTTCGTGCAGAGACTTGAGGAGCGCCGTATCCATGGAGCATCGAAGAGCGGGCTCTTCACTCATGTACCGAGCCGCGGCTTGGACCGCATTCAACGCCTTGTTCGCAATCTTCATCGCCGGTGACTGCGGTCTAGAAGATCCATTCAAGTTGGTTTGAATGGGGGCGCGAACGGGCACGAGTATGGCACGCTCCCACGTGCTTGACATGATGCGCGCCGTGAACAGGTACAAGCCACGCTGGGCCGATGAATACGTCAAAACCGGTTGAACGATCGCTCGACCCATGTTGAAAGAGCCGCTGTTATTCTCTTGGTTTTGCGGATAATTGTCTTCGACGATAGTTGGTTCACCAGTGAGCCTTGGATCGTCGAAAGCACGCTTGGCGGCGAGCGTCACGGCGTTAGATTCCGAGCCAGAGACGGCGAGAGCCACGCACATCGCGGCAGCTTCGATCGGACCGTAGCCCTTGAAGAACTCCTCGATCTGCTCTGGGATGTTCTTTTCGAGCACACTCTGTAACGTATCGATCGGACGAGCCTTTTCAAATCGCACCAAACCAGCGTTCGTCATCAACACGAACCTCCGTCGCGGGCAGATGTACTGAGTGACGAGCTCGGAGAGTAATCCAGTCGAGTTGATGCGAGCTTCTGGCAACGTTCCACGCGGATACGGCGGATCAAGCACGTCTTGAACGCTTCTAGGCATCGGGATTTCACCGAGCGACCCGAGACTTGACGCACATCGTCCATCGAGTTGCTGAATCGTCACGACTTCTCGCAAACCTCGCGTGCCGCTGCCGGAACTCACCGGAGGAGTTGGTGGCGGAAGCTGAAGGTGCGGTGGTAGAGCCAAATCACGGTTCGATAAAATTAACCGTGCATCTGAATCATTCGGCGTCGCGTCAGAAAGTAACAAGACGCCACTGCTATAAAATCCAGCCTCAATCTCCAAGGCTCTGGACGTCGTGTTCAAGAGCGCTTGCGCCGTCGTCATGCCTCGTTGATTACCACCTTGCGGAGGAGGATCGCGTTGCTCGACCACAGACAACCGCGATGGACCCTGTCGCGAACTTCCCGTTCCCGAAGCGACACCGTATGAGTACCCGCGAGACGGTGGAAGCGCGGTGAGGTAAATTCGACGTCCATCGGCGCAAATCGCGACCAGAGTCACCACTGATGATTCCTCGGCTTGAACCACGGCTATGTGCACCAACTTCGCACCCTTCTTCACGGACGGCGTCGCCGATGCGAACAAGGATCCCTGGCGACGAGCCTGGGCCGCGAGCTGCGCGACATTCTTAACCTCTGCCACCTTTTTCGGCGCGTCCTTGGCTCCCGGTCCGACGTCGTACACGACGACGACGCCCTGCTCGCTGCGCGTGTAGAGAATCCCACGCTTGGAATCGACCACGACTTGCTTCAACGCGTCCGAACCTTTCAATCGCAACACCGATGGCAAAAGGGACGACAAGTTTTGGCTGTGTCGAACCTTTTTGCATCGCTTGCTGTGCCACGTATCGCTCTGCGCGTACACCAACTCGTACAGAGCCTCATCCGCGCCCGCTAAGAAAATTCGCCCGTCAGGAGTGGAACTGATGTCATTCATGATCGTCGCATCCGTAGGGCACGAGTACTGCAACGGATGAAGCGTCAACTCACGCCCGCCGTCTTCCAAACACACGCCGACCATGACGAGTTCCACCGTCGTCGCCACGACTAGCACGTACGAAATCGCCTCCAGAAACACCCCACTCTTCGGCTTCACCAACCCAACCGCCACGATCGCTTGTTCTTCCCCGCTATACTCCACCGGAACGTCGTCCGCGACGTCTAAACGCCAAAGAAACAAAGAGTTGTCCACGCTCGCCCACGCGCGAGAGATTTCCGGCAACACGCCGCAAAAGCACACCGACTGCCGCGTGTTATACCGCTCCAAAACCACAGCGGGAAGTTCCTCCGTCTTCAAACCCACAACATCGCTCGGCCAACCCGCGTTCTGAAACGAATACGCCTCCCTCGGCGCCTCTCTCAACAACTCCACCAAATCCGCCTGCTCGGCGTCCGACGCGAGTTTACTCACCGTCTTCGCCGCCACCTCCAGCGCCTCTCTCGCGTCTGCGCGCGCGCATCATCACCCATCGTCAGTCTCTCTCCACATCCCTCTCCTCTCCGTCCCCTCCAGCGTCTCACACCTCGACGCGTCTCACACACGAGATCGACAATCGTTCCAACCCCGGAAGGGTCGCCGTCGGATTCCTCCCCCACGCGTCGTCCTCGTCCTCCTCGCCTCGTCCTCCTCCCGCGCTTTCGCTCGCGCGTACCTCCACTCGCCGCGTCGTCGAACACACCCATCGACGCCATCGCGCGCGCGTCCTCGCGCGCCGTCGGCGACGCCACCACCGCGCGCATCCGCCGCACCGCGCGGTGTGACGACGACGACCGGTCGCGACCCGACGGCGAGTCCGTCGGTCGAGCGTTCGATCGCGCGTTCGACCGCTCGCGCGAGTGCGCATGAAGTCGACGTCGAGACGTCGATGGATCGATCGATCGATCGATCGAGTGACCGACCGACCGATCGATCGATCGATCGAACGATCGACCGACCGACCGAACGAATCGATCGCGACTCGGTGGCGGCGCGCGACGAGACGACGACGATGGATGCGATGGAGGCGGACGACGGCGATGGACGCGACGGAGACGCGGACTTTGAGGGGGATGCGAGCGCGTTCGACGCGCTGAGCGACGATCGCGAGTGGTCGTTGGGGTTTCTCGAGCGCCCGCGAGACGAGACGACGACGAGGCGGGAGCGATTTCCGAGTAAAGCGGGCGGCGCGCCGGCGTGGCTCGATCCGGTGCGAGTGCCGTACGACGAGGAATTGCGCGCGGATGGGGGTGAGGCGTTGGACTTTTTATTGCAAGTGTACGCGCCGGTGGACGAGGAGCCGACGGCGTTTCACAGGACGGTGTACGTGTTCGCGAGCTCGAGCGGCGGGGAGACGCACGGGCCGAGAGGGTGTCGCGCGTTTCGAGGACAATTGCCGCGAGAGAACGCGTATTACGCGTGGGATCCTCTGCCGGAGGGGATGCTGGGGCGAGAGTTGTCGCGGGAGGAGATGGACGCGAGGAGGGCGAGGTGTGATCGGTGGGACGTGTCGGCGAGCGAGTGCGAGGCGGAGCTGCGAGCGCCGCCGACGACGTATCCAGAGTACGAGTTGGTGGTCGAGACGGAGGAACGAGACGAGATGGACGAGTCCGAGGCGATGAAATACGTGAATGGAATGGGCGGGGAGGACATGACGGCGGATGACGTCGAGGAGATTGAGGCTGAGGTGGTGAATAAAGACATGGAACAGCTCGCGACGTTTCACGTCATGTTAAAAAACGATCCGGATCAAGTGTTGAGGTATTGTCCCGAGCCCGGGGCGCAACCGGTGTGGCCTTCGGTGACGCACGCGCCGAATACAGATGTCATACCGTGTTGCGAGCGATGCGGTGCGCCGAGAAAATTTGAGTTTCAGATTTTACCCACCATCATCAGCCAACTCGGAGTCGACGCCGAGAGTGATTACGCGCTCGACTTTGGCTCCATCGCCGTGTACACGTGCACGAGATCGTGTGCTCCGGTGCCGTGCGACGAGCTAAATAGGCGAACGGGGGCGTACGCCGAGGAATACGTCGTGGTGCACCCTCCTCTGAACCAATAGCTTAGCTTGCAGGATGAAACTTAATTAAAAACAACGCGTAAGTCTCAGACAGATTCGTCCAACTCGTCCAACTTGGGGCCATGGTCAAGGCCATAGACCATAAATTATTTCACAGTAAGTTTACTTGTTTTTGGATTGTGTATTGTGCTGTGCGTGCTGTGCGTGCTATGCGTGCTATGCGTGCTGTGCGTGTTGTGCTATACCGGCGGAATTCTACAGAGCAATACATTGGAACACGATGACGTTGAAATATTTTCCGTTTGCGTGATAGATTTTTTACACCTTGGGCGTCGTCACTTCATCCGACTCTTTGATGAACTGCACGGCAAGCTTCACACCGCGCATCGCTTCTTCCCATTTCCGAGATGATACAGAAATGACGTAACAGTTGCCACCAACCTTCTTCAGGGTCTCTGCGTCGCCGCTCTTGGCGGAGAGACCGAGATTGACCACTGAACAGTGATTTCTGACGGCGTCTATGAGACCGTTCAGGTTGCCAACGCAGTCGTTGAAGAGGTGCGCCGGGAGAGGACTTGTCGACGCGTACGACGCCACCTCAATGCCCGGATCGTCGGTTTGATCGAACGTCATCTGTTCTCGACAGTTGACCACCTCAAAGAAATCGTGAGCGTTCCCTGGAACTTTGAATAACATCGGCTCGTGCAACACCGGGACGGGTTTTTTGTCGACGTAGACGCATTTATCATCCTCTGACGAAGTCTTCATGTTTAACGTACTCACAGTATTCGCCGCCATGGCGTCTTGAGTGGACGTGTTCGAGTCCAACGCATCCAATTTGCCACGTTTCGCAACCTCTTCGTTGATGGTGGAATTGCTCGGACTCGAGGCGCGCGCGCGCTTTCGCGCCGAACTCCCGATGGAATTGCTCGGCGTACCCGAACAGCTCTTCATCGGCGGCGATTTCAAAGAACCGTCTCGATTGTGTACGTCTAGCACGTAAGTCCGGAATCGACTCTTTGCGCAATCTTTTCTTCGCCTCGTCGCGTTCCAGTGATTTTTTACGCTGTTTTCGGTGCGCCCCTCTAAACGCTTGGCTATATCAGACCACTTATTCCCGAGCTCAATGTGCGATTGAATGAACGTCTCTTCTTCTTCGACGCTCCACGCACCGCGTTTGATGTCCGGAGCGAGATGATTATTCCACCGTTCCCGACACTGCTTCCCGACGCGACCGTACAGCGCGCGCGCGATGTACGACCACCTCGACGTCCCGTACTTTTCCACCAGTTCCGTCAACAACCCATCCTCATCCGCCGTCCACTGTCCTTTGAGCTTCACACCACCGTGTATCTTCAGCGCGTTCGCGTTCGAACATATCGTGTGCCCTTGACACGGCTCGCTCAGAATCGCCGCCGACGCGCCCCCCGCGCGTCCCGCCGCGCGCTCACCGCCCCTCGCTCGCGGCGCCGTCTCGTGCTCGATCCCGATCTCGCCCGCTTGCACGAGCGCGTCGAAATCGAGCGTCTCTCCACACCTACGTTCGAGCGTCGTCGTCAGTCAGTCAGTCATCCATCCGTCTCTCTCGCTCTCTTTTCGCTTTTCGAGCAGTCCCTCATGTCCCATCGGTCCCGCCCTCCGAGGCGTCCGAGACCTCCGAGGTCTCCGCGCGCGCGCGCGCGGACGCACCATCCGTCGAACGCGTGCTCCTCGTCCATGAACGCCTCGAGGTGGAGCTCGAAATCATCCTCGAGCGACATGCTCGCGCGCGGGCACGATCGCGCGTCGCGTCGTCGTCGCGCGTCGCGTGAATGCGACCGCCCGCGCGCGCGGGGTCGAGTCGACCGACTTGGACGATGACGCGCGCGTCTCGGTCGCGAGTCGCGCGCGTCGTCGTCGTCGGCGGCGGCGTCGCGAGAGCGTGATTT
>Ga0255777_10005704_pt1 | contig 9957 bp, 18 predicted proteins | sample 101ome_15_FD_179975 | JGI IMG/M metagenome (GOLD analysis project Ga0255777, IMG submission 179975) | Coastal salt marsh microbial communities from the Groves Creek Marsh, Skidaway Island, Georgia - 101402AT metaG (version 2) | ecosystem: Environmental > Aquatic > Marine > Intertidal zone > Salt...
GATATAACCGAGATACTCCACACAGAAGAGGAGATATGGCTGCAGGTAGATATCCTGTAAAAGCAGCAGAATATGTATTACCACTATTAAAATCATTAGAATCAAATGCTAAAGATAAAGGTTTAACTGGAGAATTAACAATAATTCATTCAGCAGCTCAAAAACCAAGTATAAGAAGAAGATATGGAAGAGTCAGAGGAACTAAAAGAGTTACTCATTTTGAACTTGTGGCTCAACCGGAGGTCAAAAAATGAAAGAAAAAGAATTCATTAAACAAAATTTAATTCATATGAGAATTAAAGAATCATTAGAAGAAAAAACAGGTAAAGCTGCAGAAATCGGAGATATTACTTTAGAAAAAACACCATTAGGTGAAAAAATCATAATTTCAACAACTCGACCAGGTTTAATAATTGGAAGAGGCGGAGCAATGATCAAAGAATTAACAAAAGAATTAAAACAAAAATTCAAATTAGAAAATCCACATATTGAAACTGCAGAAATCAGTAATCCACATACAAGTGCACAAGTTGTTGCAACAAAATTTGCAAAAGAACTTGAAAGATTTGGACCAAGTAGATTCAAAGGAATCGGTTATAGAGAATTAACAAGAATTATGGCAGCAGGTGCATATGGTGTAGAAATCGTAGTTGATGGACCTATCCCAGGTGCAAGAAGTAAAAAATGGAGATTCTATGACGGTTATATGAAAAAATGCGGTTTTATTTCAGATAATTTATTAGATAAAGCTCATTGTGATGCTGTGTTAAAGAAGGGAACTGTAGGTATTACCGTAACAATAATGCATCCAGATACACCACTACCAGATAAGATTGATATTGTTGAAGCAACAAAATCAGAACCTGAAGTAGTTGAAGAAGTAGTTGAAGAAAAGAAAGAAGAAAAACCAAAAGCTGAAAAGAAAGAAAAAAAACCAAAAGCTGAAAAGAAAGAAGAAAAACCAAAAGCTGAAAAGAAAGAAGAAAAACCAAAAGCTGAAAAGAAAGAATCAAAATCAACAAAAAAAGAATCAAAAACAAAGGAGAGTAAGGAATAATGGCAATATTAAGAGCAAGTGAAATAAGAGAAATGAAAACAAAAGATTTAGAAAAATCATTATCAAATTTCAAATCTGAATTAATGAAGTTAAACTCTCAAAAAACAAGCGGTAGAATGCCGGAAAATCCTGGAAAAATAAGAGCATTAAAGAGAACTATTGCAAGAATTAATACTATTAAGAAAGAAATGGAGGTAGCTAAAAAATAATGAGTGATATTGACCCAATTACAGGTTTGCCAAAAGATTTAGGTGTTATTGACACAATATCAAAAGAAAGCCAAACAATTCGAATAAGAAATGTTAAGCGAAGATATGGTAAGATAATGACTTTAATTGAAGGATTTGATTCAAGCGTTGACGTTAAGGATCTTTCAAAAAAACTTAAAGCAAAGCTTGCATGTGGTGGAACTCAAAAAAACGGAGTCATCGAATTGCAAGGCGATCAAAAAGAAAGAGCATTCCAAGCATTAATAAAAATGGGTTACTCGGAAGACAGCATAGATACAAAATGATAAATGAAAATAATATATTAAGACATGAATTAATCGGACTAAATGTTGAAATAGCTAGTTCATTAAATCCTCTTAATAACGGTATTAATGGAAAAGTAGTAGACGAATCTCAACAAACAATTACTATAAGAACAAATAAAGGAGATAAAAAAGTGTTAAAGAGCATTTCAAATTTCATATTTAAATCTAAGAACAATTCGTTCAAAGTAAAAGGTTTAAAAATTATTAAAAGACCTTGGGAGAGAGTGAAAATATAATGGAATATGCAAAAAGAGGAAGAACATTTGTAGGAAAAGTTACTTCAGTAAAGATGGCAAAAACTGTAAAAGTTGAATGGCCTAGAAGAAAATTCCTTTACAAATATGAACGTTATCAAAAGAAAAAATCCGGAGTTATGGCACATGTTCCTGAAGGAATGGATATTAAATTAGGAGAAACGGTAAGAATATCGGAATGTAGACCAATTAGTAAAACAAAAAATTTCGTTGTTGTAGAAAAATTAGAAAATGAAATCAATTAAAGTAAGATCAGTAAGATCAATTCCATTAGGTGCAGAAATTGTTGTAGCAGATAATTCTGGTGCAAGATCGCTTAAAGTTATTAGTGTAAAAGGTTTCAAATCAAGAACAAGAAAATTAGCATCTGCTGCTGTTGGAGATTTAGTTACAGGCGCAGTAGTTAAAGGAGATGTAGACAATAGACACAAAGTTGTACAAGCAGTTGTAATCAGACAAAAGAAAGAATATGCAAGACCAGACGGAATAAGAGTATCATTTGAAGATAATGCATGTGTAATATTAAAGGACGTTAAATTAGGTACACCAAAAGGAACTGTTATAAAGGGTCCAGTAGCTAAAGAAGTGGCATTGAGGTGGTCACAAGTTGGAAAACTTGCAAGTATACTATTATGAAAACAAAATTCGCTAATTCATGGAATAGAAGTACTCAACCTAGAAAGCAAAGAAAGTATCGTTACAATGCACCAAATCATATTAAACAAAAATTAATGAGAGCACCTTTATCAAAGGAATTGAGAAAAAAATACAATAAAAGATCAATTACATTAAGACTAGGAGATACAATCAAAGTATTAACCGGTCAATTCAAAGGTGTTATTGGAAAAATAGAAATAATGGACTATAACAAAAATAAGATTAAACTAACTGGAGCAGAACTAGTTAAAGCAAACGGACAATTGGCAAAATATCCAATAGATCCTTCAAATGTAACTGTGATAACTCCAGATATGTCTGATAAGAAAAGAAAGGAGAGTTTAGAAAGAAAATGAGTAGAAAATCAACACACTTGTCAAGATTGTATGCACCAAAATCTTGGAGAATAAATCGAAAAGAAACAAAATGGATCACAAACACAGTTCCAGGAACACATAAAAAAGATTTATCCATACCATTGGTTGTTGCATTAAGAGATAATATTAATTTAATATCAACAAGAAGAGAATTAAATTATTTGATTAATAATAAATTAATTAAGTTAAATAATAGATTTGTTAAAACTTCAAAAGTAGCAGCAGGTTTATTTGATGTGATTTCATTACCTTCTGTTAAAAAATATTTCAGAGTTATGTTAGATATTAAAGGTAAATTTAATTTAGTTGAAATATCTGAAAAAGATTCATCAGTTATATTACTTAAAGTAATTAGAAAGACTGCAATAAGAGGTAATAAAATCTTAGTTACATTATCAAACGGATATAATCTTGTTTATGATAAAAAAATATCTGTTAATGATTCAGTAATTTTTGATTTAACTACTAATAAAATTAAATCAATTTTGTCTTTCAGCAAAGGAGATTTAGTATATTTCATTAGAGGAAAAAGAGCAGGAAAAGTTGCAAAATTTGAAGAAAAACAAAGCCTTGGTATTTTCAAAAGAACTTACATTGCTAAATTAAAGATGGATAAAGAATCAATTGAATCTGATATGAAAAATTTAATTGCAATTGGTAACGGTAAGGAGGTTAACTTAGCATAATGGTTAATCCTATGAGAAATATTCAAGTTGAGAAAATAACTCTTAACATTGGTTCCGGACCGGATCCAAAAGAAGTAGAAAAAGGAATGAAATTGTTAGAAAAAATAAGTAATATGAAACCAGTTGAAGCCAAAGTAAGAGCAGGTTTGAGAATTGCAGCTTGGAAAATTAGACCAGGATTGGCAATTGGTTCAAAAGTTACAATCAGAAAAAATACTGAAGAATTACTTACAAGATTACTAAAAGCAATTGATATGAAAGTTCCAGAATCAAAATTTTCGGAGAATGGATTTGCATTTGGTATTCACGAATATATTGAAATACCTGAAGTAAAATACGATCCTAAATTAGGTATTTTCGGTCTTAATGTATCAGTAACACTTAAAAGACCAGGTTTTAGAATCAAAAATAGAAAATTAAATACAAGAAAAGTAGGAAAATCACATAGATTAACAAAGGAGGACGCAATCGAGTTTGCAAAAAGCAAATTTGGAGTAATTACTGAATGAAACTACCTGGTGTAAAAAAATTGCTTGTTTCAAAAACAAGAAAGAAGAAGTTTATTAGAAATAATTCTAGTAAAAAAAGGTTATTTGGAAAAGCTATTAAAACGTGTACTAGATGTGGAAGAGGTAAAGGATCCAATATCGGCAGATATAATCTAAATATTTGCAGAAGATGCTTTAGAGAAAAAGCAACCGAACTTGGTTTCGTTAAATATAGATAATGGCAAGTAATGATATAATGGCAAATGCACTTTCAAAGATAAAGAATGCATCTGAAAGAGGAAAGAGTTCTGTAACTATCTATCCTTCTTCAAAAACAATTGTTACAGTATTAGAATTATTGAAAAAAGACGGATATATTGAAAACTTTGAAAATAAAGAAACTAACAAAGGATTATTTACAGAAGTTAAATTATCTGGAAAAATAAATAATATTGGAGTAATTAAACCTAGATATTCCGTAAAGTTAGATACTTTTGAAAAATTTGAAAAAAGATATTTACCTGCAAAAGATTTTGGTAGATTGTTTGTATCAACAACTTCTGGAATAATTAATCATATTGAATCAAAAAAACAAAACAAAGGAGGAGTATTATTAGCATACGTTTACTAAAATGTCAACAACAAGAAGAACTAGAGTTAGAGGAACTGGTTTCCGTAAAATGGGTAAGTTTAGACCTGTACTTAGATATAGAGCTAAAAAATTCATTAAACCAATGCCAATTCCAGAAAAAGTTATTCCTATAAAGACTTTAGAACTTCCTGAAAACTTCACAATTAAAATTAATAAGAATGATTTTACAATTGAACATTCAAACGGTTCTTTAACTAGAGAATATCCTTCGTCTAGCATAGAAATAAACAACAAAGATAATATTGTTGAAATAAAAGGTAAATCTCATAATAAAAAAGTTAAAGCCCTTGTTGGAACTTTTTCTGCACACATATTAAATATGATAAAAGGAATCGAAGAACCTTTTGTATATAATTTAGCAATAAAATCAGTACATTTCCCTATGACTGCAAATTATAATAATAATAAATTTGAATTAAAAAATTTCTTGGGTGGAAAATTTAATCGATCCACTACCGTTCCATCAAATGTAGAATTAAAATTAAATGGTTCGGATATTGAATTAAAATCATCAGATATTGAAGCAGTTGGAATGACTGCAACTAGACTTGAACAATTAACTAGAGTTAAAAAAAGAGATAGACGAGTTTTTCAAGATGGTATATTTATTACTCATAAGGCAGGTAAAAAATTATGAAAGAATTAATGGAATATAAAGCAGCAAAGAAAAGAAGAAATCCGAACTTTATGAGACAAGAATTTAATAAAAGAATAAGACTAAGTCGTTCTTCTTGGAGAAAACCAAAGGGTGTTGACTCAAAAATGAGAGAACAAAGAGGCGGACATAGACCAATTGTTAAAATCGGTTATGGAACTCCTAGAATTTTAAGAGGAAGATTATCTAGCGGACTTATTGAAAAAAGAATCAATACTATTGAAGATTTCAAAAATTTAGCTAAAGATGAAATTGCACTTATTCCAAGAACAATAGGAAATAGATTAAGACTAATATTGTTAAAAGAAGCAAGTAAATCGAAGATTCCTATATCAAATTTCAGAGATGTTGATGCAAAAATAAAAGAAATTGAATCAGAATTTAAATCAAGAAAAGAAAAAAGAACTACATTAAAATTAAAGAAAACAAATAAGATTAAAGAATCAAAACCAAAAGAAGATAAAAAATCAGAAAAACCAAAATCTGAAAAGAAAGAATCAAAACCAAAAGAAGATAAAAAATCAGAAAAACCAAAATCTGAAAAGAAAGAATCAAAACCAAAAGAAGATAAAAAATCAGAAAAACCAAAATCTGAAAAGAAAGAATCAAAACCTAAGGAGAGTAAGAAATAATGAATTTAAAATTACAAAAAGAATTAGCATCTAAAATAACTGGTGCAGGTAAATCAAGAATAGTAATTAATCCTTCGGAAGCTGAAAAAGTAAAAGAAGCAATTACAAAAGCAGATGTTAGAGATTTAATTGATGAAAAAATAATTGTAATTAAAGAAGCTACATCCAACTCTCGTTCCAGAGCTAAAGCAAGAGAAGCTGCTAAAAAGAAAGGTAGACAAAGAGGTCCTGCTAAGAAATCAGGTAAAAAAACAGCAAGATCTAAACCAAAAGATAATTGGATAAATAGAATTAGGTTACAAAGAAAACTATTAAAATCATTCAAATCAAGAGGATTAATCACATCTTCAAACTGGAAAAATCTATATTTGAAAGCAAAAGGCGGATTTTTCAGACATAAGAGACAAATGTTACAATACATGGAACAAAATAACATGTTCATAAAGAAATAATGGCAACAGGAAAAAGATATAGCGTAAAGTTCAGAAGAAGAAGAGATGGTAAAACTAACTATAAAAAAAGACTTGCTTTTGTTAAATCAGAATTACCAAGATTTGTTGTTAGAAGATCAAATAAATATTTTAATCTACAAATAATGGACGATAAAATCCAAGGTGATGTTACTATTGCACATTTTAATTCTAAAAATTTATCAAAATTGGGTTGGAAACATTCATGTAAAAATACATCCGCAGCATATTTATCCGGTTACAAATTAGCAGAAATTGCATTAAAAAATAAAGTTAAAGAAGCAATTTTTGATATGGGATCATATACTCCTACAAAAGGATGTACAATTTACGGAGTATTAGCAGGAGCAGTTGCAGGTGGATTAAAAATTAATCACTCTCCTGAAGTTTTCCCTTCAAAAGATAGACTTGAAGGAAAACATATTTCTGATAAAATATCAACAGATTTAAATAAATTAATGGGAGGCAAGTCAAATGAATAGACAAAATAACAGATATGTGAAAGACGATAGAACTGTAAAAGAAAAACTATTGGATACTTGGTCGCCTAGAACTAACTTAGGTAAGTTAGTTAAGACAGAAAAAATAACAGACATTTCTGAAATTTTTAATTCTGGAGTAAAAATACTTGAACCTGAAATCGTTGATTTTTTAGTACCAAATCTTGAATCTGACTTTATTAACATTGGTCAAAGAAAAGGTAAGTTTGGCGGTGGAGCAAGAGCTATTTTCAGAACAACTCAAAAGAAAACAAAAGACGGTAATAGACCTGTATTTACAGTAATGGCAGTCGTAGGAAACAAAGACGGTTATGTTGGAATTGGACTTGGTAGAGCAAAAGAAACAGTACCTGCAAGAGATAAAGCAGTAAGAAATGCTAAATTAAATTTAATTCGTGTTGCAAGAGGAAACGGTTCATGGGAAAGCGAAACAATAGATTCAAATTCAATTCCATTTGAAATAAAAGGCAAATCTGGTTCAGTTTCAGTAAGATTTATTCCTGCACCTCCAGGTACAGGATTAGTTATTGAAAATGAAATTAAAAAAATATTTACTTTAGCAGGAATTAAAGATGTTTGGTCTAAGGCAACTGGTCAAACAAGACAAAAAATCAATTTAGTTAATGCAACAATGCAGGCATTAGTTAGAACAACAACAACAAAAATTAGAGAGGAGCAAAAACCTTTGGTTAATTATTAAAATGTCAGGAATTATCGCAGTTTTGAGAGTTAGAGGAGAAGTCGGAATTAAACCACAAATTAAAACCACTCTTGATTTAATGAAGTTACATAGAAAACATAGATTAATTTTACTAAGTAATACTCCTTCAAATAAAGGTATGATTGACAAAGTTAAAGATTATTGTACTTTTGGAGAAGTTGATCAATCAACAATTTCAGAATTATTATCAAAAAGAGGAAGATTACCAGGTAACAACCAACTTACTGAAGATTATACTAAAGAAAAAACAAAATTATCAATCAAAGAATTTTCAGAAAATTTAATGTCCGGAAAATCAAGTTTAAAGGATATTGAAGGATTGAAGAAATATTTCAAATTACATCCACCAGTGGGCGGATTTGAAAGAATGGGAATTAAGAAACCATTTACTAGAGGAGGAGTACTAGGATACAGAGGTAAAGAAATGAATAAATTAGTACTGAAGATGATATAATGGTATTCAAATCAAGATCAAAAGTTCAAAAACAAAGAGGAAAAAGAACTCACGGATGGGGTCACGGTAAAAAGCACAGAGGCGCAGGTAATCGAGGCGGAAGAGGTAATGCAGGTTTAGGTAAAAGAGGAGCACAGAAAAAAACATTACCATTATCTCAAGGAAAAAGACCCGTAGGAAGAGTTGCAAACAACAACATCGGTATGAAAGTAGTAAGAAATGTATCACAAAATAAAATTATTAATTTAGAATCTATTTCAAGAAATTTTGATAATTGGTTAAATAATAAAAAAATTAAAAAAGACGGTACAAAATTATCATTAAATTTAACTGAATTAGGATACACAAAATTACTTTCAAAAGGAGAATTAACTGAGAAAATAGAAATAACCGTTTCAAGTTATTCAAATGCAGCTAAATTAAAAATTGAAAAAGCTGGCGGAAAAATAATTGAGTAAACAATATAAAACCAGATTATGTATCATAATATGAGTTTAGTTTCAAAAATATCAAACTATATTCCAGAAGTATCTGGTCCAGAAAAAAAATTATCATTTAATGATAAATTAAAATGGACTGGTATGGTTCTTTTAATGTATTTTATTTTATTACACATTCCTTTATATGGACTAGGTCAAAATGCATTATCTCAATTTGAATCTCTTTCAACAATATTGGGTGCAAGTTTCGGTTCATTAATTTCTTTAGGTATCGGTCCAATTGTTACTGCAAGTATTATTTTACAATTATTAGTCGGATCAAGTATATTAAAAATTGAAATTAGTAAACCCGATGGAAGAAAAAAGTTTAATGAATTGCAAAAAGTATTCATACTTCTTTTTGTAGTTTTCGAAGCAATTATTTATGTTGTTATGGGCGGTTTAGCTCCAACAGCAGGAATTCCAAATTTTGCATTATTTGAATTAATATTAATTATTCAATTAATTGTAGGTGGTTATATGATTGTTTTAATGGACGGAGTAGCCAAAAAGTGGGGATTTGGATCGGGAGTATCTTTATTCATTGCGGCAGGAGTATCCAGAGAAATATTTATAGCAGCTTTTAGTCCATTTGCAAGTCCATTAAACCCGGATGTTCCGGTAGGTAAAATTCCTTATTTAATTCAAGCCCTAGGTACCGGAGATGCAACTGGAGTTTTATTATCTCTTGTAGCAGTATTTGCAACAATATTAGTATTTGTAATATCTATATATGGTTCTTCCATGAAAGTAGAAATTCCATTATCTTTTGGAAGAATGAGAGGTCAAGGTATGAGATGGCCACTTAAATTTATGTATACTTCTAATATACCTGTAATTTTAGTTGCAGCATTAATGGCAAATGTTCAGTTATGGGGAAGATTACTTGAAAATTGGGGTATGCCTATATTTGGAACATTTATTGATGGAACTCCTGCAACAGGATTAGTAAAATGGGTTAATAGCCCAAACGTAGTTAGATCACTTGTTCTAGGAAATGCATCAGGAGAAATAATTTTACAAGCAATAGTGTATACATTACTTTTAGTTTTTGGTTCAGCATTTTTTTCCGTATTGTGGGTAAAAACAGCAAATATGTCTGCAGAAGCACAAGCTAAGCAAATTTTAAATTCAGGTTTACAAATTCCTGGATTCAGAAGAGATGCAAGAGTGTTAGAGTCAATTTTAAACAGATACATACCAAGTTTAACTGTTATGGGTGGAGCACTAGTCGGAGTTTTAGCAGCTCTAGCAGATTTATTGGGAGCATTAAGCAGAGGAACAGGAATATTACTTGCAGTTATGATCATTTATCAATTCTATGAAAGAATTGCAAAAGA